>Ga0172372_10011359_pt1 | contig 11324 bp, 8 predicted proteins | sample LakKiv5m_2_FD_114544 | JGI IMG/M metagenome (GOLD analysis project Ga0172372, IMG submission 114544) | Freshwater microbial communities from Kabuno Bay, South-Kivu, Congo - kab_092012_9.5m | ecosystem: Environmental > Aquatic > Freshwater > Lake | place: Democratic Republic of the Congo... | reverse complement strand
CGTGCAGCGAGAACCAGATCGACAGGTTGAGGATCACGCCGACGACGGCGGCGGTGATCGCGGTCAGCGCGGCGTTCATCCAGACGTTGCCGCGCAGGCGCTCGATGTGCGGGGCGCCGAGGAAGATCCACAGGAAACACGGCACGAAGGTGACCCAGGTCGACAGGCTGCCACCCAGCACGCCGGCCAGCAGCGGATCGATCGAGCCCGGGTTGCGATAAGCCCCCAGAAAGCCGACGTAGGTCAGCACGAGGATCAGCGGCCCCGGCGTGGTTTCGGCGAGCGCGAGCCCGTGGACCATCTCGCCGGGTTGCAACCAGCCGTAGCGTTCGACCGCCTGCTGCGTCACATAGGCCAGCACGGCATACGCGCCGCCGAACGTCACCACGGCCATCTTGCTGAAGAACAAGGCCTCCTGCGTGTAGACGTTGCGCGCTCCGAGCACGATCAGCAGCAGCGCGACCGGCAGCAACCAGAGCAGCACACCGGAGAGCAGCACCCGCAGCGTCCACGGCGTCGCGGCCCGCGGCGTGACCAGATCTTCGTCCTCGTCGTCATGGGCTCGCCCGGCCGACAGGACCACCTTCGGCGCGTAGCGCGCCGCGAGCAGGCCGAGCGCACCGGCGGCGAGGATGATCAGCGGAAACGGAACACCGAACGCGAAGATCGCGACGAAGGCGGCGAGCGCCAGCCCGTACAGGGCCCGATGCTTGAGCGCCTTGCGCCCGACCCGGAACACCGCCTCGACGACGATCGCGAGCGTCGCCGCCTGCATGCCGAGCAGCAGGCCCTGCATCCAGCCCAGCTCGCCGAAGCTCACGTAGGCGATGGCGATCAGCGTCATCAGCACGAAACCGGGCAGCACGAACAGCAGGCCCGCGGCGAGCCCGCCCGCGGTCTTGTGCAGCAGCCAGCCGATGTAGGTCGCAAGCTGCTGGGCCTCCGGCCCGGGCAGCAACATGCAGTAGTTCAGCGCATGCAGGAAACGCGTCTCGGAAACCCAGCGCTTCTCCTCGACGACGATGCGATGCATCAGCGCGATCTGCCCGGCCGGGCCGCCGAAATTGATGAAGCCGATCTTGAGCCAGACCAGCAAGGCTTGGCGGAACGTGGGCGATTGCAGGCGAGCGGAGCCGGCGGGCGGGCTCGAAGGGTTCGACATGGTGCGGGGCGTATTGTCTTGTCGCGCGACATTACGCCATCGGCGAAGAAGCCGTGATTTCAATGCGGCTTCGATGCCGACGACGGCCCACGGATGACGGATTTCCGTCCATCGTCATGCGGCCCTTCGGCGCCTAGCATCCGGACATCGTCGCCTGGAGCATGCGCCATGAGTTGGGAGCAGATCGAACGACCCGTCCTCGGGCATCGCATCGGCGGTCACGTCGTCATGCGTGGCGAGGGCGCGCTGGCGGTCGAAGACCCGTGCAGCGCGCGGCCCTATGGCGAGATTCCGATCGCTTCGGCGGCCGAGGTCGATGCCGCCGTCGCCGCCGCCAAGGCCGCGTTCCGCGCCCCGGCCTGGCGCCAGCTCGCACCGCTCGCGCGGGAGCGCCTGCTGCACAAGCTCGCCGATGCGATCGAGGCCGATGCGCCGCGCATGGCCGCGCTCGAAGCGCTCGACACCGGACGCCCGATCGCGCTGACCGAGACGGTCGACATTCCGGGCGCCTGCGCCTGGCTGCGCACCTACGCGGGCTGGCCGACCAAGCTGCACGGCCGCGCGGGCTCGCTGGCCGCGGCGACGATTCCGCATCACGCCTACGTGCGACGCGAGCCGGTCGGCGTGGTCGCCGCGATCACGCCGTGGAATTTCCCGCTGATCCTGAGCCTGTTCAAGATCGCGCCCGCACTCGCGGCCGGCTGCACGGTGGTGCTCAAGCCGGCGCCCGAAACGCCGCTGAGCGCGCTGCGCCTGGCCGAACTCGCGCTGCAGGTCGGTTTTCCGCCCGGCGTGCTCAACGTGGTGCTCGGCGATGGAGCGAGCACCGGCGCCGCGCTGGTCACGCATCCGGACGTGGCGAAGATCGCGTTAACGGGCTCGACCGCCACCGGGCAGGCGATCCTTGGTGCCTCGGTGCCCGAACTCAAGCGCGTGACGCTCGAACTCGGCGGCAAATCGCCCTCGATCATCTGCGCCGACGCCGATCTGTCGCGCGCGATTCCCGAAGCGGCGATGGCCTGCTTCTTCAACTCCGGCCAGGTCTGCTACGCGGGCACGCGGCTCTACGTGCATCGCTCGCAATACGAAGCCGTGCTGCAGGGGCTCGCCGAGGTCGCCGGCACGCTGAAACTCGGCCCGAGCTGGTCGCGCGACAGCGCGCTCGGCCCGCTGATCAGCGCGCGCCAGCGCGACAAGGTCGATGGCCTGGTCAGCCGCGCGCGTGCCTCGGGCATCGCCGAAGTCGGGCCGCGCGGGGCGGCGCCCGAGCACGGTCACTACTACGCACCGACGATCCTGCGCGACGTGCCGCCCGAAGCCGAGATCGCACGCGAAGAAGTGTTCGGCCCGGTGCTCGCGGTGACGGCTTTCGACGACGTCGACGAGGCCATCGCGATGGCCAACGACAGCGTCTACGGCTTGGCCGCCCACGTCTGGACGCGTGATTTGCGCATCGCCCATCATGCGTCGGCCCAGCTCGAAGCCGGGACCGTGTTCGTCAACTGCATGTTGCTGGCCGATCCGTCGTTTCCGTTCGGCGGCATGAAGAAATCCGGCATCGGCCGCGAGAACGGAGCCGAGGTCTTCGATGCCTATCTCGAAACCAAGTCGGTCGTCATCGCGCTGAACTGAGCCGCCGCGAGAGGAGAACAACAAAATGAAAATCACCGCCGCCGTCGCGCGCGCAGCGAACGCCGACTTCACGATCGAGCCGGTGGAACTCGACGATCCGCGCGACGACGAAGTGCTCGTGCGCATCGCCGGTGTCGGCATCTGCCACACCGATCTGATCGCACGCGACCAGCACATTCCGGTTCCGCTGCCGGCCGTGCTGGGGCATGAGGCTTCGGGCGTCGTCGAGCGCGTCGGTGCTCGGGTGCGCAAGGTCAAGGCCGGTGATCGCGTGGTGCTGAGCTTTTTGTCCTGCGGCCATTGCGAGCGCTGCGAACACCGTGAGCCCAGCTACTGCCATTCGTTCGTCGCACTCAATTTTCCGGGTGTTCGCGCGGACGGCAGCTCCGGCATGCGCATCGGCGGGCAAAGCGTTTCGGGACGGTTCTTCGGCCAGTCCTCGTTCGCGACGCATGCGCTCGCGCACGAGCGCAACGTGGTCAAGGTGACGGACGAGGTCGCGCTCGAACTGCTGGGGCCGCTCGGCTGCGGCTTTCAGACCGGGGCCGGCGCGATCATGCGGTCGCTGGCCTGCGAGGCGGGTTCGTCGGTCGCGATCTTCGGTTGTGGGGCCGTCGGCATCGCGGCCGTGATGGGCGCAGCGATCCAGCGCTGCAAGACCGTCATCGTCGTCGAGCCGCAGGCTTCGCGTCGCAAGCTCGCGCTCGAACTCGGCGCCACGCATGCGATCGATCCGATCCATGAGGACACCGCGGCGCGCATTCGCGAAATCGCAACGGCCGGCGTTCGCTATGCCTTCGACAGCACGGGTATCGGGCCCGTGATCGAAACCGCGCTGGGCGCTCTGGCCCTGCACGGCACGCTCGGCGTCGTCGCGGCCGCGACGCCCGACACCAGCATCGCGCTCAACTTGACCGCGGCCGTCATCGGCGGCTGGACCATCAAGGCGATTCTCGAAGGCGACAGCGACCCCGACGAGCTGATTCCGGAGCTCATCCGCCACTATCGCGAGCAGCGCTTCCCGCTCGATCGCGTGATCCAGACCTTTCCGCTCTCGCGCATCAACGAGGCGGTGGCCGCGCAGCATCGCGGCGACTGCATCAAGGCCGTGCTGATTCCCTGATGATTCCCTGAGTCTGGATCGGATCACGTCCATGCACATTCACGATCATGCCCTCGCGAAGCCCGAAGCCCCGGCGGTCGTCATGGACGACGGCGAGGCGCTGAGCTTTCGCGCACTCGATCGCGGCTCGATCGCGCTCGCGAATCACTTCATGGCGCTCGGCCTGCAACGCGGCGACGTCGTCTCGATCGTCATGGAGAACCGGCCCGAGTATTTCGTCGTCGTCTGGGCCGCGCTGCGCTACGGCCTCTACCTGACGCCGATCAACTGGCATCTCAAGCGCGATGAAGTCCGGCACATCATCGACGACTCCGATTCGAAGCTGCTCGTGAGTTCCGAAGCGCTCGACGCACTCGCCGACGAGGTCTGCGCGAATACCGGCTGTGCGCTCAGGGTCAGCGTCGGCGACAACGCAATTTGGCAGGCGATCGTCGAGGCCATGCATGGGCCGGCGCCGGTCGCTGCGCGGTTCGATGAGACCGAAGGCCTCATCATGTACTACTCCTCGGGCACGACCGGAAAGCCCAAGGGCATCAAGCGCAAGATGCTGTTTCCGCCGCTCGGCACGCCGGCGCCCGTCGAGGCCTACATCCGCACGGCCTACGGCGTCGGACCCGACACCGTTTATCTATCGCCGGCCCCGCAGTATCACGCGGCCCCGCTCAACTGGTGTCTCGCGGTGCAACGCAGTGGCGGCGCGCTGGTGGTGATGCGCAAGTTCGATCCGGTGCGCGTGCTGCAGCTGATCCGCGAACACCGGGTCACGCATGCGCAGTTCGTGCCGACGATGTTCGTGCGCATGCTCAAACTGCAGCCCGAAGATCGTGAAGGCCACGATTTTGCGAGCCTGCGCATCGCCGTTCATGCCGCCGCTCCATGCCCGCCCGAGGTCAAGCGCGACATGCTGCGCTGGTGGGGGCCGGTCATTCACGAGTACTACGGTGGCAGCGAGAGCAATGGCGTCACCGCCCTGGGCCCCGAAGACTGGATCGCCAAGCCCGGCTCGGTCGGTCGCGCGGTGCTCGGCCAGTTGCATATCTGCGATGCGGACGGAAACGAACTGCCCGCCGGCGAGATCGGCGACGTCTACTTCTCGGGCATGCCGGATTTCCACTATCACAAGGATCCCGAGAAGACCCGCGCGGCCTACAACCGCCACGGCTGGAGCACGCTCGGAGACATCGGCTACGTCGATGCGGACGGCTATCTTTTTCTCACCGATCGCCAGGCTTTCATGATCATCTCCGGTGGCGTGAACATCTACCCGCAGGAGATCGAAAACCTGCTCGTCACGCATCCGAGCGTGATGGACGTGGCCGTGGTCGGCGTTCCGCATGCGGAGTTCGGAGAAGAAGTCGTCGCGGTCGTGCAGCTGCGCGATCCTTCGGCTGCGAGCGAAGAACTCAAGCAGGACCTCGCGCAGTTCTGCCGCGATCAGCTCGCCGGCTTCAAGTGCCCTCGCCGCTTCGTGTTCGATGAAGCCCTGCCGCGCATGCCCAACGGCAAGCTGCTCAAGCGGCTCATCAAGTCTCAGCTCGGCGCGGCCTGAGGCGATCGCGAGCCGAGCACGGCCATCAGCGAGGTTCGGTTGCGCACCGCGTGCTTGCGGTAGATGCGACGCAAATGGTTTTCGACGGTGAACTCGGAGAGCCTCAGCTGGGCCGCGATCTGCTTGTTGCTGCGGCCACAGCACAGCGCGTCGACGACGTCCTGCTCGCGCCCGGTCAAGGCCACATCGGGGCGCGCACTGGTTTGCGGCTGGAACGCAGAGCGCACGATCGCGGAAGCCGTTCGCCGGAACAGGCGTCGCGTCGAATCGCGCACCGGCTGAGCCGAAAGACGCGCGCGCTCGCGCCCCTGCCGCATGAGTCCGAGCACCAGCCAAAGACCGTCGCCGACTTCGTGCACGGATGCGGCGCTCTCGCAGTAACCCTGGCGCCGCATGAATTCCCAGTAAGGCCGCGTGCGCCGGCTGTTGTCCCAGCTTTCGACTTCCGCCTGATCGAAGAGGTGCAGGTCCGCGGGCGCCTGTGCGACGCGATCGGCGGCGAGCAGCAGGAACGGATCGAGCGCGCAGATCGAATCCCGATACGCGCGGTTGATCTCGTTCGTCGGCCCCAGATTGAACAGGAAGCGGGTGCGCTCGATCGGCGCTTCGCGATCGAACAGGAACAGCGTCGCACTGCTGGCCCCGGCTCCGTCGGAAATGCTGCGCAGCAGTTCCACGTCCTCGCGAACGATCAGGTTCATCACCGGTCTCCGATGAAGTCGGGCTTGCGCTTCTGCAGGAAGGCCGCCACGCCTTCGCGGCACTCGGCGCTCGCTCCGGCGGCGACGATGGATTCGACCTCGGCGTCGAGCTGATCGCCCAGGCTGCGAGTCGCGCCTTCGATGAGCAGCCGCCGTGCGGCACCGATCGCGGCGGTTGGCGCCTGCGCAAGACGCCGCGCATAGGCTTGCGCTTGTTCGGCCAGCGCCGCGTCATCGACCACGAGCGTGGCCAGACCTAGCGCTGCGGCCTCTTCGGCGCCCACTCTCCGGCCGGTCAGGATGATCTCCTGCGCTCGACGCAGACCCACCACGCGAGGCAGCCACCAGCTCATGCCACCATCCGGCGTCAGGCCGAGGCTGCCGTAAGCCGCGCTGAAATGCGCCGAGCGTGCCGCGAGCACCAGATCGCCGATGAGCGCCAGGCTCAAGCCCGCGCCGGCGGCCGGGCCGTTGACGACGGTGATCAGCGGCTTGCGCATGCGTGCGAGCTGCATGAGCGCGGCGTGCAGACTCGTGGCGAGCTGGCGCAGGAACTCGGGGATGGCCTCGCCAGCCGCCGAAAAAGCCGTGATGTCCCCGCCCGCGCAGAACATGCGGCCCGCACCGGTCAGCACGACGCAGCGTATCGAGGCATCGGCTTCGCAGCGCTGCGCGGCATCGAGCAGGGCCGCCGCCATGTCGAGATCGATCGCATTGCCGGCGGCGGGCCGATCGAGCACGAGGCGCGCGATCGATCCGTTTCGTTCGAATTTCAAGGCTGCGGGTTCGGCGGACATCGGCTCGCTCCGGTTGCGCCGCCTGGCTCAGCGGCAGGCGTCCATCTGCCTGCAGGCCAGCGCGACGAGGCGTGGAAAGCAGCGCGCCCGCTCCTGCGCATGCTTCGATGCGGCCGTGCCGCGAATCACGCGTCCCTTGATGCCATGGAAGATCGCGGCCATGCGGAAGAAATTGAACGCCAGGTAGAAGTCGTAAGCGGGCATCGACGCACGCCCGGTCCGTGCGCAGTACGCGGCCACGTAGTCGCGTTCGGACGGAATGCCGAGCGCTTCCACGTCGGTGCCGCCAAGCCCGGCGACGATGTCGGGCGGCATGCGGTACATCATCGCGTGATAGGCGAAGTCGGCCAGCGGATGGCCCAGCGTCGACAGCTCCCAGTCGAGCACCGCGAGCACGCGCGGCTCGGTCGGGTGAAAGATCATGTTGTCGCAGCGAAAATCGCCGTGGATCAGGCGGGTTTCGTCATCGCCCGGCGGGATGTTGGCGGGCAGCCATTCGATCAGCCTGTCCATGCCGGCGTCGCGGCCGGCATCGGTATCGTCCAGATACTGGCGCGACCAGCGCGCGATCTGGCGCTCGAAATAATTGCCGGGCTTGCCGTAGTCGGCGAGGCCGATCGCCTCGTGGTCGAGGCGATGCAGCTGCGCGAGCGTCTCGTTCATGGCGTCGAAGTAGCGCGGTCTTTGCGCCTGCGCCACTTGCGGAAAGCGCGCGTCCCAGAAGATGCGCCCTTCGACCATCTCCATGACGAAGAACCAGGTTCCGATCACGCCGGCGTCCGTGCACAGGCCATGCACCCTGGCGACCGGAAAGCCGGTTGCCGACAACGCCGACAGCACCCGGGCCTCGCGCTCGACCGCATGCGCGCCCTTGACCAGTTCACCGGGCGGCTTGCGGCGCATCACGTAACTGCGCGCGGGCGTGACGAGCTTGTAGGTCGGGTTGGACTGCCCGCCCTTGAACTGCTCGACGGTCAACGGACCTTCATAGTCCACAACGTTCGCCTGCAGCCAGCGCGCGAGCGCCGCCTCGTCGAAGCGATGCGCCTCGCGAACCGGCGTCGTGCCCGCGTTGGCCTCCTGTCCGACTGCGCTCATGCCGCGCTCCCGCGTCGCCAGTCACGCTGTATCTTCTTCGCCAGCGACCATTTGTGCACCTCGGTCGGCCCGTCGTAGATGCGAAACGCGCGAATCTCGCGAAACACCTGCTCGACGATGGTGTCGCCGCTGACACCGGTTCCGCCCATGACCTGCACGCAGCGATCGGCCACGCGCATGAGCGCTTCGGAGACCGCGACCTTGGCCATCGAGCTCTCGGTGACTCCATTGGCGCCCGCATCGAGCACGTCGGCACACCAGTCGATCATGAGCTCGGCCTGGCGCAGATCGATCAGATTGTCCGCGAGCATGAAGCCCACGCCTTCATGCTCGATCAGCGGCTTGCCGAAAGCCTGGCGACGATTGGCGTAGTCGGTCGCGATCTCGTTCGCGCGCGTGCAGGCGCCGAGCCAGCGCATGCAGTGCGACAGGCGCGCGGGTGCGAGCCGCAGTTGCGCGTAGGCGAAGCCTTCGCCACTGCGGCCGAGCATCTGCTCCTGCGGCACGCGCAGGTCTTCGATCGCGACCACGGCGTGCCCGCCCGGCATCGAATCGTCGATCGTGTCGAGCAGGCGTTCGATGCGAATCGCCGGATGCGGCAGTTCGACCAGGAACATGCAGGCGCCGTCGTCGGACTTGGCCATCACGATGCCGACGCCCGCGCCCGCCGCGCCGGTGATGAAGGCCTTGCGACCATTGACGATCCAGTCGTTTCCATCCCGACGACAGCTCGTCTTCATCATCGAAGGATCGGAGCCCGCCCCGCCTTCGGAGGCCGGCTCGGTCATGAAGAACGCGGAGCGCACCTGGCCCGATACCAGCGGGCGCAGGAAGCGCTCGCGGATCAGCGGGCTGCCGACCTTGGAGAGCAGGAACATATTGCCCTCGTCCGGTGCCGCGGTATTGCAGGCCAGCGGGCCGAGCGGAGACAGGCCGCTCATGCGCAGCACGTAGGCGGTTTCGCGCTGAGTCAGATGCGATCCGTCTTCGAGCACGTGCGGCGTCATCACGCCGGCAGCTCGCGCGAGTCCGCGCAATTCGGTGACGAGCGCATCGGTCGGCCCGTGCGAGTCGCGGCGCGGATCGCGCTCGTAGGGCGCGACGACATCGCGAACGAAGCGCTCGACACGGCGACCGATCTGCTGCGCTCTTTCGCTGATGACTGCCGTCTGGATGGCTGCGCCGTGCATGCCGATCAGGCCCTGACGAAGCGCATCGGCAGATGGCGGATGCCGTCGATGAAGTTCGAGCGGATGCGTGCGACTTCACCGGCGATCTCGAAACGCGCGTAGCGCTGCACGAGCTCCTCGAGAAACACTCGGATCTGCATCTCGGCGAGCCGGCTGCCGGCGCAGACATGCGCGCCCGCGCCGAATCCGCGATGCTTGACGATCGGCCGCGTGATGTCGAAGCGGTTTGCATCGGCCCAGATGTCGGCATCGCGGTTCGCCGACGGATACCAGAACAGCAGCTTGTCGCCCTTGGCGATCTTCACGCCACGGATCTCGGTGTCTTCCATCGCCGTGCGGCGCATGTGCATGACCGGCGAGACCCAGCGCACGATCTCGTTGACCGCGCCCGGAATCAGGCTCGCATCGGCGCGCAGGGCGGCCCACTGATCGGGATTCTGCGCGAGTGCGATGAGGCCGCCCGAGATCGAATTGCGCGTGGTCTCGTTGCCACCGACGAGCACGAGCACGACGTTGGCGTAGAAGTCGCGCATCGGCACCGGGCTGCCATCGCGCTCGCGGCTGATCAGCGTGATCAGGTCGGTGCGGTCGCTGCCCTCCCTGGATGCGCGCAGCTCGCCCGTGTAGCCCATGAGTTCGCCGAGCACCTGGCCCATGTATTCGGGCGACTGCCGGAAATCCGGATCATCCTCGCCGATCAGCGCATTGGTCCATTCGTAGAGCTTGGACTCGCGCTCCTCGGGCATGTCGAGCAGTTCGGCGAGCGTCTTGATCGGAATCGGAGCCGAAACCCGATCGACGACGTCGAGCACGCCGCCGTCCGGCACCGCGTCGAGCAGCTTGACGATGCGCGCCCGGATGCGCGCTTCCATCTCGACGAGCCGCGGCGAGGTCACCGCCTGCATGACCATCGTGCGCTGCTGCACCTGCTTGGGCGGATCGCGCGAGATGAACGGGATGCCGATCGGGCTTTCCGAGCCGGTGCCGGCGACACCCGAGGCGGCTTCCTCGAAGATCCGGTGACCGCCGTTTTCGGACGCCGACGAGAACAGCTTCGGGTTCATCGAAGCCTGCGTGATGTCCTCGTACTTGAGCAGCGACCAGAAGCCCGCTCCGCCCGACCATTCACTCCAGACCACCGGCGAGCGATCGCGCAGCTCCGCAAACAGCGCATGCGGGAATCCGTTGGCGAACAGATCGGGATCACCGAGTTCGAACGGGGCTATCGGCAGCTTGTCGCGACGACTCATGGTGAGCTCTCCAGATGGCGGCCGATCAGAATTCCCAGGCCAGGCGCAGGCCGTAGGTGACCGGGGCGCCGAGCGAGACGTTGGTTCCGAAGTCGGCCTGCAGCACGCCGATCTGGTATTTCTCGTCGAGAATGTTGTTGCCGTAGACGGTCGCGCGCAGGTTCCAGGGCTCGTACAGGTAGCTCACGCGCACACCGAGCAGGTCGTACTTCCTCTGCCGTGCGACATCGGAGTTCTGCGCGGTGAAGTAGAACCCGCTGTTGTAGTAGTAATCGCCGCCGACTTCGAGCGGTCCGCCCGGAATCTGCCAGGTCTTGGCGAGCGTGAGCGTGGTGGTGAACTTGGGCGAACGCGAGATGTGGTTGCCGGTGAAGTCGTTGTTGGGCGAGAAAATACCCGTGCTCTCGCTGAAGCCGCTGCCGTTCGAAAAGTCGGTGAACTTGGCGTCGATGTAGGCGCCGCTGAACGTCACCGCGAGATCGTCGACGAGATCGGGGAACAGGATCGCGCTGATGTCGAAGTCCATGCCCTTCACTTCGGCGGCGCGCGCGGTCTCGAAGGTCACCACGCCGCCGTTGAGCAGCGAGACGTACTGCACCTGCAGATTGCTGATGTCGTAGTAGAAGCCCGCGCCCGCGAAGGTCATCAGACCGTCGAAGAAGCTGCGCTTGACGCCGACTTCATAGGCACGCGTCTTCTCGGGTTTCACGTAGTCGACGGCCTGCAGCAGCTTGAGCGGGTTGTAGGTTCCGCTCTTGGTCGCCTCCTGGTACGAGGCGTAGATCAGCGTGTCGTCGAAGACGTGGAAATCGATCGAGGCCT
>Ga0172372_10011358_pt1 | contig 11324 bp, 15 predicted proteins | sample LakKiv5m_2_FD_114544 | JGI IMG/M metagenome (GOLD analysis project Ga0172372, IMG submission 114544) | Freshwater microbial communities from Kabuno Bay, South-Kivu, Congo - kab_092012_9.5m | ecosystem: Environmental > Aquatic > Freshwater > Lake | place: Democratic Republic of the Congo... | reverse complement strand
GCCTTCGACCTGCAGCGCGCCTGCGGCACCAGCCTCGAGGCCGCCATCGCCATCGCCAACAAGATCGCGCTCGGTCAGATCGACGCCGGCATCGCCGCGGGCGTCGACACCGTGAGCGATGCGCCGGTGGTCTACCCGCGCGAGTACCAGCAGTTGCTGCTGCGCGCCTTCCGCGGCCGTAGCGCCTGGGCGCGGATCAGGCCGTTCTTCGGCCTGCGCCCGCGGCACTTCAAGCCGCAGGTACCGGACGCCGGCGAGCGGCGTACCGGGCTCTCGATGGGCGAGAGCTGCGAACTCATGGCCAAGCGTTGGAACATCCCGCGCGCTGCGCAGGACCAGCTCGCCTACGACAGCCACCGTCGCGCCGCAGCCGCCTGGGATGCAGGCTTCTTCGACGATCTGGTGACGCCCTTCGCGGGGCTCACGCGCGACGACAATGTGCGTGCCGATGCGTCGCTCGAGAAGCTCGGCGCGCTGCGCACCGCGTTCGACCGCTCGTCCGCGGGCACGCTCACCGCCGGCAACAGCACGCCGCTCACCGACGGCGCGGCGGCGGTGCTGCTCGCGAGCGAGGACTGGGCGCGCGCCCGCGGCCTGCCGGTGCTCGCGCGCCTCACCTTCGGCAAGGCCTGGGCGGTGGACTTCGCGGGCGGCCACGAGGGCCTCTTGATGGCGCCCGCCTATGCCGTGCCGGCGATGCTCAAAGATGCAGGCCTCGTGCTACAGGACTTCGACCGCTACGAGATCCACGAGGCCTTCGCCGCGCAGGTGCTGTGCACCCTCGCCGCCTGGGAGTCCGCGGAGTTCTGCCGCGAACGGCTCGGTCTCGGTGCGCCGCTCGGCGCCATCGACCGCAGCCGGCTCAATGTGAAAGGCAGCAGCATCGCGGTCGGCCATCCGTTCGCGGCGACCGGAGCGCGCGTGCTCGCCACGCTCGCCAAACAGCTCGCGCAGGACGCGGGCCTGCGCCGCGGCCTGATCTCGGTCTGCACCGCCGGCGGGATGGGCGTGACGGCGATCGTGGAGCGGGCCCGGTAGCGGACAGCCGACGCGCAGCTAGCGCGTCCCCGAGCTGCCGAAGCCGCCCGCGCCGCGCGCGGTGGCGGTGAAATCTTCGACCACCTCGAAGGCGACCTGCACCACCGGCACCACCACCAGCTGCGCGATGCGCTCGCCGGGCTGCACGGTATAGGCGGCGCTGCCGCGGTTCCAGCAGGAGACCATCAACGGCCCCTGGTAGTCGGAGTCGATGAGACCGACCAGGTTGCCGAGCACGATGCCGTGCTTATGGCCGAGACCGGAGCGCGGCAGGATCACGGCGGCGAGGCCGGGGTCGTCGATCCAGATCGAGAGCCCCGTCGGCAGCAGCTCGGCGCGGCCCGGCGCGAGCTCGAGCGGCGCATCGAGACAGGCGCGCAGGTCGAGACCCGCGGAGCCGTCGGTGGCGTAGGTCGGCAGCGGGAATTCCTTGCCGAGACGCGGATCGAGCAGGCGGACCTTGAGCGGACGGGTGGCAGCGGTCATGCGGGGATTATCGGTCATGCGTTTCGCTGCGTCATGCGCCGGGCTGGATCATGCGCCGCGCTGACGCGGATCAGCCCCATAACGCCGGCGTCGGCACACCGATGCGACCGCCTTCGTAGACGATCGGGTGGTCGCAATCGGCGGCCTGCAGCAACGGACCGTCGAGGTCCACGAAATCGCAACGCTGCGCGACGAGGGTCGCCGGCGCCATGGAGAGCGAGCTGCCGACCATGCAACCGACCATCAAGCGGAAGCCCAGGGCCAGCCCCGCGCCCGCGCAGGCGAGCGCCTCGGTGAGCCCGCCCGTCTTGTCGAGCTTGATGTTGAGCACCTGGTACTTGCCGACGAGGCGCGGCAGCGAGGCGCGGTCGACGAAGGCCTCATCGGCCGCCACCGGCACCGGCAACGCGAGCCCGCGCAGGCAGTCGTCATCGCGGGGATCCACCGGCTGCTCGAGCAGCGCCACACCGAGCGCCGCGAATCCAGGCGCGTGGCGTTCGAGATCCGCCGCGCCCCAGGAGGTGTTGGCGTCGACGATGAGCCGCGCACGCGGCGCTTCCTCGTGCACGATGCGCACCGGATCGAGGCCGTGGGCGCGGTCGGTCTTGACCTTCAGCAACCCGAACTCCGAGTGCGCGCGCACCGCGGCGCGCAACGCAGCTTCATCCATGATGCCCAGCGTGAACGCGGTCGGACGGGGCGCCAGGGGCGGCAGACCCGCGAGCCGCCATGCGGGCAGACCGCGCTGCTTCGCCTCGAGGTCCCAGAGCGCGCAGTCGAGCGCGTTGCGCGCACCGCCGGCGGGCAGCAGCTCCTGCAGCGCTGCGCGAGACGCCCCCGCTTCGATGAGGCCGCGCACGGACTCGAGTTCGGCGCGCATCGTGTCCAAGGTCTCGCCGGCGTAGTCGACACCGATGGCTTCGGCGCGTCCGCTGCGGCCGGCGTGGTCGACGAGACGCAGCTGCAGACAGGCGATGTCGTACGCCGTATCGCGTGCGATGGTGAACGGCGCCACCAACGGCCAACGGACCTCGGTGACCCCGATGCGTATCATGCGGTCGCGAGCCGCACCACGGGCGTGAGGTCCGAGCGCAAGGGATCGAACGCCGGCAGGTCGTGCCGTCGGGCGGTCGATGTGAGCAGCGCGTCGGCATCGGCGGCCGTCATCTTCGAGGTGTTGAGCGCGATGCCGACGAAACGCGCAGCCGGGTTCACGCGGCGCGCGTGGCGCAGATGCAGGTCCATGACCTCTTCGAGCGGCGGGATCGGGAAATCCGGGTGGTCCTCGATGTGCAGGCGCGCCGGGTCGTGGCACAGCACCAAAGCGTCCGGCTGCGAGCCGTGCAGCAGGCCGAGCGAGACACCCGCATAGCTCGGGTGCAGCAGCGATCCCTGCCCTTCGATGAGATCCCAGTGCTCGGGCGCGTTGGCGGGTGACAGCCACTCGGCCGCGCCGGCGATGAAATCCGCGACCACGGCGTCGATGGCGACGCCCGCGCCGCTGATGAGGATGCCCGTCTGCCCGGTCGCGCGGAAGGTCGCGGCGTGACCCGCCGCGTGGAACGCGCGGGTGAGCGCGAGCGCCGTGTACTTCTTGCCGAGCGCACAATCCGTACCGACCGTGAGCAGCCGCTTGCCGCTGCGGCGCACACCTGTGCCGACCGGGAAACGCACCTCGCTATGCCGCACATCGTGGAGCGTGCGACCACAGCGGGCGGCGGTCTCGCGGATCGCCTCGACCGAGCCGAGCCGGGTGTGCATGCCGCTGACCACATCGAGTCCCGCCTCGATCGCTTCGCAGATCGGCGCGATCCACTGCGGGGAGATCCTGCCGCCGACCGGCGCGATGCCGATCAACAGCGAGCGGGCGCCCTGTGCGACGGCCTCGACGGGTGTCATGCGCGGCAGCCCTATGTCGACCGTACCGCCGGACAACCCCCACTGCGCGACGCAGGCCTCGGGCCGCCACTGACGCACCCCGAACGCCGTCTTCGCGTTGGAATCGTTGCGCTCGTCGCCGACGAAGACCAGATAGGGCAGACGGATGCCGCTCATTGTTGCACCAGCGCCGGCTTGCGCAGCGCCTTGCCCGGTCGTCTGCCCGTCGGCTGGCCGCCGTCCACCACCCATTCGCCTGAGTTCATGACGGCGAGGATACCGGTCGGCGGGGCTTCCGGATCCTCCACGGTCGCGTTGTCGATCACCGTCGCGGGGTCGAAGAGCACGAGGTCGGCGACGAGACCGGGTGCGATGCGGCCACGGTCGGTGAGGCCGATGTAGCGCGCGGCGAGCCCGGTCATCTTGTGTACCGCCGCCTCGAGCGACAGCGCACCCTGCTCGCGCACATAGCGGCCGAGGATGCGGGGGAAGGTGCCGGCGCCGCGCGGATGCGCACCATGCAGTTCACCGTCGCTGCAGAACGCGATCTGCGGATGCGCCACGAACCAGCGGACGTCCTCCTCGCTCATGGAGGTGCCGATGATGCTCTCCATCTCGCCACCGGCGACCAGCTCGCCCATGGTCTCGCGCACGAGTCGCATGTAGGCGTCGACCTCGCTCACGCCCCAGACCGCGGCGATCTCGGTGATGGTCTTGCCGGCGAGCTTCGGATCGGGCGTGTAGCGCGCGAGACGGATGTTGGCCGCACCGCCGTTGTTGGCGAGCCCGGCGGCGACCTTCTCGCGGTTGAAGAACTGCCGGTCGGTGACGAGCACGCGGAGGGTCGAGTGCCAATAGGTGTAGGGGTAGACATCGGCGCGCAGCTCGATGCCCTCACGCGCGGCGCGCTCGAAGAGATCCGGGAGGCGCTGCGCGGCGAGCCCCCAGGTCGAGGGCGTACCGAGCTTGATGTGCGTGATCTGCACCGGCAGCTTCGCCTCACGGCCGATGCGCAGCAGCTCATCGAGCGCCTCGAAGACACGCGGTCCCTCATCGCGCACATGCGAGATGTAGACGCCGCCCGCGGCGGCGGCCACCTTCGCCAGCTCGATGACCTCATCGGTGGTCGAGAAGAACGCCTCTTCGTACTCGAGCCCGGTGGAGAGCCCGAACGCCCCGGCGGCGAGCTCGGCGGCGAGGATGCGCTTCATCTCGGCGAGCTCTTCCGGCCGGGCTGCGCGGAAGAGCCCCCGCCCCATCACCTGTGCGCGGACCGTGGCGTGGCCCACCATGGTGGCGACGTTCACCCCGAGCGGTGCGGCGTCGAGGCGCGCGAACCAGTCGCGCAGCGGATAGTCCGACCCGCCATCCTGACCGACGAGCATGGTGGTGATGCCTTGGCGCGTCTGGGTGGCGGCGTCCGGATCGGTGAGCAGTCCGCGGTCGGCGTGGCTGTGGACATCGATGAAGCCCGGTGCGAGCACAAGCCCGCGCGCATCGCGGATCGCCTCGCCGGGCAGCGGGTCGAGCTGCGGCGCGACCGCGACGATGCGGTCGCCGCGGATGCGCACATCGGCGATGACGGAGGGCGCGCCCGTACCGTCGACCACGCGGGCCTGCTGCAGGAGCACATCCGCCGCCACCGCAGGGGTCAGCGCAGCGGAAAGGACCGATCCGACGATGACCAGCGCGAGCTTGGTTGCCATGCGCACCTCCCGCGGAAAGTCTACACCGGGGTCCGCGCATTTCCGGCGATCCGCCGAGTTTCACCGCTGGCCGTACGGCACGGCCGCCGCGCATGCTCCACCCATGCACGACGCCCGCTCCATCCGCCTGTGGCCCGCGCCCGAACGCCCGCGCGAGAAGCTGCTCGCGCGCGGCGCGGCGGCGCTGTCGGACGCGGAGCTGCTGGCGCTGCTCTTCGGCACCGGGCTGCGCGGCGTCGGCGCGCTCGAGCTCGCGCGTTCGCTCATCAATGATTTCGGTTCGCTGCGCGGCCTGCTCGCCGCCGACCGCGACCGCACGCTCGCCGCGCCCGGTCTCGGCCCGGCGCGGGTGGCGCTGCTGCAGGGCGCGCTGGAGCTCGCGCGTCGTCACTACGGCGCGGCCATGCGCGCCGGCGAGCCGCTGCACTCCCCCGCCGACACCCGCCGCTTCCTGACCGCGCAACTGCGCGACCGGCCCTACGAGGTCTTCTGCTGCCTCTACCTCGACAACCGCCACCGCCTGATCGCCTTCGAGGAACTGTTCCGCGGCACCATCGACGGCGCCGCCGTCCACCCGCGCGAGGTGCTGCGCCAGGCGCTCGCCCACAACGCCGCGGCGCTGATCCTCGCGCACAACCACCCCTCGGGGGTGGCCGAACCCAGCCATGCGGATGAGCTCATCACGGTGCGTCTGCGCGATGCGCTCGCGCTCGTCGACATCCGGGTGCTGGACCACCTCATCGTCGCGGGGCCGGAGGCCGTATCGCTCGCGGAAAGGGGCATCCTTTAGCCCCCGGTTGCCGAGCGGCCCCGGGACTGGTATAAATGCCGCCCTTTTGACGGTCGCCACGGCGGCTGTCGGGTCGTAACCACTTGATCTGAAAGGCTTCTTACCATGTCGCGCGTCTGCGAACTCACTGGCAAGCGCCCCACCACGGGCAACCGCGTCTCGCACGCGAACAACAAGAAGCGCCGCCGCTTCCTGCCGAACCTGCACACGCAGCGTTTCTGGTTGGAGGGCGAGAAGCGTTGGGTGTCGCTGCGCGTCAGCACCAACGCCCTGCGCACCATCGAAAAGAACGGCCTGGACGCAGTGGTCGCCGACCTGCGCGCCAAGGGCATGAAGATCTGAGCCGGAGACCGAAGCCATGCGCGAAAAAGTGAAGCTGCTGTCCTCCGCCGGTACGGGCCACTTCTATGTGGCCATGAAGAACAAGCGCCTCCATCCCGAGAAGATGGAGACGAAGAAGTACGACCCGGTCGTGCGCAAGCACGTGTCGTACAAGGAAACGAAGATCAAGTAAGGGCGCGGCGTGCCCGCAAGGGCACGCCCCTTCCCCCACGCGCATCGACGGGTCCCCGTCATGCCGGAACTCCCCGAAGTCGAGACCACGCGCCGCGGCGTCGAACCGCATGTCGTCGGTCATCGCGTGCGCGCGCTGCTCGTGCACGAACCGCGGCTGCGCTGGCGCGTGCCGGCGTCGCTCCCCGCCAAGGTGCAGGGCGCGACGGTGCTCGCCGCCGAGCGGCGCGCCAAATACCTGCTGTTCCGGCTCGAAGGCGGCGCGCTGACGGCGCCCGCGACGCTGCTCGTGCATCTCGGCATGTCGGGCAACCTGCGCGTGCTGCCCGCGGCGACGCCGCGCCTCACGCACGACCACTTCGACCTCATGCTCGACTCGGGCGAGACGCTGCGCTTCAACGATCCGCGGCGCTTCGGTTCGCTGCATCTCGTCGAGGGCGACCCTGCGAAACACCCGCTGCTGCGGCATCTCGGCCCTGAGCCGCTCGAGGACGGTTTCGACGGCAGCACGCTGTGGCGCGCCTCGCGAAAACGCCGCGTCGCCGTCAAACAATTCATCATGGACGCCAAGGTGGTGGTGGGCGTCGGCAACATCTACGCGAGCGAAGCGCTGTTCCGCGCCGGCATCCGCCCGGGGCGGCAGGCGCGCGGCCTGACGCGCGCCGAGTGCGACCGGCTCGCCGCGGCGATCCGCGCCGTGCTCGCCAAGGCCATCGAGGTCGGCGGCACCACGCTGCGCGACTATGTCGGCGTCGACGGCAACCCCGGCTATTTCCGGCAGAAGCTGTTCGTCTACGAGCGTGCGGGCGATCCGTGCCGCAAGTGCGGCACGCCGGTGCGCCAGCGCGTGCAGGGCCAGCGCTCGACCTATTGGTGCCCGTCGTGCCAAAGGTGACGCGCGCGCCGCGGGCAGGTGCCGCGACCCCGCGCGCGCCCGACCGCCGTGCGCTGCTGCCGCATTTCCGGCGCGTCGACCCCGTGATGGCGGCGTTGGTCGAGACGGTGGGCCCTTATCGGCTGCGCGCCGAAGCCTGCGACTCGCCGTTCCGGCATCTCGTGCAGGCCATCGCCTCGCAGCAGATCAGCGGCCGCGCCGCCGACACCATCCTCGCGCGCTTCGTCGCGCTGTATGCGGAGAGCGGTGACGCGCGCTCCGGCGACGACTTCCCCACACCGGCACAGGTGCAGGCCACACCGCCCGATCGGCTGCGTTCGGTCGGGCTCTCCACGGCGAAGTCCGCCGCGCTCAAAGATCTCGCAGCGCATACGCTCTCGGGCGTGGTGCCGGACAGCGCAACGCTGGCCGCACTCGAGGACGCGGAGATCGTCGCGCGGCTCACGCAGGTGCGCGGTATCGGTCCGTGGACGGTGCAGATGATGCTGATGTTCCAGCTCGGGCGGCCGGATGTGCTGCCGGTGGACGACTACGGGGTGCGCAACGGCTTCAGGCTCGCCTACGGCCTCGCCGAGCTGCCGACACCGCGCGAACTCGCCCGACACGGCGCCTGTTGGGCGCCGTACCGCTCGGCGGCAGCCTGGTATCTGTGGCGCGCGGTCGACCTCGCCCGCGCCGGGGTGCGGATGCCGATCAGCCCGCGGGCACGCGCCGCTTCGTCTTCAGCGCCTCGGCCACGGCCGGGTGCACGAACTCCGTCACATCGCCGCCCAGCACGGCGACCTCGCGCACCAGCGTCGAAGAGATGAAGGTGAACTGTTCCTTCGGCGTGAGGAACACGGTCTCGATGTCGGGCGCCAAGTGCCGGCTCATGTTCGCCAACTGGAACTCGAACTCGAAATCCGACACCGCGCGCAGGCCGCGCAGCATGAAGCCGAGCCCATGCTCGCGCGCGAACTCGACGGTGAGCTTCGCGTAGCCCGTCACCTCGACGTTCGGGATGTCAGCGGTGGCGGCGCGGGCCATCGCGATGCGCTGCTCCAGCGTGAAGAGCGGTGCCTTGCCGGGGTTCGCGGCGATGGCGATGACCACGCGATCGAACATCTTCGCGGCACGCCGCACGATGTCGATGTGGCCGTTGGTGATCGGGTCGAAGGTGCCCGGATACATCGCGCAGCGGGTCATGTCGCGGTCGCCTCGTCGCTCGCCGGCCGCCCATCGCGGCGCAAAAGATGATACCCGACCTCGCCCGCCGTGCCGTCACGCCAAGGCTTCAGGGTAGCGGGCAGGCCGGGCGGCAACGCGTCGGCGGGCGCCTCCAGGTAGACGAACGCCTCCGGCGCGAGCCAGCCACCCGCCTCGAGCCTTGCCGCAGCCTTGCCCCACAGCCCGGCGCCGAACGGCGGGTCGAGGAACACCACGTCGAACGGCACGACGACAGGACCGGACGACGATCGACCGACCGGACCTGCGAGGAAGGCGAGCGCATCGGCGCGATGGAACTCGGCGCTGCCCACCGGCGTACCGGCCTCGCGGGATGCGCCGCTCCATTCCGTGCAACGCTCGCGCAGCGCATCGACGGCGCGCGGATCGGCATCGACGAAGGTCGCGTGCGCGGCACCGCGCGACAGCGACTCGAGGCCGAGCGCACCACTGCCGGCGAAGAGATCCAGCACCCGCGCACCGCGGATGTGCGGCGCGAGCCAGTTGAAGAGCGTCTCGCGCACCCGGTCCGGCGTCGGACGGATGTCCGGCCCGGCGGGGAACCGCCAGCGTCGGCCGCGCCATTGGCCGGCGATGATGCGCAGTTCGCGGGTCTGTGCAGCGCGGTTCTGGACGGGACGGGTCACGGGATGAAGGGTACCCGAGCGGCGGGCGGCAGACCTAACCGCCGGGCCGTACCGGTGCCGCCCGCAGCGACACCTGTTTCTTGCCGCCGGCCATCGACTGACGACCGACCTCCATGAAACCGAAGGTGCGATGGAAGCGCTCGGACGCGGGGTTCGGCGGTTCGATGTCGTACTCACAGGTGACCCAGGCCAGCTGCGACCGCGACGCGTGGGCGAACACCGCCTCGTAGAGCGCGCGCCCGAGCCCGCGGTCTTGTGCCGCGGCGGCGACCACCACCCGATCGACATACAGGAAACGCGCGTAGCGGGTCCCGAAGAAAAGGTAGTTCGGGCTGTCGTAGTCCTGCCCCTCGCGCAGGGCGAGCACGAAGGCCACGACCTGCCGCCCATCTTCGATGACTTAATGGAGGTCGGCCTGCCGATGCAGCTGCGCGAGCCGCTCCGGCGTCAAGGGACTCAGGAAGTGCTCGGACTCGAGGTTGAGGGCGAGGATCGCCGGGAAATCCTCGGGCGTGGCGGGTCTCATCGTCATATCGACCGGATCGCGAGTGAGCTGGGGGCGCGCTCCTGCGCGATCGTCGCGCATCCCTCAAGTGTCATGCAACCGGCTCAGGCCACCCGCGTTTCGCTTGCGCGTGCGGAGGTCGTGGGCGAAGATGGCTGCGACAACAACAAAATCAGGGGGTGCCGTCATGACCGTCGAATTGACCTGGCTCGTCTACGTCTGCGTGTTCACCGTGCTGATGTGGGTGCCGTACATCCTCAACCTCATCGCGGTGCGCGGTCTTCCACAGGCCGTGGGTTACCCGACCGACCCCAAGCCCATCGCGCCCTGGGCGCAGCGTCTGAAAGCAGCGCACTACAACGCGGTCGAGAACCTCGTGGTGTTCGCGGCGCTGATCCTCGTCGCGCATGTGGCGGGCGCGAACGGTCCGGCCACCGCGACCTGCGCCATGGTCTACTTCTGGGCGCGCGTCGTGCACGCCGCGGCCTACACCTTCGCCATCCCGTGGGTGCGCACGCTCGCGTTCGCGGTCGGCGTCGGTGCGATGCTCTGCATCGCGGCGCAGTTGATCTGACGCCGTCAGGTTGGCGGGTCGTCGCGAGGCCCATGCTCGTTCGGCCCGTCCTCTCTCACTCTCTCGCCGCAGCGGAGTTCCGCCGCTGGTACTGGCTCAAGTCGGAGTTGATCGCCTTCTGTCGCGACCACGGGCTGCCGTCGTCGGGCGCGAAGACCGCGTTGACCGCGCGGATCGATGCGCACCTCGCCGGTCGCCGAATGCGTCGCACGAGCCGCACGGGACGCGCGACCACCCGACCGGCTGACCGCGACCATCGACGCGCAGCCCCGATGCCCACCATCTTCCGGCCGGAGACGCGCGTCGGCCCAGGTTGGCGCTGCACGCGCGCACTGCGCGGCTTCTTCGAGGCGCAGGTCGGCAAGGGTTTCCGGTTCAACGGCGCGCTGCGCGCGTTCATCGCAGCAGGTGATGGCCGCAGCCTCGCCACGGCTGTGGCGGTCTATCGGCGCAGCCTCGAGACACCACATCGTCCGTCGCGCATCGCGCCGCAGTTCGAGTACAACCGCTTCATGCGTGAGTTCCATGCGCGCCATCCGGGCCGCAGCCATGCGGATGCTGTCGCAGCTTGGTGGCGCAAGCGAGGCCAGCGCCGCGGCTGATGTGCGCCGCCCCGCGGCGGATCCGCGCCGCATCACGGCGGACCCGACGCTGATAGAATCCACCGATGCCCTCCGACGCCCCGACCGGGTTTTTCCAGCGCCTGCGCGCCGCGTTCTCGCGTGGCGGCGAGACGCTGGGAGCGGGTCTCGGCGCGATCTTGGGCGGCCGCAGGATCGACGCTGCGGCGCTCGAGGAGCTCGAGACGCGGCTGCTGCAGGCCGACTGCGGCATGGCGGTCACCGAGGAGCTCATCGAAGGGCTACGCAAGCGGGTCGCGCGCCAGCAGTTGGGCGATGTCGATGCGCTGCTCGCGGCGCTGCGCGCGGACATCACGGCGCTGCTGACGCCGGTCGCGCAGCCGCTCGTCATCGACCGCGCGCAGAAGCCCTACACCATCCTCGTCGTCGGCGTGAACGGCTCGGGCAAGACCACCACCATCGGCAAGCTCGCGCAGCGTTACGGCGCGGAGGGCCTGAAGGTCGTGCT
>Ga0172372_10011357_pt1 | contig 11325 bp, 13 predicted proteins | sample LakKiv5m_2_FD_114544 | JGI IMG/M metagenome (GOLD analysis project Ga0172372, IMG submission 114544) | Freshwater microbial communities from Kabuno Bay, South-Kivu, Congo - kab_092012_9.5m | ecosystem: Environmental > Aquatic > Freshwater > Lake | place: Democratic Republic of the Congo... | reverse complement strand
CTGTGGCCGATGCTCTTCGGCAGCGTCAAGGCCGCACAGATCTCCGCCAAGCTCGCGCCGTCGGGCTGGTCCGTCAGGTATTCGAGCATCAGCAACGCCCGCCTGGATCCGGATTGGTTCATCGGTTTCCGAGCATTAGTGGAACGCTGTTCGCAGATTAAGGCCTCGCCTTGGGGATGTCAATAGGGGTCTGAGGCTCCGCGTCGCAGTTGCAAGACCCGCAGCGGCACGTGCGCGCGCCTGCAGGAAGGCACCGATGGTCCGTACCGTGAGGGCCTGGCTGCGTTGTGCCAGCCCGTTGCCCGCGAAGTGCATGTGCGTGGCGCCATCGATCACGCCCAGCCATTTGCACCCTGCTGGCAGGCTGGCGAAGGGCTCGGTGCGGGTCTCCCAGGACGCCCTCTCCGACAGGGGGCGAACCTCGAAGTGATAGTCGTTGATCTTGGGGCCCGGATGAACACGCCCTGTCTCGTGAGGTCAGCCAGTCGATTCAATCGCGTGCTGCGCCACTCTCGTTTGCAGGCTCGGCGTCGCCACCACTTGCGCCCCCACCTCCCCCACCGATGCCAGGCCCAGCTGGGCCAGCGCGATGCGGATGTCGTCGGCCAGCGTGTCGACCAGGGCGTTGACGCCCGGCAGGCCGCGCGCGGCGGCGGCGTAGAGGAAGGGCCGGCCCAGCATCACGAAATCGGCGCCGAGTGCCAACGCCTTGACGACGTCCTCGCCCTGGCGCACGCCGCCGTCCAGGATCAGCGGGAAGTCAGGGCCGACGGCGGCGCGGATCGCGGGCAGGGCCTCCAACGGCGACAGGGCCGCGTCGAGCTGGCGCGCGCCATGGTTGGACACCTGCAGCGCGTCCACGCCCAAGGCCTGCAGGCGCCGGGCGTCGTCGGGGTTCAGCACCCCCTTGACGACCAGCCGGCGCGGCCAGCGCTCGCGCAGCCGCGCGAGGAAGTCCCAGTTGGCGCCGCGGCGCGGCGCGGTGCGGTCGTAGCCGCCCGGGCGCAGGCCGTCGAAGTGCACCATGCGCGGCGCGCCGGCGGCCAGCGTGCCCAGTGACCAGCGCGGGTGGACCGCGAAGTCGATGAAGTGCCGCAGCCCCATGCGGAACGGGGTGCGAAAACCGTTGCGCGTGTCGCGCGGGCGGTTGCCGGTGCGCGGCGTGTCCACCGTCAGCGTCAGCACCGGGCACTGCGCCGCCGCCGCCCGGTCGGCCAGCGCCAGCGCCTCGTCCACCGAGCCGGTGACGTAGAGCTGGAACCAGGCCCGCCCCTTCGAGCGCTCCATCAGCATCTCCACTGCCGTGGAGCCGGCGGTCGACACCCCCAGCGGGAAGCGCCAGCGCGCGGCCGCGTCGGCCAGGGCGAGGTCGGTGCCCGGGCCGGCCAGGTTGCACATCCCCATGGGCGCGCAGCCGAAGGGCAGGCCCAGCTCCTGCCCGAGCAGCTTCACCGTCAGGTCGCCCACCGGCGGGTCGACCAGCACTCGCGGCATCAGCGTCACGGCATCGAAGACCGCGGTGTTGCGCGCCAGCCCCACCTCGCGCCCCGCCGCGCCGTCGATGAAGTCGAAGACGACGCGCGGCATCCGCCTGCGCGCGGCAGCGCGCAGGTCGGCGAAGGTGGGCAGGGGGTTGGGCTCGCTTTGCGGCATGGTCGGAAACGGAAGTCAAGGGTAGACGGGGCCCTGGCGGCGCAGCCGCCCGGCGGGTCAGCGTGGAGTGCTGCGCGTGTCCACGGGGCCGCTCACCCCTCCATCTGCTTCTGGAACACCAGCCCCGCGTGCTCGCGCAGCGCATGGAAGCGGATCTTGGGCCAGTTGTCCTGCATCGCGCGCAGCTCGCCGGCGTATTCGAGCAGCACGCAGGGCGCGTTGACCGCGTCCAGCGCCACGCGGTGGTCGTTGCCGTCGATGAAGCGCTTGAGCTCGCGCTCGTCGGCGGCCGGGCCGTCGCCGGTGTCGGCCGTGACCCAGCGCGCGACGTTGTAGCGCGCCGGCATGATGCGCGCCTTCACGCCGTACTCGTGTTCCAGGCGGTGCGCCACCACCTCGAACTGCAGCTGCCCCACGGCGCCCAGCAGCAGCACGCTGCCGGCCACCGGGCGGAAGACCTGGATCGCGCCTTCCTCGCCAAGCTGCGTCAGCCCCGCGCGCAGTTGCTTGGTCTTCAGCGGGTCCGCCACCTCCACCGAGCGGAACATCTCAGGCGCGAAGAAGGGCAGGCCGGTGAACTGCAGCGCCTCGCCCTCGGTCAGCGTGTCGCCGAGCTGCAGCACGCCGTGGTTGGGGATGCCGATGATGTCGCCGGCGTAGGCCTCCTCGAGCAGCTCGCGGCGCTGGCTCATGAAGGTGACCACCGTGTTCGGGCGGATCTCCTTGCCGCTGCGCGTGACCTTCAGCCGCATGCCGCGCTCGAAGCGGCCGCTGGCCAGACGCAGGAAGGCGATGCGGTCGCGGTGCGCCGGGTCCATGTTGGCCTGGATCTTGAACACCACGCCGGTGCACTTGGGCTCCTGCGGCTGCACCGTGCGCTGCAGCGCGGGCTTCGGCCCCGGCGGCGGCGCCAGCGCCACCAGCGCGTCCAGCACCTCCTGCACGCCGAAGTTGTTGATCGCACTGCCGAAGAACATCGGCGTCTGCCGGCCGGCCAGGAATTGCGCCTCGTCGAAGCCGGGGGCGGCTTCGCGCACCAGCTCCACCTCGCCGGCGGCCTGCTCCCAGGCGGCGCCGAAGCGTTGCGCGAGCACCGGGTTGTCGATGCCGTCGACGACCTCGTCGCCGCCTTCGCGCAGGCGGTCCTCGCCGGGCGAGAACACGCGCATCTGGTCGCGTCGCAGGTCCAGCACGCCGCCGAAGATCTTGCCCATCCCCACCGGCCAGGTGAAGGGCACCACGCCCATGCCGAGCTCGCGCTCGATCTCGTCCATCAGATCGAGCGGCTCGCGCACCTCGCGGTCCATCTTGTTGACGAAGGTGAGGATGGGCGTGTTGCGCGCCCGGCACACCTGCAGCAGGCGCCGCGTCTGCGGCTCGACGCCGTTGGCCGCGTCGATCACCATCAGCGCGGCGTCCACCGCCGTCAGCACGCGGTAGGTGTCCTCGGAGAAGTCCTGGTGGCCGGGCGTGTCGAGCAGGTTGATGACGCAGTCGCCGTACTCCATCTGCATCACCGACGACGCCACCGAGATCCCGCGCTGCTTCTCGATCTCCATCCAGTCGCTGGTGGCGTGGCGGCTGGCCTTGCGCGCCTTGACCGAGCCGGCGATCTGGATCGCGCCCGAGAACAGCAGCAGCTTCTCCGTCAGCGTGGTCTTGCCGGCGTCGGGGTGGGAGATGATGGCGAAGGTGCGGCGGCGGCGCACCTGCGCGGCGATGGTGTCTGCTAGCGGGCTGGACATCGTGGAGGCCGCAGGCGTGTGCGGCAGGCAAGGGTGCCGGCGTGGGGCCGGCAGACCCGTGGCGCACCGGTGCGGCGCGCCGGGACGGCGAGCTGTGGATTATCGAGGCGGCGCCCGACGACGGCGTGCCCGGGCACGCGCAGCACTCTCAGTAGGTCGCGCGCCCGCCGGACAGGTCGAAGACGGCGCCGGTGTTGAAGGTGCACGAGCCCGAGCACAGCCACATCACCAGTTCGGCCACCTCCTCGACCTCTCCCAGGCGCTGCATCGGGCTCTTGGCGATCATGGTCTGGACGTGAGACGGCGACATCTGCTCGAGGATGGGCGTGCGCACCGCCGCCGGGGCGATGGCGTTGACGAGGATGCCGCTGGTGGCGAGCTCCTTGCCCAGGGATTTGGTCAGCGCGATGACGCCCGCCTTGGCGGCGCTGTACGCGGCCGCATTGGGCGTGCCCTCCTTGCCGGCCAGGGAGGCGATGTTGACGATGCGCCCCGCCCCGCGTTCCCTGAGGTAGGGGACGGCCGCGCGGCACACGTTGAACGTGCCCGTCAGGTTGACGTCGATGACGCGTGCCCACGCCGCCGGGTCCTGTTCGGCCACGGGCACCGTGGCGCCGGCGAAGCCCGCACTGTTCACGACGATGTCGATCCCGCCCAGGCGCTGCCTCACTTCGGCGGCGGCTTTCTCGACGGCTGGCAGGTCGCTGACGTCGACCTGCCAGCCCCGTTCGCTGCCCACCTCGGCACAGTCCCAGATCGCGACGACGGCGCCACTGCGCCGCAGGTGCGCGGCGATCTCGGCACCGATGCCACTGGCACCGCCGGTCACCACCGCAACGGCGCCCTGGAGTTCGTAAGTGGCGGGACGGAAAGGAAGGTTCATCGGATCCTCAGGTTCGAGTCGACGGCATCGGGGGTGTGCCTGCAGGGTGCCTTCGCGGGACCTGCGACCCACCTGTCACGCCCGCAATCGCGTCACCCCGGACAGCGTGCAGGCATGCACCGCGTTGCGCAGCGCCGCGATCGCCTCGTAGCGCGGGAAGCTGCGCCGCCACGCGAGCACCACGCGCCGGGTCGGCACCGGGTCGGCGAAGGGCACGTAGGCCACGTGCGGATGCGGCTCGGCCGGCACGCTGAGCTGGGGCACGACGGTCACGCCCATGCCCGAGGCCACCATGTGCTTGATGGTCTCGAGCGAGGAGCCCTCGAAGCTCTTGCGGATGCCGTCGGCGTCGCTGGAAAAGCGCGCGAACTCCGGGCAGACCTCGAGCACCTGGTCGCGGAAGCAGTGGCCGGTGCCCAGCAGCAGCATGGTCTCGCGCTTGAGCTCCTCGGAGCTGATGTGCTGGCGTGTGGCCAGCGGATGGGTGCGCGGCAGCGCCACCATGAAGGGCTCGTCGTACAGCGGCGCCACCGCCAGACCGGTGTCCGGGAACGGCTCGGCCAGGATCGCGCAGTCCAGATCGCCGGTGCGCAGCATCTCCAGCAACTTGACCGTGAAGTTCTCCTGCAGCATCAGCGGCATCTGCGGCGTGCGGTCGATGGCCTGGCGTACCAGCTCGGGCAGCAGGTAGGGCCCGATCGTGTAGATGATGCCCAGCTTCAGCGGGCCCGAAAGCGGGTCCTTGCCGCTCTTGGCGATCTCCTTGATCGCGGCGGCCTGCTCGATCACGACCTGCGCCTGGCGCACGATCGCCTCGCCCAACGGGGTGACGCTGATCTCGGCGCCGCCGCGCTCGAAGAGCTTGACGTCGAGCTCGTCCTCGAGCTTCTTGACGGCCACGCTGAGCGTGGGCTGCGACACGAAGCAGGCCTCGGCCGCGCGCCCGAAATGGCGTTCGCGGGCGACGGCGACGATGTAGCGCAGCTCGGTCAGGGTCATGGTGGTGGGGATTGTGACGCCGGGCTGCCCCAGGCGCTTGGCCCCTATCGCCAGTCGGACCGGCTCGCCGCCATCAACGCATCCCAGTCGTCTGGGGGGTGTCCGCGCTCCAGCATGCGCTGGAAGACGGCGTAGGGGTCGCGCTTGCCACCGGACGACCGCAAGGTGTTCTCGTCGTTGACCCAGGCAAAGATGATGATCCGGGCCTTGGAGTCGTAGCGGAAGAACAGCCTGAAGCGTTGACCGACCTTCGCCCGCCGCCAATGCCGAAACGCCGGGCCCATGGTGCGGCCCTGCCGGTATTCCTCTCGGCCCGGATCGCTCGGTACCGCATCGAAAATCAGCTTCGACAGTGCCGAGAACAGGCGGACGTTGGCGTTGGACTCGCAACCCTGCGGATCTTGCTGCCGCGCGCGCTCAGCGGCGGCGTGCAGTCGCTGAAGCTGCTCTGAAAGGCATTCGTGAAAGAGCAGGCCCCACCCGTGACGCTGGATCACAGTGCCACATCGCCATCGATGTCGGCGGTCAGGTCGACCGGCCGCTCCAGCGTGGCCTGCATGGCACGCACCACATCGTCCGGCAAGTTGCACACACGTTGCCCAGACCGGATGTCGCTTTCCAGGAGAGTCAGAAACGATTCGATGGCCGGGTCTTGATGCAAGGCGTCGTCGGCGCGACTCACCACAACCTGCGACCCCTGCAGATCGAACGCGACCTTGCCGCCGAAGGTCACTCCCAGGGCTTGGCGGATCGGTTTGGGCAGGGTGATCTGCCCTTTGGAGGTGAGGGTGGCGACTTCATGGATGACGGGCATGGCGCTTCTCCCGGACAGATTCAGACGGTAAGGATACCTCCTTACGTTGCCCGACGTGAGAGACCCCCCAAGGGCCGACCCTCCGTCTCGATCACCCGGTCGCTGAATCCGTCCTCGAGCGTCTTGACGGCCACGCTGAGCGTGGGCTGCGTCACAGCGCGTCGGGCTCGTTCATCCAGACGGGAATGTCCCGCTCGGCATGCAACACGCGCCAGACGTCGATCCGGCCCTGAGTCTCCACATAGAGGACCAGGCAAGGAAATCTTGTCAGGCGCCAGTGGCGCAAGCCCGGCAGGTTGAGCGCGTGCGCGTAGCGCGGAGAGCCCGTGCCGGGATGGCGGGAGATGTGATCGAACGCCTGCTCAAGCGCGTCCACGAACCCCAGGGCAGCCGTCTCGGCGCCTTCGCCCAGGTACCAGACCAGAGCTTCGTCGATGTCGGCCAGGGCCTGGGCCCTGGGGACGACCGGATGGCGCTTCACGCGTCGCGCTTCGGCGAGGGCCGGGGCTGATGCACCCTGTCTCGCAGGGCATTGAAATAGCTGGCATCCACTGCCTGAGTCGATGGTGACGAGGCACCCGCCAACAAGAGCCCACGCAGGTGGACGCGATCCTGATCGCGGCGGATGAGCTCGCGCAGGTACTCGCTGCTGGTGCCATATCCGCGCAGCCCCACCTGCTCGTCGACAAATGCCTTGAGGTTCTCGGGCAGGGAGATGTTCATGGTGCTCATGGCCCTACTGTAGGGGGCTTGGCAAAATTTGGCAAGACCAGAAGACCCGACGGCTTCACCGCCGCCTCGGTGCTCGCTCGGCCATCGGTTCAGACAGGCTCAATCGTCGTCGTCGCCGTGCCTGTCGTGCTGGAAAACCGCCTGCCACCCGACGGCTGGGCCGAGCCCTTCGGGTGCCTGCTGCCAGGACCACGCCAGCCAGGCCACCAGCGCCGCCACCAGCAGTCCTGCCAGCCAGCGGCGGTCGGCGCGCACCAGGTCGGGGCCGCTGCCCGGTGTGCGGCCGTTCCACATCGGCAGCAGGCGGTTGCGGCGTGCGAGCGCGCTCAGCGCCACCAACAGGCCCAGGTGCGCCAGCACGCCGACCAGCATCCACTGGCCGAGCACCTCGTGCACCTCGGCCAGCCACTCGCCGGCCAGGTCCTCGTGGAAGGCCCAGCCGCTGAGCAGCAGCGGCACGGTCACGGCAAGCAGGGCCAGGATGCCCAGGGCCAGCGCGAGGTTGCCCCCGCGCAGGGCCTGCGCCCGCCATGGGGCGGCGCCCGGCTGGCGCAGGCTGCGCCACCACGCGCCCGCGCCAGCGGCCTTGCGGCCGAGGGCGCTCAGGCGCGCCTGGCGCGGGCCCACAAGCCCGTAGACGAGCCGGAAGGCCAGCAGGCCGGCCATCGCGTACCCGAGGGCCACGTGCAGCGCGCGCCAGGCCTCGCCGTCGCCGGTGAGGTAGGCGCCCGTGAAGCACAGCGCGAACAGGGCATGGAAGGTGCGCGTCGGTGCATCGACGATGCGCCGGCCGGGTGGCGGCACCGCGGCGTGGGCGGCCGGCGCCGCCGCAGGGCTGAAGGGGGTCGAGGCGTGCATGGGGTGGCTCCAGCTTCAATGGCGCAGCGAACGCTGCAGGGACAGGGGCAGCCCGGCGGGCGCCCTGACATCGTCTTCCTCGAAATCGCCCTGCGCCGCGCCGCGATGGCAGGCCGCGCACTGCGCCGCGCTGCCCACCGCAGGGTGGGCCCACACGGCGGCGTCGATGCGGCGGTGCTCGCGCCGGAACCAGGCCGACTGGGTGATCCGGTCCTCGGGCGGGGCCTCGGCGGCGCGCCGCCCCGTGCCCGCATGGGCCTGCAGCCAGGCGGCGATGCGCTCACGGTCGGCCGCCTCGAGCGAGGCGTCGCTGCCGTAGTGGCGCTCCAGGCCCGCCATGATCCGGCGCCACGACGCCGCCGGCAGCAGACCCGGGGCGTAGGCGGTGTGGCAGGCCCCGCACTCGGCGGCGTAGGCCGGCGGCGCGTCGCGCGGCATCATCGGACGGCTGTCGGCGCGGGCCGTGTCCACCGCCAGGGCGGCCAGGGCCATCGTCACGAAGGCCACGAAGGTCGCGACCGACGATCGCGGGCGCAGGGGCTGGGCCAGGGCACGGGTCAGGTTCAAGGGCCGGTTCAAGGGCTGGTTCAGGGACTGATTCGGGGACTGATTCAGGGGCATGGGCTTCATGGCTTCAGGCTCATCAGGTAGGCCAGCACGTCGGCCTTCTCGGCCGCCGAGCATTCGCGGGCCAGGACGTCGCGGCAGTTGCGGCGGAACCACTTGTCGACCCTTGCCGCATCGGTGAAGGCCGCAGGGTTGGCTGCCGGTGCCAGCGCATCGATGGCCTTGCCGGTGCTGGCATGCCGGCCCGGCTGGGTTGGCGGGTTGCGGTGGCACGAGACACACGACCAGCGTGCCCCGTGGGTCGTGGTGAAGAAGGCCTGCCCTGCACGGGCATCGCCGGGGCGGCCGGCTTCGGCGGAAAAGCGCTGCAGTTGCTGGGCGGGTGTGGTGGCGGCCGCTGACGAGGGGGCGTGCAAGCCGGCCGCCAGCAGGCCCGCCAGCAGCAGCCGTGCCGCCACGCGGCGCTGGGTCAGGAGCGAGTTCTTCATCATCGGGAATCGGATGCGAGTGAGGAGGGGGTTGAGGATGTGGATACGGAGGTCGCGCCGCCAGACCGCAACGCTGGAGCCCATTGTTCGAAGCCCTCGCTGAACCGGACGTGAAGCCGGCGTTCATCCGGCGTTCATCCGCCGCGGCCGAGAATCCCCTGCATGAAGAGCACGCGGCATCCTCCGTACACCTTCCGGCGTCAGACGTGGTCCGTCGCGGCGCTGGCCTGCGCTTGCGTCCTCACCTCGACCGTCGCGCTGGGCAGCGGCTCCGAGCACGATCACGACCGCGCCCGGCGCGCCGTGCAGTCCGGCGAAATCCTGCCGCTGCAGACGCTGCTGGAGCGGGTGCAGGGCGTGCACCCGGGGCAGGTGCTGGAGCTCGAGCTCGAGCGTGACGGCGGGCGCTGGATCTACGAGATCCGCCTGCTGCAACCCGATGGTCGCCTGGTGAAGCTGGTGGTGGACGCACGCACCGCGCAGGTGCTGTCGCAGCGCGTGCGCGAGGGCCGGCGATGAGGCTGCTGCTGGTCGAGGACGACACGGCGCTGCGCGAGCCGCTGGCGCAGTCGCTGCGCGAGGCCGGCTACGCGGTGGACGCGGTGGACGACGGCCGCGACGCGCTGCACCAGGGCCTGCACGAGCCCTACGACGCGGTGGTGCTCGACCTGGGCCTGCCGGGCCTGGACGGGCTGACGGTGCTGCGGCGCTGGCGCGAAGCCGGCCGCGTCGTGCCCGTGCTGGTGCTGACGGCGCGCGACCGCTGGCACGAGAAGGTCGAGGGCATCGACGCCGGCGCCGACGACTACCTGACCAAGCCTTTCCACGTCGAGGAGTTGCTGGCGCGCACGCGCGCGCTGATCCGTCGCGCGCAGGGCCTGGCCTCCCCCGTGCTGCGCTGCGGTGAGCTGCGCCTGGACACGCGCGCCAGCCGCGCCACGCTGGCCGGGCAGGCCTTGCCGCTGACGGCACTCGAGTACCGGCTGCTCGACTACCTGATGCATCACCAGGGCGAGATCGTCTCGCGCACCACGCTGACCGAGCATCTGTACGCGCAGGACTTCGACCGGGATTCCAACACCATCGAGGTCTTCATCGGCCGCCTGCGCCGCAAGCTGCCGCCGGGCATGATCGAGACGGTGCGCGGGCTCGGCTACCGCTTGGCCTGTGAAGACGCCGCCGCCTCCTGATCCTGAGCCCGGGCCCGGCCCGGCCGCGAGGGCATCCGCCGACCGCGGGGCACCACGCTCGCTGCGCTGGCGCCTGCTGGCGGCCACGCTGGCCGCGGCACTGGCCGTGCTGGTGGCCGCGGGCGTGCTGCTGGCCGGGCTGTTCCGGGATCACGTGCTGGGCCAGTTCACGTCTTCGCTGACGGCGCAGCTCGACCGCCTGGCCGCGGTGATCGAGTTCGATGCCGACGGCCGGCCGCGGATCGATCCGGCCACACTCGGCGACCCGCGCTGGCAGCGGCCCTACTCGGGTCTGTACTGGCAGGTCGACGCGCTGCCGGCTGCCGGCCCTCGGGCCCCCGCACGCGCCGTCGCCGCAGCCGACTCGACCGACTCGGCCACCTCTGCCGCCCTTGCCGCCGCTGAAGCCGCTGACGCGGCCCCGCGCACCGCTGTACTGCGATCGCGCTCGCTGTGGGATGCCGAGCTCACCGCACCACCCGACGCGATCGCCGACGGGGCCGTGCACGTGCACGCGGTGCCCGGCCCGGGCGGCGCGGCGCTGTGGCTGGTCGAGCGAAGCGTGCGCACCGACCCGGCCGACGGGCGCGCCTGGCGCCTGCTGGTGGCTGCCGACCTGCGGGAGACCCAGGCCGCGATCCGGCGCTTCAACGGTGTGCTGGCGCTTGGCCTGGCGGCGCTGCTGCTGCTGATGGCGGTGGGCGCCTGGGCGCAGGTGGCTGTCGGGCTGGCGCCGCTGAAGACGCTGCGCGGCGCCCTGACGGCGCTGCGCGACGGGCGCGCCCCGCGGCTGGCCGGACGCTTTCCGGCAGAGGTGCAGCCCCTGGTGGACGATTTCAACGGCGTGCTGGACCGGCACGACGCGCTCGTGACCCGTGCACGCACCCAGGCCGGCAATCTGGCGCACGCGTTGAAGACGCCCTTGGCGGCGATGTCGCAATCGGCGGCGATGGCCGCGCGCGCCGTGGGCCCGGCGGGGCCTGCGATCGCACCCGCAACCGCAACCGCGACCGCGCCCGCGCCCGCGCCCGAAACGTCCGAAGCGCGCGAAGCGAGCGCCGCGCAGGTCGCCCTGTCGACATTGCCGTCGGTGGTGCGTGAGCAGGTCGCGCGCGCGCAGCGTCAGGTCGACTGGCACCTGGCACGCTCGCGCGCCGCGGCCGCGCACGGCCTGCCGGGCGTGCGCGCCGAGGTCGGCCCGGCGTTGGCAGGCCTGGCGCGGGTGATGGGGCGCATCCACGCCGAGCGTGGCCTGGCGCTGGAGCTCGAGCCCGTCGACCCCGCGCTCGCCTTCGCCGGGGAGGCGCAGGACTTGCAGGAGATGGCCGGCAACATCATCGACAACGCCTGCAAGTGGGCCGCGCATCGCGTGCGCGTGGCGGCGCGCGCCACGCGG
>Ga0172372_10011355_pt1 | contig 11326 bp, 9 predicted proteins | sample LakKiv5m_2_FD_114544 | JGI IMG/M metagenome (GOLD analysis project Ga0172372, IMG submission 114544) | Freshwater microbial communities from Kabuno Bay, South-Kivu, Congo - kab_092012_9.5m | ecosystem: Environmental > Aquatic > Freshwater > Lake | place: Democratic Republic of the Congo... | reverse complement strand
CCGGGGTTATTTGATCCTGTTTGAACGGGATGCGAAGGTGGCCTGGGAACAGCGATTACGCTGGGAGACCGTCAAGGAGGCGGATAAAACCCTGATCGTGGTGGGTTTGTAATGCGGTAAGCCATGATGGCCTGCTTCCAGGGGCTGTCATGCTGTCCAACCGCTAGCTTTCTCGATTTCGCTGCACTGCATCGAGGCTACGAGTGGGCTGTTTGAAGTGTTTTGATTTGAAGAAGGTTGGAATATGCGTTCTGAGTGGGTTATTTGTTGCCAAATCCTGGTGGGGTTGGCCGGTTTGTTTGTCGTGTATTGTCCACAGGCCCATGATCTCGAACCGTATTTGCCGACTACACAAAAACAGGCGGTGCTGGCGGATTTCGCCCAACCCTGGAAAATCCGCCAGCCGCCATCGCGGTCGACCATTGATGTGCGCCCGTCCGGTGTCGATCCGGAAGATCATGCGGTCGTGCAGGTCTCCTATAGCTTGCCCGCGTTGTCAGCCGAAGGCTTCGATGAGGGCTATGGCTTGCTGCAAACCCTGCCTGATTTGCAGGCGAGCGGGTTTGATCATCTGGTTTTCTGGATCAAGGGGGACAGTAACGAAGGAGCTGACGGTGAACTGGAATTGCAGATCGAGCGACCGGATCCTGGCCTGCCCGGCAAACAGGCCGTGGCGCGTTACCGCATCGGTGGCATTACGGCAGCGTGGACGCGGCGGGTCATTCCGCTCAACCAGATCATCGGCATCGATCAGTGGGAACATTTGAATCGCCTCACGCTGGCCATTCCCTTGCAACGGGGGCAGGAACGCAAGGGAGGATTCAGTCTGGGTCGCCTCGATTTGATTCAAACCGGTCAGCCGGGGCCAGGTCGGTATGATCCCCTGGTTCCCGAGCAGCGCGGCCACTGGGCCGCCTCCCTGGGCGGGGAGATGGCCACACAGGACGCATTGCGGGCACGTTTGAGTGGATGGCCCGGGCGGTTCCTGGTCGAACCGGCTTCGTTGCCGAAGGATGATCAGGCATTTCTGGCGCGGGTGGCGGCCGATACCTGGCGAGGGGTGGCCGCGCTGGTGGACTGGCATCATGGCCTGCCGATCGATCGCATACAACTGAAACGGGACTCACTGGAGCCGCGACAGGCTGCCATTGGCGATTACACCAATATCTCCACGGTGGGCCTGTATCTTTTGAGCGTGGTGTCAGCCCGTGAATTGGGGTTGATCGAACGACCGGAAGCCCTGGAAAGACTCAGCACGACGCTGGGTACGCTGGAGCGACTGGAGACCTGGCAGGGTTTTTTTTATAACTACTACAACACCACCACCCTGGAGCGCACCAGTCATTTCATCTCCTTTGTCGATTCGGCCTGGCTGACCGGCAGTTTGCTGGCAGTGCGCCAGGCTTTTCCTGAGGTGGCCGCCCGCTGCACCCGCCTGGTCGATTCAACCGATTACCGGTTTTTTTACGATCCGGCAACCCGCCTGATGTCGCACGGGTATCACGTCAATCTGGGTCAGCGTTCCAACATGCACTACGGAGTAATGTACGCCGAATCGCGTCTGGGTAGCCTCATGGCCATCGGCAAGGGGGATGTGCCAGCGGAACACTGGTTCAACCTGGTGAGAACCTTTCCGCCTGACCACGGATGGCAATCGCAACCGCCCCTTGATCGTACCGAACAGGCCGCAGGGGGGTATCGCTGGATGGGGGGACATTATCAATGGCGGGACTTCCGTTACGTTCCTTCCTGGGGCGGCAGCCTGTTCGAGGCCTTGATGCCGGAGCTGTTGCTGGACGAAATGCAGTTTGCCCCGCAAGGTTTGGGCTATAACAACCGCATCCACACTACCATACACCGCCTCTACGCGCTGGAGGAACTGAGTTATCCGGTTTGGGGCATGTCACCCAGTTCAACTCCGGGCAGCACGGGCCACTACGCTGAGTATGGCATCCGGCCTCTGGGGGTGGCCGGTTATCCGTCCGGTGTCGTCACACCGCATGTGTCTGCCCTGGCCCTGATGACCGAACCGGCTGAGGCCACGGCCAACCTCAGAACCCTGGCCGAACGCTATCCGGTGTATGGCGATTTCGGCTTCTACGATGCAGTAAGCCCCGCTACCGGCGAAGTGTCATACAGCTATCTCAGTCTGGATCAGGCCATGACCCTCATCGGGCTGGCCAATTACCTCAAAGCCGGGGTAATTCAGAAATACTTCGCCGGGGATGCCTGGATAAGATCAGTCATCCCCTTATTGGCACTGGAACGGATGACGGTTGAGCGGGAAGGAACGGAAAACCGGGCACCGTTTCCCCCGTAGCCTCATCGTAGCCTCGATGCAGCGAAGCGAAATCGAGGGTTGCGGTGGACAGGCTGATGGTTGCGGAGGACAGGCTGATGATTAAAGCCACTAGGGCGGTGGGTCAGACAAATACCTCATCAAGGGATGAAGCGGTCAGTGTGTTGCGGCTCCATTGTTCGATTTGCTTGAGTGATGCTTCACTGATGCGCTGGCGAATTGCCGGAGGCACGGATTCAAAGCTTTTTTCCAGCAGCAGCAGAAATAGTGCTTCTGCTACTTCCCGGCCTTCCCGTTTGCCCTGTTCGCGGCCTTCCTGTTTGCCTTGTTCCAGCACGGATTCGAGATCGGCATAGCCTTCCCGTTGCAGGAGATTGCGAAGTGTTGCGGCCCGTCCGGCTTTTCTGTCGTAAAGGGCTTCCACCGGGACGGGGTTACGCAAAATGCCCGGAGCACTCAGTTCCTCACCCGGTTTTGCCAACCGCAGGCTGGCTGGTGTGTGAATTTCGACCCGCCGTGGATCAACCAGTCTCACCACCCAGATGATCCGGGTGCCGTGATGTAACAACTCCCTGATTTTGGCTTGCAGTTCCGCTTCATTCTGGCCCCGGCCTGCATATTCTATTGCCAGCGGCGGCACGCCCGGTATCCAGCCTTGCGTGTTGGCCAGTGCGGCAGGGGCTACCGACAAATCCGGTGCCCGCAGCGTAAACGGAGTGGGGGCAAACCCGGCATCCACCCCGCTCCATTCCACGTCAGGATCACTGTCGATCACGCTGGCACCGATGGCATTGACACCGGCGTGATCACCTCCTCCCGGTAAACACTGGATGCGATGACCGTCACTCAGTTCGTAAGGATCACCGTCGTGACATTGATCTACCGTATAAGGGCCATAGGCTGGAGCAGAAAGGGGATAGGACATGGGATTATTCCTCTACCTCATAGCATGCCCAGTTGCAATCGGGCTACTTCTGACATGTGATCGCGTGACCAGGGGGGATCGAATACCACCTCGACCCTGACCTGATCGACACCCGGCAGGTTTCTGACGGCCGCCTCGGCATCGTATTGCAGTACCGGCCCCATACCACAGCCGGGTGCAGTGAGGGTCATGATGATCTCGACATCATGCCCTGACGATTCAGCCGGTTTGACCCGGCAGTGATAAACCAGACCCAGATCAACGATATTGACCGGAATTTCCGGGTCATAAATGGTTTTGAGTACGGCCCACACATTTTGCTCGACGGCCTCGGGGTGGGTGCCCGCCACCAGGTCGGCAATCATCGGTGGTTCCTTCCCCAGTGCATCGGCATCCGTACCGGCAATCCGTACCATCAGACCGTATTCGGTGGTGACGGTAAAATGTCCTCCCAAAGCCTGTTGCAGGGTAACGACATGCCCCGGCGGCAGGGTGGTGGCAGTGCCCTCGGGTACCTGAACCGCAGCGACTTCACGCTGCAAGACGATACTTTCACGACCGTAACCGTACATAGTCAACTACTCTTGTCTGAATAAAGCCACAAGGCGGGCAGCAGCTTCGCCCGGTGAAGAAAGAAGGTTTATGGCTTCCCCTGGAAACGCCCGGCGGCGCAAGGGCGAGGCCATGACACCTGGCTCGAAGACATGCACCCTGAGCTTGCCTTCATGTTCATGGGACAGCAAGTGGGCGAGTCGTTCGACGGCAGTCTTGGAAATACCGTAAGCCCCCCAGTACGCCAACCCGGTTCGGGCGGATGAGTCGGTGGTAAAGACCACCGTGGCCTGGCAGCCGGTCAGCAGCGGCAGCAGGGAGCGGGTCAGCAGAAAGGGAGCCGTCAGATTGACCCGTAGCGAACGTTCCCAGGTTTCTGCCGAAATCTGTTCCAGTGGTGCCAGGTGATCCAGTTCGGCGGCGGTATGAATCAAACCATTCAGGCTTCCCAGTTCCTGATGCAGGACTTCGGCCAGCCTGAGGTAGTCGGCTTCGGTGGCACCCATCAGGTTCATGGGATAAATGGCCGGTTCAGGATGGCCTGCGGCCATGATGTCGTCATAAACCCGCTCCAGACGGGCAATGGTTTTGCCCAGCAGCACAACGGTTGCTCCGGCCGCCGCCAGGGCTTTGGCCGTAGCCTCCCCCAGGCCGCCTGTCGCTCCGCTGACCAGAACCACCTGGTCTTTCAGGAGGGTGTTCATGCGACTGTCTCCTGATCCAGCCAGATGAGCAGGTCATGCGGCTCATGCAGCAGCCCGTTCGCGCCCCAGGCAGAGGGCATTTCATCAGCGGCCAGATAACCGTACAGGGCCACCAGGGTCGCCATGCCGGCCCGTTGCCCGGCTTCGATATCGCGCCGGGCATCGCCAACATAGACACAGCTGTCGGGCGAGGTTTGCATGCGGCGGCAGGCTTCCAGCAAGGGCAGGGGATGCGGTTTGCGTTCCGGAGTGGTATCGCCGCTGATGACACAGGCCGGTCGGTGCGCCAGGGCCAGCTTTTCCAGCAAGGGCAGGGTAAAGCGGCTGTGCTTGTTGGTGACGATGCCCCACGGCATGCCGCGTTCGTCCAGGGTATCCAGTACGCCAGCCATGCCGGCATAGAAGCGGCTGTAGCGGGCGATATCCTTCTCGTAGATATCCAGCATCCGGTTCATGAGGGTGTCGAAATCCAGTTGCCGCTGTGCAATGTCATCGGTCGCGCACCGCAACATGGCTGCCGCCCCTCCGGAAATACAGGGGGTGAGTTCCTGCTCTGATCTTTGAGGGATACCGGCTTCGGCCAGGGCCGCATTGGCCGCAGCAATCAAATCCGGCGCGGTGTGCAGCAGGGTACCATCCAGGTCCAGCAGGATGGCGGTCGTCCGCATCGACATGATTCAGACCTCCGGACGCACGAACGCCGCCAGGTAATTGACATCGGTATCACGCCCCAGGCTGAACTGGCGGGTGATGGGGTTGTAGAGGATGCCTGCCATTCCGGCGAGCTCAAGACCTGCCTTGCGGGCCCAGGTGGTCAGTTCGGAGGGGCGAATGAAAGCATGGTAGTCATGGGTGCCCCGGGGCAGCATGTTCAACAGGTATTCGGCGGTCAACACCGCCAGCAGGTAGGCTTTGGGCTTGCGGTTGAGGGTGGAAAAAAACACCCGGCCACCGGGTTTTACCAGTCGGGCCACAGCCTCAACCACGGAGGCCGGGTTGGGGACGTGTTCGAGCATTTCCAGGCAGGTCACTACATCAAACTGCCCGTCGGCTTCAGTGGCCAGGACTTCGGCACTGAGGTTGCGGTAGTCGATGTTCCGGCCTTGCTGTTCAGCATGACGACGCGCTTCGGCAATCAGTTCAGGGGCCAGGTCGATACCCAGTACCTGACCACCGGCTTCGGCCAGGGCTTCGGTCAGAATACCGCCACCACAGCCCACATCGACGATCCGGCGGTCTGCCAGCGCGGCATGGGCACGAATGAACTGCATCCTGACCGGATTGACCGCGTGCAGGGTTTTGAATGATCCGGTCGGGTTCCACCAGTCGTCAGCCTGGGCACCAAACTTGTGTATTTCTGCGGGATTGACGTTTTCGGTAATCATCAGGGCGTTCAGGTATTGCGGTTGGTCAGTCGGTCACGCCAGAGGGCGGCTTTGTTAATGATATCAAGGCTATCCAGTGTGGTCAGATGCCGGTTTTTGAGCAGGCGTTGTCCACGAACCCACACATCACTGACCTGATGGCGACTCGCGGCATATACCAGGTCAGAGAGGGGATCGAACAACGGCTGGGTTTCCAGGGTGTCGAGACGGATGGCAGTGATATCCGCCGATTTACCCGGTATCAGCGAACCGGTTTCGTGGGCCAAACCCAGGGCACGGGCACCGTTCAGGGTGGCCATGCGCAGCGCGGTGTGCGCCGGTACGGCTGTGGCATCCTGTGCCACGGCCTTGGCCAGCAGGGCACCGATGCGCATTTCGCCCATGACATCGAGGTCGTTGTTGCTGGCCGCTCCATCGGTACCCAACGCCACATTGACCCCGGCTTCCAGCAAGCGGGCCACCGGACAGAAGCCACTTGCCAGTTTGAGATTTGACTCAGGACAATGCACCACGCTACCGCCCGTTGCCGCGTAATCGTCGATTTCGGCCGGGCTGAGTTGGGTCATGTGTACGGCTACGAAGCGTCGGTTCAGTAACCCCAACTGCTTGAGACGGGTCAACGGCGTGATGCCTTGCTCGCGCCGGGCGGTTTCCACCTCGTCACGGGTTTCGTGAACGTGCATGTGTACCGGGATGTTCCAGGCTTCAGCCTGCTGCCGGATTTGACGCAGGGGTTCATCTGCAACCGTGTAGGGTGCGTGTGGCGCGAAAGCGGTGCGAATCAGCGGGTGATCCTGCCATTGTTCGTGCAGGGTGTGGGCCTTGATTAGGTAATCGTTGGCATCCGCCGCAAAATTGCTGGGGAAGTCGAGTACGATCATGCCCACGACTGCCCGCATACCGGCGGCAGCAGCGGTTCGTGCCGTGGTTTCCGGGAAAAAATACATGTCATTGAAGCAGGTAATACCGCCCCGCAGCATCTCGGCCACGGCCAGCTCGGTACCATCCTGAACGAAAGCCTCACTGACCCAGCGTTGTTCGAGCGGCCAGATATGATCGGTCAGCCAGGTCATCAGGGGCTGGTCATCGGCAATTCCCCGCAGCAAGGACATGGCAGCATGAGTATGGCAATTGATGAGTCCCGGGATGAGTACATGCTGATCGAAATGCTCGGCTGACAGGTGCGGATAACGCGCCGCCGCCTGTTCGGCAGGCAGCATGTCGATGATGCGCCCATTACCGAGTGCCAGGGTGTGATGTTCAAGTACGGCCCGCTCCGGTTCTACCGGTATCACCCAGCGGGCAGCCAGCAAGGTATCAACTGTCATGAGGCATAATATCCTACTATTTTTGTAAACTTTAGCACAGAAGCCGCCGATTTTGCATCCTGCCGATCAGGCTGAAACATTACCCGCAACCCCGTCCTGATTCAGTTGAAGTCAGGGCGGCCTCCACCTGTTGCAGATGGCTGACCCAGTCGGCATGACCGGGGTGCAGGTCGATGGATTGCCTGATCTTTGCCAGAGATTCGCGCAGTTGTCCCTGTTGATATAACGCCATGCCCAGAAAATGCAGGGCCGCTGCGTGACGGGGAAAGCGGGTCAGTATTTGTCTGAAGCTCTGCTCCGCAGCCCGAGCCTGCCCTGCCTTGAGTTGTGCCATGGCCTCGAAGAACAAACCGGGTGTGAGGGGATCTATTTCGGCAGGTGGCGGATAGTCCGGGAGGGATTCATTCAGCGCGGTTTCGAGGGGGGCCAGGTATTCGGCATAACGCCGCCATTTGGCTTTGGATGTCTGGTAAACCGGTTGCCGTACCTGCCAGACACTGGCGGTCTTGACGGGGCGTTCCAGGTTTTGAAAGTCGAGTACCTGTGGTTCCCAGGCCACGCCGATGTAGTCGAGCAGGGTTCGGGCGGCCTGCTCGACCCCCTCAACCACCGATTCGTAGGTCAGGGTCAGGATGGGGCGGGGTGATACGACGTTCCAGTGGGCCATGAGTCGTTGATAGTCGACCAGGTGCTTGCCCAGGTCGGTCAAATCGTAAGCAAACCCCATCCCGCCGAACTTGGCCTGATAGTCCGTAAAGAAGTTGGAAAGTGCGACATCACGCGGTTCCCGCAGGACGTGAATGACCGGTGCGTCAGGAAAGAGCAGGCGGATCAGCCCGACATTCTCGAAATTGTGTGGCAGTTTATCGACGATATGCCGTGCCCGGGGATGGTATTGTCGAAGCGATTCGAGCACCTTGTCGGCGTAGGCCATGACTTCAGCCGCCGTTAAATCCTCCACGCAGTCGGGATAACTGCGACCCGAACCACAATGCCATTCCCAGCGTGCCATGCTGTGGATCACCGGATTGAGGCAGCCGACTTCACCGGCTCCGTGGATCGCAGAATGTCCGGCGATGATTTGCTCTACTAATGTAGTACCGGAGCGGGGCATGCCGAGGACAAAGACGGGCAGGGTGGAGGGGTGTCCCCATGTTTTACGACGAGCGTAAAAATCCCGGCTGAAAACGCTTACGGTGTCCTGAACCCGTTGCCGGTGTGCGGCGGCATCGTAGGGCAGGTGTTGGCGACTGGCGCGATTGGCCGCTTCGGCATAGGCAAATGCCCCGGGATAATCCTTCAGGTGTTCATAACTGCTGGCCAGATTGAACAACAGGCTGCTGCGTACCGCGCCCTCCAGACTGGGTGAGTGAGCCAGGCGGTCTATTCGGGCCAGTATATCGGGGTCGTCCGGAAAACGCCGGGCACTGATCAGTGCGCTGTAACCTGCAATCGGGTGGTGTTCCTTGACGCTGGCAAATTCCGATTCGGCTTCATCGATCCGTCCCCATTGCAACAGCAGGCGACCCAGACCCAGGCGAGCCGGTACACAGTCTTCGAAGTGTTCCAGTGCTTTTCGGTACAGGCTTTCGGCCTGAGTTTCATCGTCCTCGACCCCGGCGGCAGCGGCCAGTGCCATGGCTCGCTGCTGACCCGCACTGTTCGCGGTCAGGGCCAGTACTTTTGTTGCGGCCTCACGCGCCCAGGCCGGGTTGTGCAGGTGACGACCCAGGTGAATGCGACGTAGCCAGAGTTCGGGATTTTCAGGTTCCCGTTGCAGGGCCTGATCCAGACAGTTAAGGCTTGCACCGAATCGGCCCCTGATTTCAGTCAAATCTGCCATTAACAGCCACAAGTCGGTTTCATCGGGGTAGCGTTCCAGCCCTTTTTGGACTTCATACTCGGCTTCATCATGTTTATCCTGAGCCGCCAGCACGAAGGCAAAAATGAGTAAACAGCGTTTGGGTGCCATGCCCATGTCCATGGCACGACGCACCACACGTTCTGCCTCATCCCATCGCTGAAGGGCAATCAGGGCATCGGTTTCGAGTCGGTACAGCGGCCAGGGATCAGGCAGGGAGACCGCCTGACGAGCCAATGCAACGGCAGACAGGGCACGCTCCGGTTGGCCTGAACCGTACCAGGCACGACCCAGGTTGGAATGGATGGCACCATGGTGGGAAGCCGGCAGGTGTTTGAGGCCGTATTCGAAATCGGCGATGGCTACCTGCCAGCGTCCTGTCTGCAAGGCCACCAGACCGCGGCGGATGTGAGCCGTCGGGTCATCCGGTTCAAGTATCAAAGCCTGTTCCAGCAGTGCGATGGCCTCGACCGGTTCATTCAGCAGAATGTGTATGCCCGCCAGATCGGTCAGTGCCGACGCAGGCAGGGATACCGGTACGGCCCTGACCGCCAGGAGGTGGGTGTGTCCGGTCTCGGTATCGCCTGCCTGACAGCACAGCAAACCCAGCAGGGCCTGCACCTCGGGGGAGGGATCTTGTTGATAGAGGTTCTGGCAGACCTCCAGGGCCTGGGTCAATTGCCCCATTAAGGGCATCTGGCGGAGGGTGGTCAGACCGGGATGTATTGCGGCGTTCATGGGTAAGGAGTGATGCCTGAGCGAACAGATAGCGGGTAGAATCGGAAGGACGAGGTGATCTGACCTGTCAGTGTCTCAGCGTCGTTCGATGCCGTCTTCCGGTGAAGCGGCCAATTCTACTACTTCAAATATCGGGAGTATTGTACGTGCCATGATGTTTCTGCTGAAACTGATCTCCCGTAATGTGCTACGGCAAAAACTGCGTAGTCTATTGACGCTCATCGGCATCATCATCGCCATAGCCGCCTTTTGCCTGCTCAATACGGTGGTAGAAGCCTGGTACAGTGGTGTGACGGCCTCATCGGCAACCCGTTTGATCACCCGGCATGCCGTTTCGCTGACTTTTTCCTTGCCTGTCACCTACCAAGGCAAACTGGCTCACCTGCAAGGCGTGTCCGGGGTCGCTCATGCAACCTGGTTCGGCGGCATTTACATTGACAGCAAGAACTTCTTTCCGAAATTTGCCATCCCTGCTGCGGATTACCTCGCCATCGTGCCAGAGTTTGTGTGCAGTCCGGAAGAAAGAGCGGCCTTTCTGCATGACAGGAAAGGGGCAATGGTCGGCCGAAAAATTGCGGCGCAGTACGGTTGGAAAATTGGCGATACCGTGCCGTTGCGTGGCACGCTTTATAGTGGGCAATGGGATTTTACGGTGCGCTGTATCTATCATGGCAGTGATGCTTCTGCCGATGAGACCCAGTTCTTTTTTCACTGGAACTACCTCAACGAAGTGATGAGGAAGCGAAAGGATCAGAGGGCCGACACGGTCGGCATCTTCCTGACCCGTATCGAAAACGCCCGCCAGGCGGCCGAGATTTCCACGCTGATCGACCTCACCTTCAGGAATTCACTGGCCGAGACCCTCACTGAAACGGAGAAAGCCTTCCAGTTAGGGTTCGTTGCCATGACCGAGGTCATTGTGCAGGTGATACAGGTGGTATCTGTCGTGATCATCACCATCATCATGGCGGTCATGGCAAACACCATGGCCATGAGTGCCCGGGAACGTGGACGTGAATATGCGACCCTCAAGGCACTCGGCTTTGGTTCAGGCTTCATTGCCAGCCTGATTTTTGGCGAATCACTGCTGCTGGCTGTTGGAGGGGGACTGGGAGGTATTCTGGTTTGCCGACCTGTCATTGATGTCCTGGGCCAACGTTTTGGCACCCTGTTTCCCGTGTTTCAGTTATCCATGGACACCCTCTGGAGCGCATTGCTGGCCGCGTTGGGAATCGGGTTGATTTCGGCTGTCTTTCCCGTCTGGAAAGCCATGAAAATCAATGTGACGGAGGGTCTTCGAAATCTGGGGTAGCTTTGGTGTCGAGAAGGATCAGGTAAGTCCGCTGAAGTCCGGGTACGTACAAAATGATGCAGGGAAGTGTTTTACAGTGTTGACAAGTCCGCTAGGGTGATTATAATGCTCCTCTTTCCCGGCGGTTGTTGGGGTTCTGTAGAAAGAAGATCAAGCAATGGTGTGGATGCTGAAGTAAAGGTTTGAGCATTTGCGAAGAATTAGAGAAGGCACTTATAGAGT
>Ga0172372_10011351_pt1 | contig 11327 bp, 10 predicted proteins | sample LakKiv5m_2_FD_114544 | JGI IMG/M metagenome (GOLD analysis project Ga0172372, IMG submission 114544) | Freshwater microbial communities from Kabuno Bay, South-Kivu, Congo - kab_092012_9.5m | ecosystem: Environmental > Aquatic > Freshwater > Lake | place: Democratic Republic of the Congo... | reverse complement strand
TCATGGTGAAATCGTGCAGCGCCTGTGCCATGCCTGAGGGACGATAGGAGTTCTGCCGGCCGTAGAAGGAGATGATCCAGTTAAGGTCCTCGACACACGGGGTCCCTTCGATTCGATCCCAGATCTCTTCGCGCGCTTGGACGAAAGGGGCGGAAGCAATCGTCGCGCGCCTGTCGATCGCAATCAACTCGCTCCGCGGGAAACGCCGTTTCAGCTGGGACTCAACGCCATTTACGACGGTCTTGAAGACCTCGTCAGAAACGGGATGAGCAATTTGTTCCCAATGGGTGAGGACAAGCTTGAAATCCAGGGCAAAGTACTCCGACAGCACTTCCGCCGTCCGGAGCATGGCATTGAGCTCCTTGAACGCAGTGTCGTGGGCGAGCACGCCGGCAACTTTGAGCGCGTCCCCGGGCGCCAGAGCGAGGATGGTCTCATCGAGGGATCGCTTCCATCCCCTGTTCCCCTTGGTCCCGAGAAACGGAACCAGGGTTTCGGGCAGCGCAGCCAGCGGATGCCGCTGCAGGTCCAGTTTCACCCTGATTTTCCTCATCTCGGAGACAACCCCCTGCATCGCCCAGGATGAATTGGCTCCGCTCTCGCCTTCCCCAACTGTCGTCGTGGCGGGATGGATCGGGGCATTGTCGAGTACCAGCGGTTCGGCGCTGTCAATCTCACGGATATCGTTCTTGTGCATATGTTTATCCATTTCCTTGATACCTCATGCAACACGTTGATCAGTCTAGGTGCGTCGCTTCAGCCTCGAATGAACAGCCCCGTCGAACCCGCCGGTATCCGTTGCCTTCCTCTGAGCGGGTTGTCGTCGCCGGCGACGTGGAAAACGCCGCTCTTTCCGCTCCAACCGCGAGCGCCGCGAACTGAGAAAGTTGAAGCGACATTTAATCAGCGACTTTGGCGTTCATTTCAGCGGTCGGTTGACAATAGGCAGGATGGCAATTGAAGTTGGCGTTGCAAGCAGTTTGTGGAGGTTGAGAATGCCCGAGTGGCAATTTAAGCAGTGTAACAATGATTGACGCGCATTTTCAACCTCCGCATGGTGCTGCAAATGGCGAAAGCGGCGCGCACTGAGGATCAGAGAAATGGGCTCAAAAAGGAGGTTGAGACCTTAGTGAGGAAATTGGGGACCACGCGCGGCCAGCTTGCGGAAAAGATGGCTGCCATGTTGACAAGACCACCGGGCCGTAAACCGACAAAAGAGGAGAAAAGAAGAATGCGTCAGAGGGTCTACGCGTGGTCGAAGGCGGCATCCACGCCGAGTTCGGGAGACATTGCGGTGCTACTCGAAATCGAAAAAGAGCATGATCCAACCCTGAATGTTAACCATCGCGAAAACGAGTGGATGAAATACCGCCCAACCGCTGCGCGATCTGGCGCGGGTGCGATGAAGGAGATTCAGGGGTTTCGCGGGTTGGGCTTGGACGCTAGCACCAGCATCCGATACGCGCTGCAATGCATCGCGAACGCCAGATACACGGTTGAAACCGCGAGTCTGCTCGGGCTTCTCCGGAACTATTTAGGCCAAAAGGCCGCCGAACTGGAGCGCAAGGAATGGGTGCAAAAAACCATGCGCCCACAGATCCTCTTCTTTTGGTGCAATGCTAGACAAGCCGCATCCTGGCTCAGTCACCCAAGGATGGCCCATGAACTCGAGCATTTGTTGCAGAATTACACTCCCCGGGCAGATGATCTGGCGCCGGTTGTCGTAGGCTTCGTTCTTGGAGGCGATGGATTTCGAAGTGAAATAACAAAAGCGGCCGCAAAGCTGGAAACGAATCTCAAGGCGGCGATCCAACATCGGAAACATCCGGCCCGCGAATCCCCGCGTGATGTGGTTCTTCGGAATAACCTAGTGAGAATTTTGACGACGCTACCAAAGAACTACGCCGAACCTACAAACACGCTAAACATCTGGGTTTATGCGGATTTTGGCCGCCCACTGAGCGACTGGATGGCGACGATTAACATTCAAGACGAGAACAAACGGGCACTCGCTAGCGATCCCGCCTTTCAAGAAGATCCGTTTTATTGGTCGACGTTGGCGGCGGAAATCCCGCTTTCCGATGCCGAAGCAATTCTCGATAAACAGGGAATCAGGCGATCAGATACTGTGGCTGAAACGGGCTACGATACAGCTTTTGAACCAGTGCCTGGCGCGAATTGGACCCAGATTCCAACCGGCGTTTGACCTTTGGCGACCCAGGCAGCTATTTAAGTGGATTTACATGTCGCGTAGCTTAAAATGCCGTTCGTAACTTTATGCCTGCACCCGCAGAAAATGCACTGGAGATTTTGCCCACAGCTCTCGATGAGGCGAGGCAGATTCTTATCAACCAGGAGATTAACTCAACATGCGCCTTCACCCGCGCATGCGGTTCGAGATGCATTTTAAGCCAAACCAATTCAAGTGCAGGCAAACCGCTCGACGAACTCTCGGTGGTCGAGACAGCAATTGAATTGGCGGCAGGTGACAGCTCGCACCTCATCCGGCACTACTGCATGGCCGGCAAGGAACCGTTTGAATCGAGCGACCGAATCCTAAGGATTTCTCGTGCTTGGCACTCAAAACCTTCGAGACAACGCGCAGGAACGATTGGCGCGATTTCGTCATCCGCTAGCGGTATTCGCGATATGTCCCCACGCCTCGCGGGGTCAGCGCCGTTATCATGGGTCTTGGCTTCCATGGATGCTGCCTCCACCGGCATGAGGACATTTGCGAATAACCGGACGTTACTAGATGCGTTGGAAGAAGCGCACCGAGTCGGCGCGATTGGCGACTTTGGTATCAATACTTTGCTTACTGAAGGTAATCACGACGAGGTGATCGAGATTGGCAGAATCGTTTCAAAGTCGGCGGCCGCCCAATGGTCTGTGGGAACGTTGATGGCTCCGCGTGACGGCGTCATGTCCTCGGCGGTCGATTTGTCAACGATGTTCCGCATGATCGAACGCCTATCGAAAGACGCCCAATTTTCAGCGGGGCCAACGCACATTACGATGGATCTCGATTATGAGTCATATTGCGCAATCGCGGGGACTCCTTCCGTCAACGACAGAGGCAGGAATCGGTGGCGATTCGAACATCAGATCTCCAAGTACCTTACGATTATTGCGCTAAACCACACACCCGGGCGATTCCTGCGCGTCCGTTGGGATGGAGAACTCTTGAGCATGTCTGATTTCATGACGATCGGTCAGCGCCATGGCCGTTACGGGAACTGCAAAACGCACCGGCTTTCGTCGCTGCTACGGGATTTGGACGGCGTTGAGTCGCACAGATTGAAAGCTAGTTTGCCCGCCCTCACACGATGAACCGCCGCGTCTTCACTGTTACTCTAGTAACCGTCGCGGTTGCTGGCGCTCTGCTTTTTTGGCAGGCAGGGGAAAGTCCAGGAACAAAAACTCGCGACCTCGTTATCGCCATTCAGTCGCCTCCGACGACGATCGACCCGGTTTCCACCGTTGAACTCGACAGCGCGTTGGTCGGAAATGCAGCTCACGCGACTCTCGTCCGGATTAACGGTGCCGGTGAGGTGATGCCAGTGCTCGCTAAGGAGATAGTCGTCGCGAGCGACGGGATGTCCGCAACGATTAGCCTTAAGGACGGATGTAAATTCTGGGACGGATCTCCTGTCACATCCCGGGATGTCGAAGGCAGCCTAAGTCGTCTTCAAAAGAGTCAGAATCCTCTGAAGCTTGTTGTTTCCCGGATAAAGGACTTCCGCGTTGTAAGCCCGCTAGAACTCGTGGTTACTTTTTCGGAGCCTGAACCCGAATTCATCTTACGAATCGCCAATTTACAGGCGGCGATTACGAAAGCAGGCACCGAGAAATCCGCTAAACTGCCGTTTGATCAGAACGTGATTGGAGCTGGCGCATGGATTCCAGAGAAACTCGAGGCTGGCGCGCGCTTCCGATTCCGCCCGAATCTTGGATTTCCAGATCATGGCAACGCCGCATCGCTAACGTTTGTCGTAAAATCGGATCCGCAGACTCGACTTGCCGCTTTCGAGTCGGGCGAAGCGAATATTCTAAGGTTGCGCGGACCGGAGCTCCGGGAGGCGCTGGAGTTCGCCGACGGCCGACTCATGGCAAGAAAAGAGTTTAAGGATGCCGTCGTGGTCGATGCACTCGCCAGTGACGGGAGCGCAATCATGATTAATTGGGCGAACCCCGTCTTTGCCACCGTTCCCCCAGACAAACGTGTTGCCTTCGTGAAGGTCTTTTCGCAGAACATACCGCGCCGGGAACTAGCAAAAACTCTCGTCGCAGCCGAACCGTTTGAGAACGTGGTTCCGCCTAGCGTGCTCGCGCCGGCGGCTCTCCCGCCGTCCAGTGCAACTCACGAGTCTTTCGCTTCGCTTTTTCCAGCAGAAGTCGAATTGCTCTCCGCGAACGACGCGCCATCGAGGGAGCTTGCATCTTTGGTTGCGCCCACCTTCCGAGCACTCGGCCTTAACGTGAAGCTTCGCTTCGTTGATATTGGCGGATTGGTGAAAGCCGTCGTCCAGAAGGAGCATCAGTTTGCGATCACCTATTTCGAAATGCCTATTCCCGGCGTGGAAGGTTGGTTGATGTTCTTCGACGAAAATAATCCGTTCAGCACCTTCGGCCAGCCTTTGCCGGGCGTCCGCGAATCTATGGAACGCACGCGTAGCATCCTCGATCCCGCCGCCCGACGGAGCGCGTGGCAATCGGTCGTTGCTGATGTTGCCCAAAGACAGTCGGGGTGGATCCCTCTTTTCTCGCGGCGCACCATCATACTCTCCCGAGCCGAAGTCGCGGGTGTATTCGTCGATGTCTGCGGAACCCCGGTGTGGAGTTATTTGGGTGTCCGTCAATGAACGTTGCTACCGGCATCTGGTCGACCTCGGGGTGGCTGAGGATTGCCGTTCATCTGTTCTTTTGGTTCGCGAGAATGTGCGTTCTCTTGATCGCGCTCCAATCACTCGCATTTCTTCTCTTCGATGTTCTTCCGGCCCCTGAATTTCGAATTGGCGGCATGATTGCCGCGGATCAAAGGGCGGCCGAAACGTTCCGCGCGCAGCTAGGACTACAAGGAACGCGTCCGGAGCGTTACTTGCGGCATTTACGAAATCTCACTCACGGCGACTTGGGCCTTACACTGAGTGGCACACCAGTTGCAGATGTCATTTCCCAACGCCTTCGCACCTCTTTGCCGCACGTTACGCTGGCTGTCCTCATTGTCGCGCTGATCCCAATTCCGCTCGCAACGCTCTTCTTCCGCCCTCGTGAAACCGGCAGCCTTCGGCTCCTTTACAAACTAAGCGACTTGGGCTGGCTTCCAGCGTTTTTGGCGGCCGTAATCGTCAATGTTTTATTCTCCGTAGTCCTAATGCGTTATTTGCCGGGTTCGTCTGATCGCTGGCGAACGTTGCTGCTAGGTTTTTGTGGCGCATTGCTCCCGGCATCCACGTTGTTTTCAGCATCGATCGAAACCGCGCGGGAGCTCTACCAGCGCCCGTTTGTTTCGACGTATCGCGCTCTTGGCCTTTCGAACCGAAGAATCGCGAGATTGCTCACCAAGAATCTCATTGTGGCACTAAGTCCGATGGTAGGGCGACTAGCTCTAGGAGTGCTCTTGGGAACTGTCTTCGCTGAAGTTGCTTTCGATGTAGCGGGGTTTGGCCGGGTCTTTGCCGAAGCGTTGCGATCGGCGGACTACACACTGATCGCGGGCTGGTTGACTCTAACGGGCACCGCAGTCCTCGCACTTTCTCCAGTCGGAAGGCCCGAATGAACGCCCCTCGGAAGATCGCCTGGCAATGCATTGTCCCGCTGTTGCTCTTAGCCGCGTTGGGATTTCTGCGCCCGCCGGTTGCCGACTATCGCTCCGCCGCGATGGCGCCATCGTGGTCCCATTTGCTTGGCGCAACGCCGTCGGGCGAAGACGTATTGCGGCTCTGCGTGACATCTGCCGGTGTAACAATAACCCAAGCGGCACTGGCCACTTTCGGAGCCACTGTTCTCGGAACGCTGATCGCGTTCTTGATGGCGAATATCGGAAACCGGCTCTTGCGTGGCATCGCAAACGCGTTCGCCTTCTTTCTCGATGCTTTGGGACCCTTGATTCCAATTGCTGCGTTGTGCGCAGTCGCCCCCCATTTTCCGCAATGGGGGTTATCACTTGCGATCACCGCACTATGCTGGCCGTCTATCGCACTACCGGTCCGAGAGGAAATCATCGCTGTCCATCGGCGAGAGTATGTAAGGGCCTCGATTGTCGTAGGCGTCACCAAGTGGAATATCCTAATCCGCCATGTAATGCCAGACGTCTTTGCGCGGCTCGTGCCACAGTCGTTCGCACTCTTTTCGAATCTGGCAGCGCTGCTGGCAGCGCTCGAATTCCTTGGGGTGAAGGGAGGAAACAGCCAACAACTTGGCTTTGTAATTTACGAAAGTTCCGGTGTCGTGAGGCAATGCCCGTGGTATTTTTTGAGCGCAACCGCCACTCTGGTCATTGCGCTACTCCTCGCGCGGCGGATTAGTGCTTCTGCGCATAAGCCCGCCTTGGTTGGTTAACTCCTCACGTTCTCCGCACGGCGTATCTCAGGCAAAGTGGCAACTCGCGAAGTGATTCGGAGCAATTTCGCGCAACGCCGGTGCCTCCATTTGACACCGCGACTGCGCAATTGGGCACTTGCCCTGATACGGGCATCCGCTCGACATCGTGCCCGCTGGTATGGTCTCAACAGAAGCCGCTGCGACTTGACGCATCCGACGCGGCGCCATTTTTGGAACAGCATTGACCAGAGCTTTGGTGTAAGGATGAGCCGGCGAGCGAACCACCACATTCGTGTCTCCGCTTTCCACGATCTTCCCCAAATACATGACCAATATTCGCCGACAAATGCGTTCCACAACTGCGAGGTCGTGGGAGATGAACAAATATGCTAGGCCTCGCTCTCGTTGAATATCGATAAGCAGGTTTATGACCTGCGCTTGGACCGTGACATCCAGCGAGGCCACCGGCTCATCGCAAATCAGCAGTTTCGGTTCGACCGCAAGAGATCGCGCAATCCCGACGCGTTGCCGCTGACCGCCACTCAACTCACTCGGACGACGGCTAAGGTGGCTCTCGCTCAACCCCACCGCCTGGAGCAATGTCAAGGTCCGCGACTGGCGGGAACCGTCATTCAGACCGCAATCGTGCGCGTTCAGGGCTTCGGTGACGATCTCCTCCACCGTCATGCGCGGGTCTAGAGACCCAAAAGGATCTTGAAAGACCATCTGGAAGTTCTTTCGCAGGCGACGCAGTGTCTCACCACCCAGCGCCGTAACGTCTTGGCCATCGATCAGAATCTTACCGTCGGTTACCGGGATGAGCCGTTCGATCGCGCGCGCAATTGTTGTTTTTCCACATCCGGATTCCCCGACCAGTCCTACCGACTCGCCATTCTCGATCGAGAAGCTTACGCCATCAACTGCGCGCAGTTCTTTTCGCCCCGCAGTCGTTACGCTTTCTCTTCGGCGATAATAAACTTTGAGGTCTTTAACTTCGAGAATGCCCATCTTGGTGAAGTTGTTAGACGAACGGCAATTCTACCCATCGACCGGGCGAAACCTCCCGAAGTGAGCAAACGTTCGTTTCGCCATGTCGGTCTTCAACAATTGCCTGGCGCTTACCCTGGACTGCAAGACCCGGCCGTCCTTTCGATCCAAAGGTGCTCCTTTCTTCGCTTCGCGGATACGAACCGGAAAATGTCGGCACCGCGTCAATTAGTGATCGCGTGTAGGGATGAAGAGGATCTTCAATTAGGGCCGAGGCACTACCGATTTCGACGATTCGCCCATAACGCATGACCGCAATCCGATCTGCGATGTCAGACACAACCGCAAGATTGTGAGTAATGAACATCAAGGTCATATCTAACTCCCGCTTCAGTTCGATTAAGAGATCGAGAATCTGTGACTGGGTCGTTGCATCGAGCGACGAAGTCGGCTCGTCCGCGATCAACAGACGCGGACGGGAAGCAAGGGCAAGTGCGATCATCGCTCGTTGGAGCATTCCACCCGACAATTGAGACGGAAACTCCTTCGCGCGAATGTCTGGCTCTGCAATTCCAACAAGAGAGATTAACCGAATGACTTCAGCATCGCCGACCTCACTCGGCCTATGAACTCTGAGTGACTCCTTGATATGTTCACCAATCGTGTAGCAGGGATTGAATGCCACAGCGGGGTCCTGAAACACATAACCCACTGACCCACCACGAATCCGCTGCAGTTCAGTGTCAGACATTTTCATTAGATCGGCGCCGTCGAAAACAACCGATCCACTTATGGTGTGTGCCTGACGAGTAGGAATGAGCCGCGTCAAGCTTCTAGTAACGATTGTTTTCCCTGAGCCACTCTCGCCGACGAGGCAGAATGTTTCACCAGCAGACAAATCAAAAGACACACCCCTAACCGCGTGAACAGGCCCGTGAGGCGAGTCGAAACTTACAGTCAAGTTCACGACGCGCAGCAACGTTGCATTTCGCCTTTTTTCGATTGAGCTCACCTGTGCTGAGGTGTTGTAATGTCAGCGATATCCGCTAGACCCTGCAATCATGTCTACGCCAGAACTATTTGTAAATCAGCATCAATAGGTCTTTGTGTGAGAGCTGGGATGGGATCGGGGAGGTTGAACTTCAGATGGGAGACGACGAGGCAGATCATGGCGGAGAAGTGTTCGACCGTCCGGAAGCCGCAGGCCTTCCGTTTCATGGTCTTGTTGATGCCGTTGAGGGCCTCGGCCGCGCCTTTGGTCACGCGGGTCCGGAGGTAGGCCACGACGCCGTCCCAGTAGTTGCAGATGGTCTAGGCGGTCTTTTTCATCTCCGGAATCCGCGAACGGCCCACGCACCCGCACCACCACTGGAGGTCCCGCTCGGCGATGCCCGGGTCCGGTTCCTTCATGAGGTCGCCCAAGGCATCCAGCTAGTTGAAGGCCTTGCCGGTCTGGAGCTTCCCGGCGCAGACCCGCTGCCGGGTCCGGAGTTCGGCGCCGGTGAGGCGGTCCTCCCCCTTGAGCAGCGCCCAGCGCACCCCCTTGAGTCGCTGCGGGAACTCGCGCCGCTCCCGGCGCGGGACCTGGTCGAGGGCGTCGCCCACCAGTTTCACCATGTGGAAGTACTCGAAGACCAGCAGAGCGCCCTCTCTCCTCCGCGATCCCCTTGATGTAGGCCGGGCTCATGTCCGAGCAGATGGTCCGGGTCTGTTGCGGGGGAGAGCCTGCGGCGCCGCAGGTGGTCGGCGAAGTCCCGGAGGCTCCGGCGGTGACGTCCCTCCACGGCCAGCAGGACGCGCGTCGGACGCCCCTCCTGCCTGGGTTCGCTGACGATGGTCAGGTAGTTCTGGCCCCGGGCCCGGCAGACCTCGTCGACGCTGACCACGCGGACCTCGCGCAGAACTATCCGCCCGTGGGCCTCGGCAACGTGGTGGAGCAGGACCGTCCAGACCCTCTGGGGGTATTCCCCGACGGTGTGCGCGGCCTCGGCCACCGTCATGCCGCTACGGGACGGGAGCAGGACCATCGGCTCCAGGAACAGGGTGAATCCGCTGTGCGGTCGCGCCCAAGGCACCTCCACCCGTTTGACGCCCGCTCCGGGACCGCCGTCCACCTGCGGCACGTGGGCGTGCATGTAGCACTCGAACTGGAAGAAGTTCAGGTGGCGCCAACATCGACGCTCGCTGTCGTAGACCGCGCAGGCCTCGCCACTCCCAGGATGGGGAAACCGGCTTCCGGGCGGGAAATCCACCTCGATGTTGAGCCGCTTGAGATCCCCGTCGAAACGGATCTCGACCACCTTCCACGGAGTGCCGGACAAGCCCAAGGCGAGGGCGAAGACATCCTGCTGGTCCATGGGCCCAGACGATGACCGGAACACGTCGCATCCGTCCACCGCTCACCCGCCGGATAGCGCCAGCCCGGCGGCGGATGCCGAGCCCCAGCTCGCGCCGCCGGGCGGTCGGCCGCCAAACAGCGCTCCCAATCACCCACACAAAATCATCGGGAGCCACCAAAACCCACCTTTTCTCTGTCCGCTTTCTCGAAGCAGGCCTAGGCCGACCACTTCACGCCGACGGAGTCGAGCGTGACCGGATGCGCGGAGCGAAGGAGTCAATGGTGGAGCGCAGAGCGAAGCGGCGCCGAAGGCGCGAGCAATACCTTGACCCGAAAGGGGAGCGCGGTCGGCCAGTGCCGGGACAGGATATCCGGCAGTCCTAGCCAAAGGACTCTGCATGCAGAGTTGCGCGAATTCACTACTTCACAAACGTTGTGAAGTAATGAATCGAAGGCGAATCTATGACCGAGGGTCCCGAGGCGTTCAGGCTCTTGAAGCGGCTTGGACCGAACTTCAGCATATCGTCAAGGGTCTCCCGAACGTCGTGTTCGTTTCCCTGAGTGCTACGAACCGGGGTCGGCGTGGGCATTTTGCGCGCTCTTCCTGGCACTACCTTAAGACGAGAGGTGCCCACGAACTCGCCATCAACCCCGGGTTGTTCGAATTTGCGGAGGAAGTGTTGTCGACGATGCTTCATGAGGCGGCCCACGCACTTCTCAACGAGCGCAGTGGCAATCCGGGCGTCGGCCACAGCCGTTACTACCACACCAAAGACTTTCGCGACTGCTGCCTTGAGTTAGGACTTCAATGCAGCTTCAGGAATACTCGGTACGGATTCTGCGACACCGATTGGCAGGGGAAGGAGATTCCCGACCGGTATCTGCCGGTGCTGAAGATTCTAAAGCGGGACCTTCCGATGGGAACAGCGAGGGCCGCTCACGCTCGCCCGGTCCGGTCGAGACGGCTTCCTGACCCCGGCCGTTGCCGGTTGGTTTGTCCCTGTGACCGGGTGATCTATCTCGGCAAGAAGTCGGCCGACGCTGGCCCCGTTCTGTGCGGCCTGTGCGGCCAGCCATTCAACCCGCGAGAGGAATGACTCGGGAACACTGGGGCCGCAGCGCATTCCCGGATCAGCGATGATGCTCAAGTTTTTGTCGCCGCTCCCGACATACCAGCTTGCCGGGGGTAAAGCCGCACGGCGACTGGGGCCCCGTCGATGGGCGATCATGGGCAGTTTGGTCTGGTCGAGGAGTTTCGCGAGAAGCGGCCTTGGATGGGGTTGCAAACCGCATAGGAAATTCGCTACAGTTCAAGTATGGCTTTAGTTGCAAGACACTCAATACTCCGTCGCTTGCAGACGGAAGTGCCTCGGGGCGCCCCAGTGGAGACGGCCCAACTGGCCGCGTTGGGAGTCTCGCCCGCCCTGGCGCATCATTACCTGAAGTCGGGTTGGCTGAG
>Ga0172372_10011347_pt1 | contig 11331 bp, 10 predicted proteins | sample LakKiv5m_2_FD_114544 | JGI IMG/M metagenome (GOLD analysis project Ga0172372, IMG submission 114544) | Freshwater microbial communities from Kabuno Bay, South-Kivu, Congo - kab_092012_9.5m | ecosystem: Environmental > Aquatic > Freshwater > Lake | place: Democratic Republic of the Congo... | reverse complement strand
TGCGGTCTTGGTTGCGGTCTTGGTTGCGGTCTTGGTTGCGGGCCTGGTTGTGGGCTTGGCTGCAGACTTCGGAACAGACTTGAGAGCAGATTTGGGAGCAGACTTGGGAGCAGATTGGGGAGCAGACTTGGGAGCAGATTGGACTCCGGCAGCGGGCTTCTTGCTCCCGGCCTTGCTCATTGCACCAGCAGGCACCTTCGCAGGCGCCGCTTTTGTGGAAGCGGACTTGATTGGGGACTTCCCAGCGGAGGGGGACTTCGCAGCAACCTTCGCTGCGGACTTCGCTGCGGACTTCGCCGCAACCGTGGCCGCGACCTTCGCCGGTTCTTTCTTCGTCGCCAAGTCGGGTCTCGCTCTCCCCGGCCGTGGGCGGGAGAAGTCCCGCGGACAAACCGAAGGCCCGGAGAGTAGCAACGACCCGAGAATTCGTCAAAGGCGAATGGTCGCGATAGGCCGGGGAAAACCCCTGCAAACGCGCGAATCAGGCGCTCACGCCCGCCATCTCGTCCTGGAAGGCGCCCATCTTGCGGAACTTCTCGAACCGTTGACGGACAAGTGTCTCGGGATTGACTCGCGAGAGATCGCGCAGTCGATCGACGATCCAGGTCTGCAGATGGTCTGCGGCCTTGCGGGGATCACGGTGGGCGCCGCCGAGGGGTTCGGGGATCACCTCGTCGATCAGGCCGTTCTCAAGGTTGCGGCGCGCGGTGAGCGCCAAGCACTGGGCCGCGCGGTTGTTGGTGTCCTCGTTGGCTTCCTTCCAAAGGATCGCGGCGCAACCCTCGGGCGAGATCACCGAGTACCACGCGTGCTCGAGCATGGCCACGCGATCGGCGACCGCGATACCGAGCGCGCCGCCCGAACCACCCTCGCCGATCACGACCGACACGATCGGAGTGCGAAGGCGGCTCATCTCAAGCAGGTTGAGCGCGATCGCCTGCGCCTGCCCACGCTGCTCGCTCCCAACGCCGGGGTAGGCGCCGGGCGTGTCCACGAGGGTCACGATTGGCAGCTTCATCTTCTCGGCAAGCTTCATTTTGAGAAGCGCCTTCCGGTAGCCCTCGGGGTGGGCGCATCCGAAGTTCGCAGCCACCTTTTCAGCGACCGTCTTGCCCTTGTTGTGCCCGATGAACATGCACTTCACCGACCCGATCCGGGCGAATCCCGTGACGATGGCCGGGTCGTCACCGAAGGCGCGGTCGCCGTGGAGCTCGCAGAAGTCGCGGCAGATCATCGACCTGTAGTCGGCGGTCTGCGGGCGCAGCGGATGGCGCGCCACCCGAACGGTCTGCCACGGGGTGAGCCCCTGATAGACCTTCTGAAGCAGGCTCTCGCGCGTGGCGTTGAGTTGCGCGAGTTCGGACGAATAGCGCTCGGCGTCCGGGCGCTCCTCGATCGCGTCGATCTGACGCTCGATCTCAAGCACAGGGTTCTCGAAGTCGAGCTGGTACAGCGGGCTGTAGCCGGGTCGTGGCATGGCGCGGAGTGTATCGGATGACGGCCGTCGGGCAGCCGACGCTCCCGAAGCGCCCTGCGGACGCACGGCGACCCGGTGCACAGAGGTCGGCCGTGCGGCGCGGGTCGCTACCTTGCCCGCATGCAGCCCCGCCTTGTCATCGTCGGTTTCGGAAACGTCGGGCACGCGATCGTCCGCGGGGCGATCGAGTCGGGCATCGCCGCCCCGAGCGAGATCGGCGTGATCGACCCTGAGAGCGCGCGCGTCGACGAGGCACGCGAACTCGGTCTGCGCGCGGTGACGCGCGAGGCGATCGCCGAGGCCGAGTTGCTTGTGCTTGCGGTCAAGCCGCAGCACTTTCCGACGGCTGCCGAAGCAGTGGGTCGAGTCGCCGCCGAGGGGCCGCTTGTCGTTTCGGTCATGGCCGGTGTCCGCAGCAACGCGATCCGCGATGCGCTCGGTGGTGCCGCGCGCGTCGTGCGCACGATGCCGAACACTCCCGCCGCCGTCCGTCGCGCGATCACTGCGGTCGCGTCCGACGCCGACGTGGTTGAGGCCGACTTCCAGAAGGTGGAGCAGCTCTTCGCCTCGGTCGGCCGCACCGCGCGCGTACCCGAGTCGCTGTTCGACGCCGTCACCGCGGTGAGCGGGTCAGGGCCGGCGTTCGTCTTCCGCTTCCTCGAGGCGTGGGCCTACGCGGCGGAACTGGTCGGGCTGCCGCAGGACACCGCCCGCGCGCTCGCGCGGGAGACGCTCATCGGCGCGGCGACGCTTCTCGACGCGACGCGCGAGGAGCCGGAGGTGCTGCGTGCGAAAGTGACGAGCAAGGGCGGAACGACCGCGGCAGGACTTGCGCGCATGGACGACGCTTCACCGCGCGCGGGCGGACTCGACGCGCTCATGATCGAGACGATGCAGGCCGCGCGCGATCGCGGTGCCGAACTCGGGCGTGGGTGACGTGACCGCCGCGCTTCGCGCGGCGTCTCACGACACTTCCGACGCGGAGCGACCACGACCCTGCGCGCCTCCCGCGCGCGGGGTTCGTGGCACCCGGCGGGCAAAGCCCGCCGGAAAGAGACACGAGTCAACTTCGTCGATCGAAGGATGATGTCGTCCGGAGGATCACGTCGTCCGAAGGATCATGTCGTCCGGAGGATCACGTCGACCGAAGGATCACGTCGACCGAAGGATCATGTCGTCCGAAATCCAACGGCCTTTGGCCGTTGGGTGCCACGAGCCCTGAGTGAGCGCAGCGAACGAAGGGTCGTGGTCGCCACGTGTCACAAGCCACGAGGGACGGCGCTCCGAAGGAGCGACGGTCGTCCACTCACGCGAACGCGAGCAAAGGCCCGCGGACGCGGCGAAGCCGCCCCGCAGGCCAGTTGCGAGCGCCTATGAGGCTCTGTCTGACGGATGCGCCGGGCTTCAATCCGCACGGCATCCCGACTGGTTCTGTCGTCGTCGGCTCGCTGTATCGCTGCGGATACAGCCTCGCCTCGCCTCCTTGCCAGTCGGGCGTCGATGCGGATTTCGGGCCTTCGGCAATCCATCAGACAGAACTTAGAAGTCTCGCCTGCGGAACCACCATGCGCCAAGGGTGAGCAGCACCACCTCGAACGCGAAACTCGTGCCGACAACCCACCAGACCGGGCGCTTCGCCATCTCCTCTTCGATCGCGCCGCGCAACTTGCGTTCCGTGACGAACTGCGACCGGAAGAAGCCGCGCTGGCGCCGCGCGTTCTCGTCGTCGGCCTCCGCGTCCTCCTCCTCACCGATGTCGGCCGCGACCGCAAGCGCGCGTGTCACGAGCCCAGCGGTCTCGGTCGTCTTCGGCAACACCGTCTTCACGCCGAAGAAGATCCGGTGCGCGAGCACCCAGTTCTCGTCGGCGGCCCGCTGCTCCTCGAGCGGCTTGCGCAACCCCTCCTTCGCCTCCTCGGTCTTCAGCGAGTCCAGCTTTGCCTCGATTCCGGCGATCTCAAGCCCGCTTGCGGTGCGGCCGACCAGCGTGAACTGCTCGCCCGAGTGAACAAGGAAGATGAAGATCCAGAAGAGGAGCGTCACGATCACCGAGGCGATCGGCGACTTCGTGACCGCACCGACCACAGCCTGCACCGCGAAGAGGTAGCTGAAGAAGACCACCATCAGCGGCACGACGACGAAGATGCCGAGTTCCCACACGCCGCCGCGGATCCCGAGCACGAAGAACGCGAGTAGCGCGAACACCGACACCTGCAGTGCCGTGAAGAGGAGACCTGTCGCGAACTTCGTGAAGAAGAGCCGTCCGCGGCCGATCGGCTTTGACAGCATCGTGTCAACTCCGCCGGTGACGAGGTCGGGGAACATCGACGCCGTCGAGAGGAGCGCGAGGATCGTCGAGAGCCACGAAAGCCAGAAGCCAACGCCAAGCGCCGACAGGATGACCTTGTAGAGCTGCCCATCCGGGAACGTGCGAGTGGTGACGCCCGGAATCCCGAGTTCGTACCCGAAGACGCTGATCCCCTTCTCGTCGATCCCGACCGCAGCGACGGCGCCGATGACGAGCCCGTTGAGGAGAAGCGCGACCCAGAAGAGCTTGCGTGCATTGAGCTCGCGATACGCCGCGACGAAGATCGCCCACGTCTGCACGACATAATCGGGCAGCGTGAGGTGTCGGCGCGAGAGCGGGTGTGCGGCGCCGGATTCGTGCGGCGCGTTCATTGCGATCCTCCCGCGCGCATCGCGCTGTTCACGTTCGACGCACCGACCGCGGAGGCCCGGCCGTCGACATCGCGCACGAGCCGCATGAAGAGGTTCTCGAGGCTCTCGCGCGTCTCACGTACGCCGACGATCGCGATCCGCTCCGCGCGCAGGCGATCGATGAGCGATTGAAGCACCGCGAGATCCTCCGACTTGAAGTCGATCGACGCGCGCGAGCCGTCGGTCGACGCGGTGCCGAACTGCGCGCACCACGCGGGAGCGGCGCCTTCGATCGTGACGCGCCACGCGCGGCTGTCGTGCGTGAGATCGGCCATCGTCCCCTGTCGCTCGACCTTCCCCTTCAGCATGATCGCCACGCGATCGCAGACGAGCTCGACTTCGCCGAGGAGATGGCTGTTCAGGAACACCGTGCGTCCTTCCGCGCGCATGCGGAGGAGGACATCGCGGATCTCCGCGCGTCCGACAGGGTCAACACCATCGGTCGGCTCGTCGAGGATCACGAGTTCGGGGTCGTTCACCAGCGCGGCCGCGAGGCCAGTGCGCTGCTGCATGCCCTTCGAATAAGTGCCGACGCGGCGGTCGCCCCACGCGCCCATGCCGACAACGTCGAGGAGTTCCGCCGCGCGACGATGGCGCTCGGCGCAGCGCATCAAGCCCATCGCGCCGAAGAACTCGACGCACTGGCGTCCGGTGAGATACGCGGGAAAGCGATGATGCTCGGGCAGGTAGCCCACGCGCGAAAGCGTGGGTCGGTGGCCGATCGGCATGCCGAGGATGGTGCCGCGCGCGGTCGTCGGGCGAACGATCGTCGTCATGATCTTGACGAGCGTCGACTTGCCCGCGCCGTTCGGCCCGAGCAGGCCGAAGATCTCGCCACGCGGAACGCGCATCGCGACCCCTTGCAGCGCGTGCACACGGCCGGCGTACATCTTGGTGACGTCGACGAGGTCGATCGCCGTCGAACCATCGGATTCCTGTGATCTTGCGTCCGCAACCATGAGGCGCAGTGTAGGGCGGCCGTCGCGCTGCAGCGGGTGCGCGGCTATCGTCGCACCCATGGCTGAAGCGCCCGACACCCCCGCGAACTCGGCCTGGAGCAGGCTCGATCGCGTGCGCACGCCTTCGGGTGCGAACGCGATCGCGTTCGCCCTGCTCTCTCTCTGCTCGGTCGCGTTCCTCTTCGTCTCGTACTGCCTCGCGCGCGCCCTCTTCGGCGGTTTCGGCTCGGGCATCGGCGCGATCGCGGCATGCGTCGCGGCCACCGCGGCGGCATCGATCTTCCTCTGGTGGCTCGTGCCGTTCGCGGACTTCGCCGAGATCTTCTGGCTGCACCTTCCCGCCGATCGCCGCGCGCGCGAAGGACGCTGCCCCTACTGCGGCTATCCGCACGAATCGCGCCCCACCTGCACCGAGTGCGGGCAGTCAACCGCACCGCTTCCCGCGTGGGCGCTTTCGGCGCGGCCAGTGAAGCGCCTCGCGTGCATCCTTTTCCCCGCGCTCGTCGTGGGGTCGATCGCGGGCGAGGCGTGGTGCCGACTCGACGAGTCGCGGTTCGTCGCTGAAAGCGCCGCCGCGCGCGCGCAGCGCATGGCATTCACGCGGCCACGCGCATTCCCAGCGTCGTTCGCAAAGCTCTCAGTCGATCGCGACGGGCGCTTCGACAGCGCGCCGTGGATCGAGCCCGACAGGCAGCGCGACTGGCAGCCCGCGGATGCGTCGCGTCTTGAGCGCGGACTGGGCTGGAAGGAACGCGCCGACGCAAAGTCGGCCGACGGCCGCTGACGAAATCTCCGATGCAGTCCGCGCCTCGACGTGAACGCGGCGCGCCTCAAGATTGAACGCGGCGCGCCTCGGGTCGAGACGCGCCGCGTGATGCTTTGCTGTGATGGGCCTGAGTTCGTGCGCGAGATTCACTTCGCGGCGGGCGCGCGCTTCTCCGGCATCGGCAGCGGATACTGCGCCACATACTCGGGCTTCAGGAAGAAGTAGTACATGCGTCCGGTGGAATACTGGCCGCCGGCGAGTAGTTCCGCCGCCGCGCCCGCACCCATGTAGAGATCTGCGCGGCCAGCGGCGCGAATCGCGCCACCGGTGTCCTGATCGAGCATGAAGTTCTTGTACTCGACCATGTTGCCCTTGTAGGTGTTCGCGACGGTGTCGACCATCACGATGCCGCCGCGCGGGAAGATCGACTTGTCGGTTGCGATCGACGCGTCCTCGTTCACACGTACGCCCAGCGAACCCGCAGGCCAGCCGCCCGCCGGATACTCTTGGAAGAACACGTACGAGTTGTTGCGGTTGATGAGCTTCTGCACCTCTTCCGGGTGCTGCTTGCCGTAGCGGCGAATCGCGGCCAGCGAGAGTTCGCTCTTCTTGAGGATGCCCGCCTCCATGAAGCTCGTGCCGAGCCCCACGTACTCGCCGTCGGTCTTGCCCGCGTAGCCAGCGTACATCACGCTCTCATCGGGCATGATCAGCTTGGCGCTACCGTTCACCTGCACGATGTACGCGTCGAGCGCGCTCTCGAGCCACACGAGCTCGGTGCCCTTGAACATGCCGCTCGCCTCGATCTCGGCGCGCGTCGGCCACGGCTGCGTCGAGCCGTCGGGCATGCGGCGGCCGAGCGGCTGGCCGGTCTTCGGATCGGACATGAGTTCGGCCGGACGTCGGTAGAGCGGGTACTTGAAGCGATCGCTCGGCGAACGGTCGGCCTTGAAGGTCGGCGAGAAGTAGCCGGTGAAGCGCACGTCGCGCTTGTCGTTGTAGCCCACCGACTGCCACACGTCGAACATCTCGTTGAACTTCGTGGTGAACTCCTCCGCGCTCGCCGAGTTCTTCAGGAGCTCGCGGAAGGCGACCACGCTCGCGGCGGCCTGCTCGAACGTGCAGACCTCCTCGTTGGTGCCTTGGTTGCGGAACGGGAACCACGACTGCGCCGACGGCTTCTGGAACCAGCCCACGCTCTCGTTGACCGATCGGTCGAGGTAGAAGCTCTTGCGTCCGTAGGCGGCGCCGACGTCGGGCTTCGGGTCGTTTGGCCCGAGCTTGACGAGTGCGGGACCGTCGGTCGGACGGTTCGGATCCTCGGGAACGGCCTGCTGCGTGCGGCATCCTGCCAACGCAAGTACGGCAACGACAGGGACGACGCGAAGGGCGGTGCGGAGGGCGCCGCGGAGCGTGATGCGATCCAGCATGGTCGTATGGATATCGGAAGATGAGGCGCAGTTTCCGCACACTTCGCACGGATGCAATGCAGGTGGCTTCCAAGACCCGCAATCGCTCTCGTCATCGGTCCGCGGGCTTCGGCGCCGGACCCGACGGTTCACGCCGACTCGGTGCGAAAGGCCGCATCTTGCGGCTGCGGACGCGGGTATACTCGCCCTACGGAGACCTCCATGACCCTGACCACCCCGACCCTCCTCGCGTTCATCGGCAACCTCGGCATGCTCGAGTGGACGGTCATCCTGATCATCGCCCTCCTTCTCTTCGGCCGCCGTCTGCCCGAAGTCGGCAAGTCGCTCGGTCAGGGCATCAAGGAGTTTAAGAAGGGTCTCAAGGACACCTCCGACGAGGTCCAGAAGTCGGACGACTCCGCCTCACGTCGATCGCTCCCGCAGGATCAGACCATGCGGACGCCGGAGAACACGCAGGAACGGACGCACACGCACTGAGCGGTCGTTTCCGGCCCGACCCAAGCTGACCCTCGTGTGCAGGGCCCGATGACAACGAACGAAACCACCCCGCCGGACGCCGATCGCGCGTCCGGCGGTTCGTTTCAGCCCTATCGCCGCGTCCCGCAGCCGTGGACTGGACGGCGGCTCTCCGACGAGTACCTCGATCAGGCCTCCTGCGGAGGGACAAGCCTCGAGCGCGAGCTCGGCTACCTGCGCGCGATCAACCGGCTGCTTTCCGGAACGAGCCTCTCGCTGCGCGCCGTGCGCACGGCGCTGCGCGCCGACGCCACCACATCCGCGGCGTACTCGAATACGGCACACCGTCCCAGCCTCCTCGATGTGGGTACGGGAAGCGGCGACATCGCCCGCGCGTTGGTGGGGTCAGCTGGCATGCCGCTCGAGGTCACCGGGCTTGACCGCCGCGCCGAGATGGTTGCCGAGGCCCGTGCGCGCACCCCGGACGGCGTGCCCGTGCGGTTCGTCGAGGGCGACGTCTTCCGTCTCGTCGACGCATTCGGCGAGCGCGCCTTTGACCTCACGCACGCGTCGCTCACGCTCCACCACTTCCCGGATGGCGCCGTGGTCGAGGCGCTCCGCTCGATGGCCCGCGTCTCACGTCGGGCGGTGATCTGGAACGACCTCACGCGCGGACCGGTGCAGCTCGCCGCGGTGCGGGTCGCCACGCTCGCGGCCACCACGTCGACGCGGCACGATGCACGCGTGAGCGTCGAGGCGGGGTTCACCCGCGCCGAGATCGACAACCTCGCCGGACGCGCCGGTCTGCGGGTCGCATGGCTCGGCCGATCGTTGGTCTACCGGTTTGCGGCGGTCCTCGTCCCACGCTGAACCTTCCCTTCATCCTGTCGGCGGCCGCGGGCCGTATCGTCCGCACATGGCTCCGTGCTCCCTCGCCGCCGGTCTTCTTGCGCTCGCCCTCGCGGGAACCGCGCCCTCGGCGCAGGACGCGGCGACACCATCGACGGGGCCGGCGGCAGGCCCTGCGGCCCCCGCTGCTCCGACACCTCCCGCCGCGCCAACCTCGCGCGCGGAGAACGAGCGGCTCGCGAAGGGTGGCGATCCCGTGGCGATGCGACGGATGGGCCTGCTTGCCGAGGTCGAGCGCGACCCGGAGGCTGCCATGCGCTGGTACACGTCGGCAGCCGACCTCGGTGACGTGCCCGCGATGACGCGCCTCGGCGTGATGCTTGCAGACGGCAAAGGCACGCCACGCGACTGGACGCGTGCGGCGACGTGGTTCCGGAAGGCCGCCGAGGCTGGCGATGCCGAGGCGATGCACCACTTCGCCCTGTTGCTTGCGAATGGCCGTGGCGTTGAGCGCGACGACGTCGAGGCGGTGCGTTGGTACCGCCGATCGGCTGAGGCGGGAAGCGCCGATGGCATGTTCTACCTCGCGCTCATGAACGCGCGCGGCCAGGGCGTCGCCCTCGACGAACGCGTCGCGCTCGATTGGTACACGCGCGCGGCCGAACGTGGCCACGCCGCGGCGATGAACAACCTCGGCGAGATGTATGCAAATGGCCGCGGCACCGCCAAGGACGACGCGCGTGCCACCACGTGGTATCGCCGTGGCGCCGAGGGCGCGAACACCGAGGCGATGTGCAACCTCGCGAACGCCCTCGCGCGCGGACAAGGCGTCGCGCGCGACCACGCCGAGGCGCTCTTCTGGAGCGTGCTCGCCGAATCACTCGCACCCGACGGGGGCCCGACCCGCGAAGGCGCACAGCGGCTCGTCAGCCGACTTGCCTCGCAGGTACCGCCTGCGACGCTCGAGGAATCACGCCGTCGCGCGACCGCATGGCTTGCCGCACGCGCAACCGCGACACCGCTTGAAAGTAGCCCTGCCGGCAACGCAAAGTGACCGATCTACCGCTCAGCCCGGCGTCATGGGAGCGACCGACTACGACGTCGCCCTGCTCGCGCGCCCCTCGAGCCGATGCGGCGCGATCCGGTAGAGCAAGGGGACCTCGAGCACCTTCGGGTGCATGATCCCGTGCTCCCAGAAGCCATCCTCGCCCCATGCATCGCCGTGGTCGCCGCACACGATGGTTGTCGCGCGCGAGAACGCCCCGACGAGCGGCGCGATCTGCGCATCCACCCACGAAAGGCAGGCATGCTGACGCCGCCGCGACTCGGCGGCGTTGTTGTTCCGTGAGAAAGGTACGCACGGATTGCGATCGCGCTCCCACGGCGCGCCTTGGTACCAGTACGGCACATGCGTCTCGCCCACGTTGATGAAGGCAAACGCCGGGCCGGTAGCGCCCGCGATCGTCTGCTCGAGGAAGTCGAGCTGCTTCGCGAGCGACCAGCAGTTGCCCGCGTAGAGATAGTGCTGGAAGTGTCGCACGAGATGACGCACCGACTCGCGACGATCGTCGAACCACCCTGCGGCACCGGTACCCGCGGTGAGGAAGCCTTCGCGGTTGAAGCCGTCGACGATCGTCTCGCCCTCAAGCACAATCACGTCGTTCCCCTTCGACTTCGCGGGGCCTCCGAGTACGCGCACGATCTTTCCGAACTTCGGATTGACGTACGGCTCGTGACGCGCGCCGTCGCCGGGGGTGAAGCCCGCGAAGATCGCACAGTGCGAGCCGAAGGTGAAGTGGCTGGGAGCCTGCGCGCATGCAAGCGGCCCGATCGCGGAAAGGGCGGGCGGCCGCACCGATTCGAACGAGTCGTAGCGGCAGCTGTCGAGCGTGACGAGGAGCATCGAGTCCGGATGCATCGAGCCGTCGCGCCACGCGCCCGGCGCGGCCGGAAGACGTCGCGCGGGGCCTTCGTGGCTTGCGAAGGCACGCGCGGCGATTCGGATGCGGTCACCGAGCGACTTCGGCATGGCGGGGGTATCGGCCGCCGGGCCCATCCCGCTTCACGCGGTTTTCTGGAGAAACCACAATCGGCCCGCCGGCCAACCTGCGGTTTCAGCAGAGCAGTCCCTGCGTCCGCAGGGTGCAGCCGAGCAGCTTGTAGAGGACGCGCGCGCCCACGTTCGCATCCCAATCGTCACCCGGGGTGCCCGGGGCGACTTCGCAGAGATCGAAGCCAACGACCTTCTTGCCGCTCTTTGACAGCACCTCGAGCAGGTGGCAGACCTCGGGGAACGTGAGCCCGCCCGGGACGGGTGTCCCGGTGTGCGGGCAGTGGTCGGGCGTCAGGCCGTCGATATCGAAGGAGATGTAGACCTCCTTCGGCAGGCTCTTCACGATGTCGGCGCACAGTGCGCTCCACGCGCCGCGCGGGCCGCCCGCGAACTGTCGATCGCGCATCGCCTGGTCGTAGAAGACCTCGATGCGGCCGCGTGAACCCTCCGCAAACGCGCGCTCGCGCGAACCGAAGTCGCGAATCCCGACCTGCACGAGTTTCCCGACCTTCGGGATGCGTGTCATCACGTTGTGGTAGATGCTCGCGTGCGAGTAGGTGAAGCCCTCGAACGCTTCGCGCAGGTCCGCATGCGCGTCGATCTGGAGGACACTGAGGCCCGGA
>Ga0172372_10011344_pt1 | contig 11333 bp, 8 predicted proteins | sample LakKiv5m_2_FD_114544 | JGI IMG/M metagenome (GOLD analysis project Ga0172372, IMG submission 114544) | Freshwater microbial communities from Kabuno Bay, South-Kivu, Congo - kab_092012_9.5m | ecosystem: Environmental > Aquatic > Freshwater > Lake | place: Democratic Republic of the Congo... | reverse complement strand
GTGATCGGCGTGGGCGGTGGTGGTGGTAACGCGGTGGAACACATGATTGCAAGCGGTGTTCGCGGTGTTGAATTCATCTGCGCCAACACCGATGCCCAGGCCTTGAATGTCAGCTCGGCCAACCGCGTCATTCAATTGGGCGACAACGGCTTGGGTGCGGGCAGTAGACCCGAACGTGGTCAGGCTGCCGCTGAAGCGGCCATCGACAGTATTCGTGAAGTGCTGCAAGGCTCCAACATGGTGTTCATCACGGCCGGAATGGGTGGTGGCACCGGCACGGGTGCAGCCCCTGTGGTGGCCCGCGTCGCCCGAGAAATGGGCATTCTCACCGTGGGCGTGGTGACCAAGCCCTTTGATTGGGAAGGCGGTCGACGCATGACCAACGCCGAGGCAGGGTTGGCAGAGCTCGAGGCGAATGTGGATTCGCTGATTGTGGTGTTGAATGAAAAATTGTTGGAAGTCTTGGGAGACGATGTCAGCCAAGACCAGGCGTTTGCATTTGCCAACGATGTCTTGAAAAACTCGGTCGGTGGTATTGCCGAGATCATCAATGTCGAAGCCTTGGTGAACGTCGACTTTGAAGACGTGCGAACTGTGATGAGCGAGCAAGGCAAGGCCATGATGGGCACGGCGACTGCCAGCGGCCCTGACCGTGCGCGCATTGCGGCTGAGCAAGCCGTGGCCTGCCCGCTGCTCGAAGGCGTGGACATGACCGGTGCCAAGGGCGTGTTGGTCTTGATCACAGCCGCCAAAGGTGCATTGAAATTGGCCGAGTCGCGTGAAGCCATGAACACCATCCGTGCATTTGCATCCCCCGAAGCGCATGTGATCTATGGCACGGCCTACGATGAATTCTTGGGCGACCAAATTCGGGTCACCGTGGTGGCCACCGGTTTGGCCCAAGCGGGTCGGCGCGTGGCACCGCCCTTGTCGGTGATTCGCACTGGCACAGACAACGTGTCTTATTCCACCAACCCCAGTCAGGTGCCAACAGCCAGTATCAGCAGCCCGACGCCGACCCTGTCCACTACCACCGAAAACCTGCCGTCACAATTGGCCTCACCATTGAGCACCGTCAATGTGAATGTGCCCAGCGTCTGGCGCACCCGCGACCGCACGCAAGCAGCAGCCAAGGTGGATGCGATGTCCTCGGGCGGCATGGACAATTATGAGATCCCGGCATTCTTGCGCAAGCAAGCTGACTAAAATCACGGCCGTGTTGAAACAACGAACCCTTCAATCCATCACCCGCGCTGTGGGCGTGGGGTTGCACAGTGGGCTACGCGTCGAGTTGACGCTGCGTCCTGCGCCCCCAGATACAGGAATCGTGTTTCGCCGGGTAGATTTGGCCCATCCGGTTGCTATTCCTGTCAGCGCCACTGCTGTCACGGATACCCGCATGGCGTCCACCATTTCGGCGCAGGGTGCCAAAGTGCACACGGTAGAGCATTTGATGTCAGCGTGTGCAGGTTTGGGCTTGGACAATTTGTATGTTGACATCACGGCCGAAGAAGTCCCCATCCTCGATGGGTCGTCAGCCTCATTTGTGTTTTTGCTGCAAAGCGCGGGCATCGAATTGCAAAACACCCCCAAGCGTTTTATCCGGGTCTTGAAATCCGTCCAAGTGCAAGAGGGTGAAGGTGACAACATCAAGTGGGCGCGATTGACGCCACACCACGGCTACAAACTCAGCTTTGAAATCGATTTCCAACATCCCGCCGTGGACTCCACCGGTCAGCGGGTCGAATTCGACACCGAAACCGGCAACTATGTCAAAGACATCGCGCGAGCCCGCACGTTTGGTTTCACCAAGGACGTGGAAATGATGCGTGCCAATGGTTTGGCCTTGGGTGGCGGCTTGGACAACGCCATCGTCATGGACGATTACAAGGTGCTCAACAGCGAAGGCCTGCGCTATGACGATGAGTTTGTGAAACACAAAATCCTCGACGCCATGGGTGATTTATTTCTATTGGGCCGGCCCTTGCTGGCCGCTTACAGTGCGTTTCGTTCAGGACACGCCATGAACAACCGTTTGCTGCGCGAACTGCTCAGCCACGCTGATGCTTATGAATTGGTGAGTTTTGAGGATGAGCGCCAGGCGCCGAGCGGTTTGTCCAAGTTAGCGCCGGCTTGGTAGTCCCAGGCGCAGGTGGTGTTGTCTGGCATGGGCATGGGTGATGGCCAGACCGAGGGCGTCAGCGGCATCTGCACCGGGCACGCGGGGTAACTTCAACAAGCGTTTCACCATTTCTTGCACTTGCGCCTTGGCCGCCTTGCCATGCCCGGCGATGGCTTTTTTCATCTGCAAAGCGGTGTACTCAGCCACTGTCAAGTCGTTGTGAACCAGCGCGGTGAGACAAGCGCCGCGGGCTTGACCCAACAACAAACTGGCTTGTGGGTTCATGTTGACAAACACGATTTCCACCACCGATTCTTGCGGTTCATAGCGCGAAACCACCTCGCCAATGCCTTCAAAAATGAGGTTCAACCGCCCTGGCAGGTCGTCACGGGGCCAATGTTGGGTGGTAATGGTGCCGCTGGCCACGTAATGCAAGGAGTCGCCTGAGCTGTCAATCACACCAAATCCAGTGCATTGCAAACCTGGGTCGATGCCCAAGATGCGCACCACGCTCATGGCAATTCCACTTGTGGCATGCGACCCAAGATCACTTGCGCACGGTTCGCCAAATAGGGTGAGCGGGGATGTTTTTCAAAATATTTCGGGCGCGGCAACATGACCGACAAGCGTGCGCACTCCCAGGCAGAGAGTTGCGACGCGGGCCGCCGAAAATAATGTTGAGCCGCAGCCTCAATGCCAAAAACACCTTGACCCCATTCCACGTGGTTCAAATAAAGCGTCAAGATGCGTTCTTTACTGAGAAGCTGCTCGAGTGCCAAGGTCAGCAACAACTCTTGGGCTTTGCGAAAAAGCGTTCGTTCACCACTCAAAAACAAATTTTTCGCCAACTGTTGCGTGATGGTGGAACCTCCAACCAATTTGGCAGACTTGGGATTGCTTGATTGAGCTTGCGCTCTGGCTTGCGCACGCGCCAAGGCACGGGCATTGCGGCTCCAAGCTCTTTCCAATGCATCCCATTGAACGCCGCCGTGTGAGGCAAACACATCGTCTTCAGAGGCAATGACGGCACGCCGCATGTTTTTGGGGTGCTGCGAGGCTGGTACCCATTCATGCCGCCATCGCAGTCGATCGGTGTTGCGCACAATGCGCCAGGCTTCCGAACGCTGAAAGGCTGTGGATTCAGGATCAATGAAACGCATGCTGGCGATGCGCGCAATGAAAAAAATCTGCAAGCCCAAGCCGCACAACAAAACCAGCATCAGCCAACGGCCAAAGGGTTTGAGCAAAAGCCTGGCTTGGCGCATGGTTCAACGCGCTTGCAAGCTGGTTTGCAGGCTGTTGCTGCGGTCAAATTGAAAGCGCGTGACCAAAGCCAGCTGGTCCATTTCTTGGCGCATCTGTTCGGTGAAGGCGCCAAACGGACCGGCGCCTTGGGCAATCACCCGGGCCTGCATGTCAAGCGTGGGATTGCCTGAACCCGTGATGACCTCGGCACTCAGCAACTGGCCACTGGCACCAATCGTGATGACCATGATCAGGCTGCCATAGAGTTTTTGACCCTGTGATTCAGGAAAGAGCAGGGTGCCACGGGCTTCGATTTTGCGGCGCAATTGGTCATAGTAGAGGGCGTAACTGCTCTCTTGGGTGCTGGGACTGATGTAGCGTTTGCGTGGGCGGGCATTTTCTTCTTGTATGCGTCGTTCAATTTGTGCCAGCATTTTCAACAACTCTTGCCGCTGGCGCTCCAAGGCAGGGTCAGCTTGACGCGCTTGCTTGGCGGTCAAAGTGGCCAGGTTGCGTTTGGTTTGTGCCAACAATTCGTTTTGTTCAATTTCACGTTGAGTGAGTTTGCTTTGACGTTGGTCATCGGCTTGACCGCTTTGGGTCGTCGGTGCGTTCAAGAGGGGAGAAGTCGCGCGTCCTTGCGCGGCTTGGCCACCACCAGCCAAGCTGGTTTGCGCCAGAGCGCGCGCTTTGTTGGGTTTTTTCTCGTCGGTTTGGGTGTTGACCAAGATGACTTCCAAGCCCTTGTCGCGCACCAAACGGTCTGTCGACGCAGGCGCATGCCAATGAACAAACAGCAACGCAGCATGCAGCGCCAAAGACAAACCCAGGGCCCAACTCATGCTTGCGGTTCCTCTGCGCGGGACTCCGATACATCGACTGCGATATGCAAAGGCCCGGCCGCCACTTCATCATCATCATCGGCCTGCTCCACCCATTCGCTATCGTTCAAGCTGTGCAGGAACTGGGCATGCACATCCAAGGCGATCAGGTCCATGGCGCTGATGCGCACCCGAATTTGGCTGCCCCGTTCCAGGGGAGGGGCCCCGGCCACACTGAACACCAAGGGCAGGGTGTTGGCGCGGGCCATGGGCGGCTCGCCAGGAAACGACTTGAAGACAGTGGCATCCAGTTCGGTGATGGATTGCTGCTGCAAATGCTGCAATGTCCAAAAACGCTCCATGCTCGATTGGTGCGCGTTGTAAGCGGTGTAAGCGGTTTCAAAACCAGAGATGATGCCAAAGAGTTCAGCGTCCTTGGGTTTGAAGGGCGCGACCAAGGCCGCGGTGGCACCATGGCGCACACAGGCGATGAGTTGCCACTGGTTCACCAGGTCGGTGTAACGGCGCAGCGGTGAGGTACTCCAGGCATAACAGGGCACACCAATGCCCGCGTGCGGCAAGGCTTTTGTCCCCATTCGAACTTTGATGCCGGGCGCCAAACTGGCTTGACTGCGGTAGATGGCGGGCACGCCCAAGCTGGCCATCCACTGGCCCCAGGTGCTGTTGGCCAAGATCATGGCTTCAGCCACGATCAGATCCAAAGGGGCACCACGCTGCCGCACCGAAATTTGAACCAACTCGTTGCCTTGTGGGCCTGCATTTGGGGTGTTGACCAAGCGGAAGTTGTAATCAGGCCGGTTGAAACTTTCAGGTTTGCCTCGCACCACCTCTCGGGCTGCTTTCAAATGGTGTGCCAATCGGAACAAAAATGCCAACTCACCGTGCGGCATGGCGGGGTCTTGGGCACTGGGGTGGGGCGAAGGGTTGCTGAGCCAAGCTTCAGTGACCACGGCGTCGAGTTGGTCATGACGCAAATTGGCGGCGATGGGCACTTGTTCTAAACGCGTTTCGCTGTGTTGCACTTGCAAACTTTGGGCATCAAAGCGAACGTACAACGACAAAGCGGGGCAGGCGCGGCCTTCTTGCAAGGTGTAGGTTTGCACAATGCTGTCGGGCAGCATGGTGATTTTGTGGCCTGGCATGTAGACGGTAGAGAACCGGCTGCGACCCACTGAGTCGATGGCGTCACCTGGTTGCACCGCCAATCCCGGTGCAGCGATATGAATGCCTACGGTGACGCTGTCGCTGCCCAATCCTTGCACTGACAGAGCATCGTCAATCTCGGTGGTTTGGGAGTCGTCAATCGAGTAGGCCTGCACAGGGGCCACTGGCAAATCGGCCACGATGGCAGGTGCTTGCAGGGCTGCAAAGGCCGTGCCCTTGGGGAAGTTTTCAAACAAAAATCGCTGCCAATGGAAATCGTAGGCTGAACGAATTGCACCGGCTTGTTGCAGCAAAGCCAAAGGCGGCGTATTGCTGCCCCGGGCGGCTTCCACCACCGCTTTGTATTCGGGAGCATTTTTATCGGGTTTGAATAAAATTTTGTAAAGCTGTCGCTCGACTGCATCGGGACAAACGCCCTGCATCAATTGTGCAGCCCATTCGGTGATTTGCCCCTGCACTTGTTTCTTCTTGTCAATGGCCAGCAGGGCTTGCTGAATCACGTCGGCGCTGGCCTTGCGAAAACGCCCCTTGCCTGCGCGGCGGAAATAGTGAGGTGTCTCAAACAGGCGGAGCAACATTCCGAGCTGCTGCGCAGGCGTGGCGTCTTTGCTGAAATAGTCTTGTGCCAAAGCCACAAAACCAAATTCTTCGTCGGGTGCAAATTCCCAGGCCATGTCGGTTTCGATGTCGGCGGCCACGGCTTGCCCCGCTTGCATGAATTCGGCGGGGGTTGGCTTGTCAAATGTCATCAGCACATGGGTGGATTTGACTTTCATGCGCTTGCCGCTGTCGAGTTCAATCTGGGCCGAAGCTTCGGCCTCAGACAGGACCCGCCCGGTCATGAATTTGCCACTGTCTTCAAAGAGTGCATACATGACCAGGATTCTCCCATGATGCTCCGATAAACTTAAAGCATGGCAACCCAACTTGGAAAATACAGTGTGTTTCAACGCATCACCCCGATGGTGATGGGCTTTGACGCGGTTTTGGGTTTTGCCGTCTTGGCCTTGGCGCTGACAGGTTTGGTGTCGATTTTTTCCTCGGGTTATTCTGATAACCAGCGGTTTTGGGATCATGGCCGAAACATGCTGCTGGCTTGCATCATCATGTTGGTGGTCGCGCAAATTCCGCCACAACGCATGATGGCCTTGGCCGTGCCGGTCTATACCGTGGGACTGGCCTTGTTGGTGGCTGTGGCTTTGTTTGGTTTGACCAAAAAAGGTGCGCAGCGTTGGTTGAATGTCGGCATCGTGATTCAACCCAGTGAGATCATGAAAATTGGCATGCCATTGATGCTGGCATGGTGGTTTCAAAAGCGCGAAGGGCAACTGCGTTCATTGGATTTTTTCGTGGCCGGATTGATTCTGTTCGTTCCGGTGGCTTTGATCTTCAGACAGCCTGATTTGGGTACCGCCATCCTGGTCATGGCTGCAGGCTTGTATGTCTTGTTTTTCGCGGGCTTGAGCTGGTGGCTGATCATCCCTCCCATGCTGCTGGGCATGATCGGTGTGTCCTTGCTGGTTTTTTTCGAGCCCACTTTGTGTGTGGAAGGCATCGACTGGCCTTTTTTGCGCGACTACCAGCAGCAGCGTGTTTGCACCTTGCTTGATCCTGGCCGCGACCCATTGGGCAAAGGTTTTCACATCATTCAGGGCATGATTGCCATTGGCTCCGGTGGTTTTTGGGGCAAGGGCTTCATGCAGGGTACCCAATCCCATTTGGATTTCATTCCTGAACGCACCACGGACTTTGTCTTTGCGGCTTATTCGGAAGAGTTTGGATTGATTGGCAACATCTTTTTGATCGGCAGTTTTTTGGTTTTGGTATTTCGCGGCTTGGCCATCGCCACAGAGGGACCAACCCTGTTTTCTCGATTACTGGCCGGCAGCATCACACTGATTTTTTTCACCTACGCGTTTGTCAACATGGGGATGGTCAGCGGCATGTTGCCCGTGGTCGGCGTGCCGCTGCCGTTCATCAGTTACGGCGGCACCGCCATGGTCACCTTGGGTTTTGGCATCGGTATTTTGTTTTCGGTGGCCAAAGCCAAGCAGTTGGTGCAGTCTTGAACGCCGGACGACCCGCCCTGCGCGGGGTTGTTGACCCCCCCTCTACAATGAAGACATGATTTCACGCGAACCCACCCTCGAACGTCTGACCTTGGCCCAAAGCCTGTTGCTCACCCCTTATGGCTTGGACGAGTCTCACCTGAGCCAAGCTCTGTCGGCCATACGGGCCCATCAGGTGGACGACGCCGACCTGTACTTTCAATACACCCGCTCGGAAGGTTGGAGCTTGGAAGAAGGGATTGTGAAAACCGGCTCGTTCAGCATCGACCAGGGTGTGGGTGTGCGGGCGGTCAGCGGTGAAAAAACCGCGTTTGCTTATTCGGACGATCTCTCCTTGGCGTCGTTGATGGACGCTGCCCACACGGTGCGCAGCATTGCCACTGCCGGCTTCAACGCCCGCACCAAAGTGCCCAAGCGCGTCATCGCTCCCAGCCGCCAGCTCTACCGTGGCGAAGATCCGATTGGCAGCTTGGACAGCACGGCCAAGGTTCAGTTGCTCGAGCATTTGGAGCAACAAGCCCGCGCCAAAGATCCGCGTGTGGTGCAAGTCATGGCGGGTTTGGCCAGTGAATACGATGTCGTCATGGTGGCCCGTGCCGATGGCACCCTGGCCGCCGATGTGCGTCCATTGGTGCGATTGTCCTTGTCGGTCATCGTCGAGCAAAACGGTCGACGCGAAAGTGGATCCGCCGGTGGCGGCGGTCGCTTCGGTTTGGGTCATTTCGATGCAGCATGCCTGACGCGCTATGTGGAAGAAGCCGTCGGCTCGGCCCTGACCAATTTAGAGGCGCGTCCTGCACCGGCTGGTGAGATGACCGTGGTGTTGGGCCCTGGTTGGCCTGGTATTTTGTTGCACGAAGCCATTGGCCACGGTTTAGAGGGCGACTTCAACCGCAAAGGCTCCAGTGCCTTCAGCGGCCGCATGGGTCAACGTGTGGCGGCCAAAGGCGTCACCGTGCTGGACGATGGCACCATGGCCGACCGGCGGGGTTCGCTCAATGTGGACGACGAAGGCCACGCCAGCCAAAAAAATGTCCTGATTGAAGATGGCATTTTGGTCGGCTACATCCAAGACAGCATGAACGCCCGCCTGATGGGTGTGGCACCCACGGGCAATGGTCGCCGCGAAAGTTATGCCCATGTGCCGATGCCGCGCATGACCAACACCTACATGCTGGGCGGTGACAAGCACCCCGAGGAAATCGTGGCCAGCATCAAAAAAGGCCTCTACGCCACCAACTTCGGTGGTGGTCAAGTGGACATCACATCCGGCAAGTTTGTGTTCTCGGCCAGTCAAGCCTATTGGGTGGAAAACGGCAAGATCCAATACCCCGTCAAGGGCGGCACTTTGGTCGGCAATGGCCCGGATGCTTTGACGCGGGTGAGCCTGATTGGCAACGACATGGCGCTGGACCCCGGTGTTGGCACCTGCAGCAAAGAGGGTCAGAGTGTGCCGGTGGGTGTCGGTCAGCCCACCTTGCGTATTGATGGTTTGACAGTGGGCGGCACCGCCTGAACTGGCTGCACATCCACCAAAACGGCCTGTGTTAAAGTCACACCCATGATTACAGTCAAATTTCACTTTGCTTATTTCTGGTTCTCACGCCCCACCGGCGGTCGAGAGGTCTGAACGCAAACACTGCGCTGAACTCCAAAACCAACCGCCGAAGCACGGCGGTTTTTTTTTGCCACATTCACTTTGTCTCGTTAAACGCCTTCAAGGAACTCTCATGAAAACCCCCAAGCATGATGCTTATGCGCCGATCAACGATCAGACCAGCCAAACCGACAACCAACGCATCAAGGACATCACCGTGCTGCCGCCCCCAGAACATCTGATTCGCTTTTTCCCAATTGCCGGAACCGCGGTTGAAAGTTTGATCGCCAAAACCCGTCAGCGCATCTACAAAATCATGGCGGGCAAAGACGACCGCTTGTTGGTGGTCATGGGTCCGTGTTCCATTCATGACCCAGCTGCTGCACTCGACTATGCCAGCCGCTTGAAAGTCGAACGGGAGAAATTTGCCGATACCTTGGAAATCGTGATGCGTGTTTATTTCGAAAAACCTCGCACCACAGTGGGCTGGAAGGGCTTGATCAATGACCCTTATCTGGACGAAAGTTTCCGCATCGACGAAGGCCTGCGCATTGCCCGTCAGTTGCTGATCGAAATCAACCGACAAGGCGTGCCTGCGGGCAGCGAATTTTTGGATGTGATTTCCCCGCAGTACATCGGCGACTTGATCAGTTGGGGGGCCATCGGTGCTCGCACGACGGAGAGTCAAGTGCACCGTGAACTGGCTTCGGGTTTGTCGGCGCCGATTGGCTTCAAAAACGGCACCGATGGCAATATCAAAATCGCCACCGACGCCATCCAAGCTGCAGCCCGTGGCCACCACTTTTTGTCAGTGCATAAAAATGGCCAAGTGGCAACTGTGCAAACCCAAGGCAACCCGGATTGCCACGTCATCTTGCGTGGTGGCAAAGCACCCAACTATGACGCTGTCCATGTGGCCAATGCCTGCAAAGAGTTGGAAGCTGCCAAACTGCCTGCCAGCTTGATGATCGATTGCAGCCATGCCAACAGCAGCAAGCAACACGAACGCCAATTGGTGGTGGCCCAAGACATTGCCAACCAATTGGCGCACGGGTCGCACAGCGTGTTTGGCGTGATGGTTGAGAGCCATTTGTTGGGAGGCGCTCAAAAATTCACGCCCGGCAAAGACAAAGTGGAAGGCCTGGCCTACGGCCAAAGCATCACCGATGCCTGCTTGGCTTGGGACGACTCCCTGCAAGTGCTTGAAACCTTGTCCAAAGGTGTCAAAGCGCGTCGCGTCAAAAAGTAAGAATCGCTGGGCTCAGGTTTTGAGTGCTTGCAGCAGTTTGCTGTGAATCCCGCCAAAGCCACCATTGCTCATGCACAGCACATGGTCGCCAGGCCGAGCTGCAGCCTGGACTTGTGACACCAACTCGTCGATGTTGTCGGCGGTGTGAGCCCGCTCGCCCATGCTGGCCAAAGCCTCTGCGGCATCCCACTCCAAACCAGCAGTGTGGCAAAACGCCAAATCGGTTTGTTCGAGGCTCCACGGCAGTTGCGCTTTCATGGCCCCCAGTTTCATGGTGTTGCTGCGGGGCTCGAACACCGCCAGGATTCGGGCTTGACCCACTAGGCGACGCAAGCCATCCACCGTGGTGCGAATGGCGGTCGGGTGATGGGCAAAGTCGTCATACACCGTGATGGCCTGCGTGCCTGTGCCCACCGAGCCGCGCACTTCCATGCGCCGACGCACATTTTCAAAAGTCGACAAGGCCCGGCAGGCATGCGCCACGGCCACCCCCACATGCTGGGCGGCGATGACGGCGGCCAAGGCATTCAGTTGATTGTGCACACCGCCCAAATGCCATTGCACCCGGCCCTGCACAATGCCTTGGTGCAGCACCTCAAAATCAGAGGGTTCGCCGCGCACCTGCCAATCGGCCCGGGCTGTATCACCAAAACCTGCGGCGTCGCTCCATTGGCCCATGGCTAAAACGCGTTGCAAACTGTCTTGGTCCGCGTTCACCACCAAGCGCCCGCTGGATGGCACGGTGCGCACCAAGTGGTGAAACTGACGCTCAATGGCGGCCAGGTCGGGGAAGATGTCGGCGTGGTCGAATTCCAGGTTGTTCAAGATGGCGGTGCGGGGTCGGTAATGGACAAACTTGCTGCGCTTGTCAAAAAAGGCCGTGTCGTACTCGTCGGCTTCGATCACAAACAATGGGCGGCTTTGGCCTGGGGCATGCAAGACATGGTCGCTCAACCACTGCGGGCCACTGGTGTAGGGCAGACCAGACTCCAAAATGGCTTCCATCAATGGGTAGAGAGCACGGCCGTCGGGCCAACGCGCACGG
>Ga0172372_10011342_pt1 | contig 11336 bp, 9 predicted proteins | sample LakKiv5m_2_FD_114544 | JGI IMG/M metagenome (GOLD analysis project Ga0172372, IMG submission 114544) | Freshwater microbial communities from Kabuno Bay, South-Kivu, Congo - kab_092012_9.5m | ecosystem: Environmental > Aquatic > Freshwater > Lake | place: Democratic Republic of the Congo... | reverse complement strand
GTAGCGCTCGACCAGACGCGTGAGCGTTTGCCAGTGAATGCGATCGAGAACCTGCGTGAGAACGTAGCGGCCGGAGTTCATGGCTAGCCATGCTGCCAACCGCACACGTCGACCTCAAATCCCTCGCATCCATTTTGCCGCGCAAATACCTCATCTTGAAGAACTCAAACAAAATGATACCTCATTTAACCGGACAGGCGTGCGAACAGACATTAAAAATGGAACTGTTTATTCAGGTTATTATTTCGTCCAAACCATCAACGGACAGAGAAAACAGACAAGATGTTCGAGCTTGGAGGAGGCCAAGTCCAGAGCCAAGCAGTTGATAGAATACCTCACCAAAGATCGCAGAGAATCGCGAGTATTGAGCGACACTGAATATGCGGACTATTCAGCCGCGCTCCAGATCTTACGGAACCATCCGAACTTCACATTGGCCGCAGTGGTTTCAGAGTGGTCGGCGGCATCAAAAATCGTTGGTGAGGGATCGATAGTTGTCGCTTGCGAGGCACAAAAGAAAACCGATGAGCGGCAATCTGGATTCAAGCCCTCGTCGGTGAAGTCGGTTTACGATGAATTCATGGCGCAGTTGGAGGCGAATGATGCCTCAAACCGATATTTGGAGGATTGCCGGTCACGCATGCGGAGACTGGCGGAGGCGTTCAATGGATACATTCACAATGTGAGTGCGAAGTCGCTCTCGGATTGGATGAACGGTCTGAGCGTGAGTGTAAGGACACGGCGAAATTTCCGGACCGCTGCCGTGACTCTTTGGAAGTATGCAAAAGAGCGTGGGTATCTGCCACGGAACTTGGAAACGGAAGCAGAGTTGGTTCCTGCTTTGAGTCGCTTGAAATCGGGGAAGAAGGATGCCGAGATTGGAATCTACAAGCCTGAGGAATTTGCAAAGATTCTGGCCGGCTCGCCGGATTTTCTTCTGGCTTCGTTTGCGATTGGGGGATTTGCGGGGTTGCGCAGCGCGGAGGTTCACCGCTTGGTTTGGGGTGATATCCACGACACCCACATTGTTGTGAGAGCAAACAACGCGAAGACGGGGTCGCGGCGGATCGTGCCCGTTTTGCCTGCTTTAAAATTCTGGCTGGGAAAAGTTGAAAAGGGGGAACCGAAGGAGAGGTTGTGCGCGAGGTTTTCGCATGAGAACGGCCTGGCGAGGGCGCAGTCGCTCGCGATTGAGAGAGCCGGGGTGGCTCCTGTGCATAATGGTCTCCGGCACTCGTTCTGCACCTATCGGTTGGCGGAGGTTCAAGATGCGGCGAAGGTGGCTCTGGAAGCTGGCAACAGTCCACAGATGCTCTTCAAACATTACCGGGCGCTGGCTACTGCAGACCGGGCGACCGATTGGTTCACCATCGGGATCGGGCGACCAAGGCTGCCGCGGCGGAAAGCAGTCGGGCGGCGCAAATCAGTCAGGCGGCAATAAAGTCGCCGGGACGGGGCGTTTTGAACTCTAAGGGTGGTGGAATTTCTGGGCTTCTTGCGTAGCGAGGTGGCGATGTTTTTAAGTGGATTCACTGGACGCCGCAGGCGGTTCCAACCATCAGCTTTTCTTGAATTCAGCCAGGAGCGCCTTGAGGCCGAATCCCCGTGGCATATTGCGCGCGATTTCCCAGTTCTGGAGCGTGCGGAGCGGAACCCCGAGATGCTTGGCGGCGTCGAATTGGGTGAAACTTTTCCTCTCCCTCCAGTTCTTGAGGAGTTTCCGGAATCGGGCGTGGTCCATTGGGCAAAGCTACGCGACAAGCGTCGAAGCTAGAGATTGCGGTTCCGCGACAAGGGTTCCCGGCTTTGGTGGAAAACCGGGATGATGAGAACCTCCCGCTTCGCAGGAAGGGTGTAAATGATGGTGTAGGGAAAACGACGAAGCGAACAGTGACGAAAGGGTTCAGAAATCACGCCCCAAGCTTCCGGAAACTGTAAAATCCGTTTAATCGCAGCATCCACTTCTTCGAGGTGGTCGGCTCCCAACCCGGGCACCGTCGCATTGTAGAACTTTGCGGCTTCTTGAATTTCCTCACAGGCCGGGGAAAGGAACCGATAGGTCACTTGGCGAACCGGGATCGAAGCGAGGCCATTGTTTCGGGACCGTCCACTGCGGGGACCAGACCGCTCTCGTAGGCCCGCAAGCGTGACTCGGACTCTGCAATCCACTTGTCGCGCAAAGCCGCCGAACCGGTCTCCAAACTTACCAACAGGCGGTCTGCCAAAAGAGCCCTCTCCCGATCGGTCAACTGCAGGGCTTCTTTCTCGAGCACCGGAAAATCCATATACGATTAATACTCCTGCGAATCGGCTTTTCAAGCAAGGGCATCGCTTCAGGCTTGTTTTCAAATCGCATGGGCGCACGGATGCGGGCGGGTGTTTCTCCAACGTTTTCATGGGAGGGTCTCGAGGTATGGCCATTTCAATATGGCGATCTTTGTTCTTAAAGTCCGACAAATTGCCATGTGATCCAGCTTCGGTGGGGGATAGATGTTTGGCACCTCCAATGCACCCCCGGAACTGTTTTGGGGCGTGTGCGCAACGGATTAGGCTCTTCCCATGGACATAGGAACAAAATGGTGCCAATCCGCGATGGACATCCAGCCTCTCCAGCGAGAGGAGGAGGTCCATGGAACAACGCAATCTCATCCCAACCGGACCCGCTGATATGAGGCTACGAACGATCAGGGGGTATGACTTTTCGGAAGTGTCCTCGGCCATGCAGAAGGCGATCCGGCGAGGGGAAACGCAACTCGCGGGCTACTGGGCGCTGGAACTTTGGGCGAGCGGCTTCGGCAACTATGTGTGGAAGCGCTTGCTGACGATCAGCGCCGAGGACTGCTGGGGCATCATTACGGCGGAGGTGAAGGCACTCCACGACGGATACGCTCATGTGAATGCGAACATTCCGGCCCGCCAGTCACGCGGCCGGATATTTATTTCCAAGGCGGTGATCCTGCTTTCCCAGGCGAAGAAGAGCCGGGATGCCGACCACCTGCAGAACTTGGTTTATGACCAGTGCCAGGGCGTGGACGCGGACCAACTCGCCGACGAACTGCGCTCGGCCCCCGAGTATGTGCCGATCCCCGAGTATGCCTATGACTGCCACACGAGGCGGGGGAAGGCAGCGGGCAAAACCAAGGCGGATTTCTTTACGGCCGAGCATGCCGCCCTACACCCGTTCCAGCCGGGATTGTTCGATCATTTGGTGGATGCGTGAGGTGGCGGAATTGTCACAAAACTCCGGTTGAAGGGCGGGGGCGGCGGGATTATCAAAAGCTCCGTCAACCAATGGGGAGTTGATTCGCGGGCGGGAGTTGGGGAACTCCTGCCCGCAACTTTTTTATAGAGGAGGTGCCGTTTTTCTGCGGCGTGCGGCGTGTGCGGCGTGTTGGGGGTAATTTTTCAAAATCGCTACGGAAAATGAAAAATGTCCCGAGATTTGCGGCGTGTGCGGCATGTGCGGCATGGGGGTGAAACTCAAAACAAACCGTTCAAAATAAGATATCTGTTTACTGATTCTCTCTCTTTCCGTAGCGATTTTGGGATTTTACCCCCAACACGCCGCACACGCCGCACACGCCGCGAAATCATTTCCGGTGCCAACTTTGGGGCGCCGCGAAAAATGGTGAAAAATATGGTGTTCAATACTGATGGACACTCGCGAGGGCGGTGAACGAGGCCAAGGGGGATGAAAGCAAACATCACCCAACGAAGCGAATACGTCGGAACGTTCACCAAGTCGAACGGGCAAGCCCGCACGATGCGGTTCACGACTTCCGAAGCCAACCTCAAGAAGAACGGACTCATCACGGTTTATGACGTGGAGAGCCGCGGATTGAGGAAGTTCAACCTCTCCACCCTCATCGGAAGGATCGCGATGGTGCCAGCCGCCCATGCGCTTTCCTTTTGCCGCTGAACTACGCGAGTCACGCACTATGGATATCATTCAATTCATCACGGCGGGGAACGCGCTGTTCACCTTGGAGAACACGGCCACCGGAAACCGCTTCACCTTCCGGGTGAGGCAGCCGGGGGACGACAAGCCGCACTTTGTGAGCGTGCTCACGGGGGCGGACAACGAGAGCGACTACACATTCCTTGGAACGATCTTTGACGGCCTGCGCTACCGGCACGGGCGTCGGTCGCCGATCGCGCCCACGGCCCCGAGCGCGCGGGCGTTCGATTGGCTTGTGCGGCGGTTGTCGCAGAAGGCGCGCCTGCCCGAAGTCGTGCGGGTGTGCCACTGCGGGAAGTGCGGCCGATGCGGGCGCACATTGACAGTGCCGGAATCGGTGGACACGGGGTTCGGCCCCGAGTGCGCAAAACTTCTGAAAGGAGGAGAGTAAAAAATGTGCGCGATCACAAAGCCGATGCTTGCCGGCAAATGCGAGCGGCCTGACGAACTCCGGTTCCCCGTGTTGGCGACGCCCAAGCTTGATGGCATCCGTTGCCTGAAGATTGGAGGCAAGGCGCTCACGCGCTCGTTCAAACCGGTGAGCAACCGGTTTATCCGCGAGTGGATCGAGGCGAACCTGCCTGATGGAGTGGACGGCGAACTTGTGGTGCCGGGTGCCTCGTTCAGCGAAACGAGCGGGCATGTGGGCCGCGAGTCGGGCGAGCCGGATTTCCGGTTCGCGGTGTTCGATTATGTGAGCGGCGGAACCGACCGGCCGTATGAATGCCGGATGGCGCAGTTGGAGCGTCTGCCCGTGTGGGACCGCGTGGTGAAGGTTCTGCCGATGCCGATCCTTTCTGCCGCCCAACTCGCGGCGTATGAGGACCGGTGTATCCAAGAGGGCTACGAGGGCGTGATGGTTCGCGATCCGGCCGGTCCCTACAAGTGCGGCCGGAGCACGGAGCGCGAGGGATGGCTTCTCAAGATCAAGCGGTTTGAGGACGCGGAGGCCGAAATCCTCGACACCTACGAGGGGATGACCAACCAGAACGAGGCGCAGCGTGATGCGTTCGGCAGAACCAAGCGCAGCCTCAGCCAAGCGGGCATGGTGGGCCGCGGCGAACTCGGCGGGTTTGTCGTGCGGTCGCTCGAGACGGGTGTGGAATTCCGTCTCGGCTACAACCATGTGGTCGGCGGGATCGACCGGGTCAGCTTGTGGAGGCGTCGGGAGAACCTGGTCGGGCGGCTCGTGCGGTTCAAACACCAGCCGAGCGGGGCGAAGGAAGCGCCGCGCTTTCCCAAGTTCTCGGGGTTCCGAGAGGCGTGGGACCGGTAGGCGAACGCAAAATCGGCAATACCACCATACCAGCCGCCGGGGGACCCGATCCTCCGGCGGCTTTTTTACAAGTTCCGAAGGCGACGGGGGTCGTCGGACTCGTGCCTTTTTACGCCTGATAAACCACCGCAACCCGCGCCGCCGTGGAAGAGGTGGCGACAACACGCCGCCCGAGGTCGGCAGCCCGGCGTGATCGCGGACATTGATGCCGCGCTCCGGCTCATTGAAGCCCGCGACCAACTCGAGGCCGTGTGGAACCGCCAGTGAGGTATCCGATGAAAGGAATGGGCCTCGGAATTCGGGATTCGTCAAGGGGGATTTGATTCGCCGGAGCGGCCCACCGGCGGGGCCCTTTGCTCCAGAACTCGGGATCGTCGCGCTCTCGGCCTCCAACCCGCGGCCGGTTTACCCGTATTCGAGGCCGGCGAAGGACAGGGAGTCCTCGGTCCACTTGTCCATGGCCAGAACCCCGGCGCGCTGACGCCGGGAGATGCTTTGCGCCAAACGCTGCGCGGATTTCAGGAGTCCGCGGGTGAGAGCGATCGCCGCGGGCCGGTCCCGGGCGACCGCGCCGCGGAGACCGTTCCGCAGCACGGCGGGCGTGAAGCGTTTCAACAGGTCGTCGTCGAGGCTGGCAAAAGCCTGCGCGCTTCCCGGGTCGCCCTGCCGGCCCGCGCGTCCAAAGAGCTGGCGGTCCACGCGACGCGAGTCGTGGATGTCGGTGGCGATCACATGCAGGCCGCCATTTTGCGCGACGCCAGGCCCCAAACGGATGTCGGTGCCGCGGCCCGCCATGTTGGTGGCGATCGTGATCTGCCCGGCCTGCCCCGCCGCGGCGACGATGGCCGCCTCCTCGCGGTCGCGCAAGGCGTTCAACAACCGGTTCGGCAACCCGAGGGCGTCGAGTTTGCTGGAAAGCAATTCACTGATCGCGATGCTGCGCGTTCCGATCAGGACGGGTTGACCACGCCCGTGGCGCTCGCGCACTTCCGCGGCCACCGCGTCCCATTTGGCTTCGAGCGTAGGAAGAATGCGGAGCGGGTGCTCGATCCTCACGCAAGGGCGGTTGGGCGGGATGCGAACCACGGGCAGGCGGTAAACCCGCCAAAATTCCGAGGCGGACTCGGACGCCGTTCCGGTCATGCCCGAGAGTTTGGAAAAAAAACGGAAGAACCTCTGGAAACTCAACCGGGCGAGGGTTTCGGTGGGGTCCGAGATTTCGAGGGCGTCCTTGGCCTCGATCGCCTGGTGCAATCCGGCCTGCCAGGTCCGTTGCTCCATGATGCGGCCGGTGAACTCGTCCACAATGTGGATTTTTCCGCCGACGATGGCGTAGTGGATGCCGGCGTGGAAGTGTTCGCGCGCGGAGAGGGCCTGGGTGACGATTTCCCGGCGGCGATCGGGGCCGCGCCACAGCCCGGGTAGACGGTCGGCCAGGCCGGCGAGCTTTTCCAATCCGGGGTCGAGCCATTCCACTTCGCGGTATTTCGGATCGGTGAGGTAATCGACGCCGCGCACCAACCCGGCGGCCAGCTCCCGCGCCGTGCGGCAGGCCTCCTTGAGCGGTTCGTTCGGTTGCGGCGAGGCAATGATGACCGGCGTCACCGCCTCGTCGATCATGACGCTGTCGGCCTCATCGACGATCGCGGTGTGGATGCCGCGCAGGACGACGCCGGGAATCCGCCGGGCCCGGGATTGGAGCAACAGGAGCGCCTGGCGGCGGGCGGGGTTTTGGAAGCGCCCCAACCGAATCCGGTCCCGCAAAAAATCCGCCACGATTTCCTTTCCGGTGCAGTAGGTCACCGGCTTGTCGTAGCCAAGAGTCCGCTGCGCGGAGTCCATGTCGCCTGTCACGAATCCCGCCGCGATCCCGCAAAACTCGAACAACGGCCCCATTTCCCCGGCATCGCGGCGGGCGAGGTAGTCGTTCACGGTGATGACATGGCAGGGCCTGCCGGACCATCCCGCGAGGACCGCGGCCATGGCGGCGGAGAGGGTTTTTCCCTCACCGGTGGCCATCTCCGCGAGAAAACCGCGCTGCATGGCAAGGGCCCCGGCCAGTTGGACGACAAAGGGCTCGAGCCCGAGCGAACGGTGCGCCGCAACCCGGATCGCCGCGAGGGCCTCGGAAACGACACGCGGTTGTCGCGAGGCGAACCTCGCCACCCGCTCGCGGGATTCCCGCAGGCATTCCTTGAGTTGGGAGTCGGTCCGTTGCGAGAGGGTTTTCGAGAGGGCTTCCGCTTTTCCGGCCTCCGCAAGCAGCTCGCCGGAAAGCGAGGCGCGGCGCCGGCGGAGCCCGATGGCATGGTCAACCAAAGCGTTCAGGCCCTTCGGCAACTCCCGTGGCGTCTCGATGCGGGTGCGGCGGAATTCCTGTGTGGGCGTGATCAAAGCTGGTAGCGCTTTTGCAGCATTTGGCGGAAGGATCGGGCCCAGCGGGGAAGCAGCGGCTCGGCCGGAAGCGAAAAGCGGATGCGCCCGGATGCTCCATGGTAGAAACTCGCTCCGCTTGGGGCGTTCACATCCGCGATGACCTCGAAAAACGGTTCCGCCGCCGTCCTGCCAGAGGAGTCGCCGCCCACCACGGCAATGTCGCCACCCGACAGCCAGCCGAGGGCGGCCGAGGGAAGCTGCTCGCGGTCCGCGGGAATGTAGCGAAGCCCGACGACCGGAATGTCCCGCCCGCCTTGCCCGCGCAGGCGCACCGTGGAATCGCGGACCTGGCCGGAAAAAAGCCGGGAGACCTCGGATTGGGGAACGACCGCCGAAAAGTTGAATGCCGAACCGTTCACCACATGTCCGGTCGGCTTTCCACGGGGAATCCATTGTCCGTTTCGCTCGGCGATGTCGGGCGCGACCCAGGTTCCATCGATCGGAGCCCTCACCTCGAGATCGGCCTGCTGCTGACGCAGGCGCGAGCGGCGCTCCTCGACGGATGCCAGATAGGCCGTGAGCGTTTCCAAATCGGACGAAGAGTTGAGAAGGGCTCGCCGGTATCTGGCGCCGACCTCCCGCACCTCCGCATCGGCGAGCATCAGCCGGTGCCGGAGTTCCGGATCGCTCATCCGGTAAAGCACCTCACCGGCACGGACCTCGCGTCCGCTTGGCACGAGCACTTCGGAGAGCCGTCCGGCGGAGGCGCTCGAAACCTCGGCAAACGAATCCGCCTTCAGGATTCCGGGCGCCCGGAAGGAATGCCACACGGGCACCCACTGCAACACGGCGAAAACGACGGCCACCGACCCCGCGACGACCCCGATCGCGCGGCCGCGATGGCGGTCGAGATGCGGGCTGTGCAGGAGATAACTCCCGAAGCGGACGAGCGGAACGATTCCCATCGTCACGATGCAGACAGCGGCCATGATCAGACCGAGTAAAAGAAACCGGTCCGCCACAAACAGCGTGATCGCGACGAAGAGGAACACTTTGTAGGCCCCGCTGGCGAGGGCGAACGCGGTCAACCACCCCGCCTCCTTGCGGGAGCGCGCGGGACTCGTGGATTTGGCGTAGCCGAAGAGATGGCGCTCGCAAAGGTGGCGCAACTGGCGGATCGAGCGCGTGTGCAGACTCGGGATGTCGAGAAGGTCGGAGAGGATGTAGTAGCCGTCGAAGCGCAGGAGCGGGTTGAGATTGAAAAGCAGCGTCGTGACCGACGCGATGAACATGATGTTGTAGGCCAGGCTGTTGATTGTCCCCGGCCCCGTGTTGGCCCAAACGATGACCGCCAGTGCCGCGATGAAGAGTTCCACGATCATCCCCGCCGCGCCGACCAGGGCTCGCTCCCAACGGCTGCGGATCGCCCACGAGGACGAGGCGTCCACATAGGGAATCGGCGTGAGCAGCATGAGCATGATCCCCATCGTGTGCACCTCGCCACCGAATTTGCGGCACGCATAGGCATGGCCGAACTCGTGCAGCGTCATCAGAAAAACCAGCGACGCATACAGGAAAAAAAGATTCGACGGCGCCAGGATGCCCTGGCTTTGCCCGAGCAGAGCGCCGAAATTGTCCACGGCAAATTTGAGGGCGAGGAGAACCACGGCGATCCACACGGCCGCCCCCGCGCGCGAGAACACCTTGCCCACCCACGGCACCGTGCGCTTCAGGAAGCCATCCGGATCGATCAAGGGAATCCGGAAAAAAAGAACGCCGAGAAGCTTGGCCTGCATTTCCTTTTTGCGGCGTTTTTTGTGGCGCTCGAAAAGCCGTAGGCTGTCCTCGGGCAGCCCGTATTGGAGCAGGTTCGCCTCGTGGAGTTGGGCGAGGAGCTTGATCACATCCTCCTGGCCCGGCGCGTGGTCGGGGTTCGATGCGAGGCATTCCTGCCAGACCTCGCCGACCGTGCGGCCGGGCCCCAGCCGGACCAGAAATTCCCGGGCCTCGGGGCGGATGCGGAAGAACTGGTTGGTGAACGGATCCTCGACGACATACCACCTCTCGCCGCGGAACATCTGGAAGCGCATCTGCACCTGGTTGCGCAGGGCGACCCGCTGGTCCGCGATGCGATACCAAGACTCGCTGAAAATTTTTCCCGTCATGTTCGGATCACCACCAGAAATGCAACCGCAGGAAGTCCGAGGTCCGGCGTGTCAGAATCCAGAAGAGGGTGCGCCGACCGGCATCGATTTTTCCCACACCCGTCATGCCGGGCCGCCACCAATCGGCGGGCGCGCCGGCCGGATCGCAACGGATCAAGAAGATGTTTTTTTGTCCCGTGGTTTGCGCCATGGGGTCCACGCGGACGACTTCGACCGGGAACTTGAGATGCGGCTGGCTGGCAAACGCGATCTCGCCGGACATCCCGGGGCGGATTTCGTGGATTTGCGATTCATCGATCTCCATGCGGACATACAGCCTGTCGAGGCGCGCGAGACGGAACAACGGCTCCCCGAGGACGACGGGTGCGCCGACCCGTTCGCGAAGGTCGCCGTCCACAACGATCGCTTCGAACGGAGCGCGGATGCTTGAGCGGGCGATGCGGTCCCGGATCAGGTCGAGGCGGGCCTTGGCCTGGTCGGCGAGGGCGAGCGAAATCTGGGTGTCGGCCACGAGGTTTTCGGCGCGGAATTTTTCCGCCTCGCGAACGAAGCGCCGGTGGTCGGCGTCGGCGGCCGCCTCCTCGAGCCGGAGTTCGCGGGTGTCGATCGAGATCAATTCCTGGCCGGCGGAAACGCGGTCGCCGAGTCGGACACCGACAGCGCCGATGTATCCATCGAACAAGGCGGGGATGTCCACGGCCTGCTCCGCCTTGAGCGTGAATCCGCCCTCGATGCGGTAGTCCGCGCGACCGAACAGGAGAATGGCGAGAAGCAGGGCGGCGGCGACCGCGGCCACTTTCGACCAGGTGTGATCCGGCCCCGCCCAACGCGAGGCGCGTTCCCGCGCGGCGTGCATCCAGCGCGCCCCGAACCATCGATCGCTCCGCCGCAAATCGGCCAGCCGGGGAGTGGCGAGGTCGCAGGCGACACGGAGCAGGGCGAGATCGGCCTCTCCGAAAGGCGCGGATTGCCGCTCGGCCAGGAGCACGGCGACCGGCCCGCCGTTTTCGCGCAACGGCACGGAGCACACATGGGCGATGCCCCGGGCCTTGGCCATTTTTTCATGGTCGCGCACCACGGCGTGCGTGTCCTCCGCCGCGGGCCACACCAATTCGTCGTCCTGGTCGAGCGCTTCCTGCATCGCCGCCTCGATGTGTTTCACGGCGTCCATTTTCCGCTCGAAGCGGTCGGTATGGCTGATGGCTTTCACATGCACGCAGCCGTCGTTTTCCAGCCAGCCCAGGCTGACCTTCTCGCAACCGAGCCGCGAGGCCAGCTCGTTGCAAAAGGTCATGGACAGCGAAAGGAAGCGGTCCGGACCACCCAGCAAGGCGAGCAGGTCGATCAGGGACGAAAGGCGGGCGGCATCCTGCCGCGTGCGCTGGTGCGCTTGTCTTTCTTGATAGACAAATGGCGCGCGGGCCAGTGGCGCCAATTTTTCCGCGAGGACTTCCATGCGGTCCAAGGGTGTGTTTTCCAAAAGGAAAATCGCGGCGCAATCGGGCCCGTCCCCGGCATCGATTTTCACCGCGAGGGCCGCTGCCGCGCGGGCGAGCGGGCG
>Ga0172372_10011341_pt1 | contig 11336 bp, 9 predicted proteins | sample LakKiv5m_2_FD_114544 | JGI IMG/M metagenome (GOLD analysis project Ga0172372, IMG submission 114544) | Freshwater microbial communities from Kabuno Bay, South-Kivu, Congo - kab_092012_9.5m | ecosystem: Environmental > Aquatic > Freshwater > Lake | place: Democratic Republic of the Congo... | reverse complement strand
GGATCAGGCCCTGGTGAAGCGCCTGCTGGAGGCCGAGCGTCTGCTGAGCGAGGCATGCCGAAACGCTGCTGTGCCCTGCCGCATCGTGCGGCCCACGCTGATCTACGGCGCCGCCGGGGGCTACGGCGACCGCAACCTCAGCGTGCTGCGCCGCCTGATGGGCAGACTGCCGCTGCTGCCGGTGCCGGCGCACAGCGGCCTGCGCCAGCCGATCCATGCCCGGCAGCTGGCCGCCGTGGCGCTGCGGCTGCTGGATCAGCCCGAGCCAGGCGCCGCTCCGCTCGATCTCGGCGGCGACGAGATTCTCAGCTACCGGGCGATGCTGGAGCGGCTGCGGCAGTCCGCGGCCCGCGAGCCCGGGGATCCGGCCGGCCGCTGCCGTCTCCTGTCGCTGCCGGCGCCGTTGTTTCACCTGCTGGCGGCCCCGCTGCTGCCCTTCAGGCCGAAGCTGTTTGAGGCGGTGCTGAGGATCGAAGCCGATCTCGCCGGCTTCATCCCGGCCCACACCCTGCTGCAGGAGCCTCCGCAGCGATTCCCCCTGGAGCCGCTGGCACCGCGCTGATGCCGGGCCCCTGCCGCCGGTGTCTGCTCCCCCTGCTGCTCCCGGCGGCGCTGCTCTGGGCGCTCTGGCCCTGGCTCTGCCCTCCGGGCGGGGGCCGCGAGGAGGTGATCACGGTCTTCGTGGAGGATCCCTGGCGGAGCCATGCAACGCTGGCTCTTTGGAGCTCGCGTCCCGGGTCGCTGCTGGTGTTTCAGGGGCGCGACAGCTCCCAGCGGGTCAATGCGGTGCACCTTTCGAACCGCGGCCTCCTGCCGCCCGGCGGAGCCAGGCTGGTGCGGCTCACCCCGGGATGCGACACGGTGGAGCAGCTCACCACCCTGAGCACCTGGCTGGAGCGGTTTCCGCGGCGGGGAACGGTCACCCTGGTGACCAGCGAGGCCCACATGACCAGAAGCCTGGCGATCGCACGGATCACTCTGGCCAGCCGGGGCTGGCGCCTGGAGGGGGAGATCGCCGATACCGGTGACAACCGGCCGGAGCATGTCTGGCGCACCATCCGGGATCAGCTGCGCAGCCAGCTCTGGCGCGCCACCGGCTGGTCTGGACGGCCGGTGCCGGCCCACTGTCTCTGAGAGAAACCGCCTGAGCCGAACCGCATGCCCTTCTCCAGCCCTGCTGCACTCCTCACCCTGCCCCAGCCCCCGCTGCTGCCGGGAAGCGCCGGCCTCCAGGGGCCATGGAGCGTGCTGGCGGCGGCAGGACTCAGCTGGCTGCTGCTGCTGGGGTTGCTGCCGCTGCTGCGCCGCGGTCTGCTCGATCAGCCCAATCCGCGCAGCTCCCATCGCGTCGCCACGCCTCGGGGCGGGGGACTGGCGTTCGTGCTGGTGGGCACCTCGCTGAGCCTGCTCCTGGGGCAGGGACGAGCCGCCTGGATCCCGCTGGTCTGCCTGCCCCTGGCCCTGGTGGGCCTGCTGGACGACCGCCACGGCCTGCCGGCGGCCCCCCGCTACCTGGCTCAGCTGGTCACGGCGCTGGCTCTGCTCGCCATGGCCAGCACACCGCTGCCGCCCTGGAGCCTGCCCCTGGCGCTGATCGCCGTGACTGCGGTGATCAATTTCGTGAACTTCCTGGATGGTCTCGATGGGCTGGTGGGTCTCTCCGCCCTGGTGCTGATGGCCGCTGCCGGGCAGTGGCTCCTGGCCGGAGCACTGCTGGGATTTCTGCTCTGGAACTGGCATCCGGCCCGGGTGTTCATGGGCGATGTGGGCAGCACCTGGCTGGGAGCGGTGTTCGCCGGTCTGGTGCTGCAGCAACCCACCCCCGGGAGGGCCTTTTCGCTGCTGCTGGTGGCCGTTCCGCTGCTGGGCGATGCCCTGGTCTGTGTGCTCCGCCGCCTCGCGGCCGGCCAGCCGGTGTTCGAGGCGCATCGCCTGCATCTGTTTCAGCGGCTGCACCGTGCCGGCTGGCCCCACCCGGCCGTGGCGCTGCTCTACGGCGGTGGCACAGCCCTGCTCGCCGCCGCCCGACAGAGCGGCATCGCCTGGCTGCCGCTGCCGACGCTGCTGGTCGTGCTCCTGCTGGCCTGGCGGCTGGAGACGCGGGTGGCGGTGCCGTTCGGCGGGAACGGCTGAGGATTTCTGAGCTAAAGTGGCACATATGTTGAAAAGGGCAAGGGAAGGAGCGCGTGTGAAAAGAGTTTCGAAAGACCGATTGATCCCTGAAAACCCACCCGGCAAAGTGATCGGCCTCATGTGTTCTGTAGCAACTCTTCCGATCAGCCTGCCAGTCAACAGCGATTCACCCTCTTGCCCTGCACCGCAGGCTTCTAGCCAGCGAGCTGTCATCCCCACGTTGGCGTCGTGAGTTCCTTCCCTCACCAGACGGCCCGTCCGGCCGGGCCGAACCCTCGCTCCGGTTCAGCATCCGCCGGTTCAGCATCCGATCGACTGTCTGTGCGTGCAGGCCTCAGAAGCGCCGATCAGATCTGGCAGCGCCTCTTCGGGGCGGGCCTTCCCACCCTTTCCGCTCCCAGCGAATCGCTGCTGCTGCGCCGGCTCGCCCTCGTCGCCTTCGATGGGGCCCTGATCCTGCTCGCCTTCTACGGCGCCTATGCCCTGCGGCTTCCCGAGACGCAGTCGATGGCGCTCGCCATGGGCTCGGTGCAGCACCTGCCGGTGCTGGCCGTGATCAGCGGCCTGCCGGTGCTTCTCGTTTCAGGCTGGTATCGCGGGCTCACTCGCTATGCCGGCAGCCACTCGCTCTACGGCCTCCTGCCGCGGGCCCTGGTGATGGTGCTGGTGCTGCTGATGGTGAGCACCCTGCTGGGAGGTCCGCAGCCGCCCCGCTCCTTCTGGATCCTCTACTGGCTGCTGTTCTCCGGAGGAGCGATCAGCAGCCGGATCGTGCTTCGCGATGTGCTGATCAGCCATCTCGATAGCCGCCGCCATCCCCTGCTCGAACCGCATGAGCGCAACACCACGCTCATCTATGGAGCCGGTGATTCCGGCATGAGCCTGCTTCTGGGCCTGCGCAACGACCGCCGCTTCCGGATCATGGGCTTTCTCGATGACGACACTCAGCTCCATGGCCGCACGCTCCAGAACCTGCGCATCGACAGCCCTGTGCAGCTGCCGCGGCTGATCGACCAGTACGGGGTCTGCAAGGTGCTGCTGGCGATGCCCACGCTGCCACGCCAGCGCAAGCGGCTGCTGGTGGATCAGCTCACCCATCTCGGCCTCGAGGTGCTGTCGATCCCCTCCCTCGCGCAGCTGGCGGATGGCCAGCGGATCGTGAGTGATCTGCAGCCTGTGGCGATCGAGGATCTCCTCGGCCGCGAACAAAGCCGGCCGGATCCGGCCCTGCTCGAGCGCAGCGTGCGCGACAGAACCATCGCGGTGACAGGAGCCGGTGGCTCGATCGGTAGCGAGATCTGCCGCCAGCTGCTCCAGCTCGGGGCCCGCAAGCTCGTGCTGATCGACAGCAGCGAATTTGGCCTGTACAGCATCGATCGCGAGCTGCAGGCCCTCAGCCAACCGGTGCAGGTGGTGCCGGTGCTGGGGGATGCCGGTGATTCCCGCCGGATCAGCCAGCTGTTCCGCAGCCATGGCGTGCAGACCGTGTTTCATGCGGCGGCGTACAAGCATGTGCCGCTTGTGTAGGCCAATCTCTGCGCCGGTGTCGCCAACAACCTCCATGCCACCCGAGCGGTGCTCGACGCCGCCGTGGCCTGCGGGGTGGAACGTCTCACGCTGATCTCCACCGACAAGGCGGTGCGACCCACCAATGCCATGGGGGCCAGCAAACGGGTGTGCGAACTGCTGGTGCAGGCCGCCTCCGATAAGATCCGAGCCCATGAGGGGCCGATCCTCTCGATGGTTCGCTTCGGCAACGTGCTCGGCTCCTCCGGCTCGGTGATTCCGCTGTTTCACCAGCAGATCGCCCGGGGTGGCCCGATCACCGTGACCCATCCGGCGATCACCCGCTACTTCATGACCATCCCCGAGGCCGTGCAGCTGGTGCTGCAGGCCACCGGCATGGCAAGCGGCGGGGAGCTGTTTCTGCTCGACATGGGAGAGCCTGTGCGGATCGCCGAACTCGCCCGCCAGATGATCGAACTGTCCGGGCTGCGGGTGAAGGATGCCAGCAACCCCCAGGGCGACATCGCGATCCACTTCACGGGTCTTCGTCCGGGCGAGAAGCTCTACGAGGAGCTGCTGATCAGCGCCGAGGATCAGCCCACCGATCACCCCCTGATCCGTCGTGCCCGCGAACCCCGTCGCAGCCCCGGGGAACTCGAGCCGCTGATCGAGGATCTGGAGAGAGCACTCCAGGCCTGGGATGAACCCGCCACGCTGGAGGTGCTGCGCCGCCTGGTTCCCGAATTTCAGCCCGATCCCGCTCCCACTCGATGACCTCGCTTCTGGATCGTCTGCCGGAGGGCCTGCGCTCCCGGATCCCCGCCATTCCACCAGCCACGCCCCGCAATCTCTGGCTTCTGCTGGCGGCGGCGGTCGCCACGCAGAACCTGGGTGCCTTCCAGAGCAGCCAGAGCGAGCACATCACCGTGTACGCGCTGCTGGTCTGGGGCGGGGCGCTGATCTGCATGGAGGATCAGCTCGACGATCTCGACCCCGATCCCGATCCCCTGGGGCTGGTGCTCGGGATCGTGCTGCTGCTGGCCGTGATGGCCAGAACCACGCTGGTGCTCTTCTCCGATGGCACCCTCTACCTGCTGGCACCCCTGGCGGGGCTGGCCCTGGCGATGCTCTGCACCCCCCTCAAACAGCTGGGGCGGTTCCGCGATTCGCTGCTCTGTCTTCTGCTCATCCCGGCCTTCGGGGTGCTGATGAAAGCGATCCCGGAACGGCCGATGAGCGTGCTCACCGCACGGCTGAGCGGCTTCTGGCTGAGCATCCTGGGGTTCGACAACATCGTGAACGACCGCACCGTGATGATGCCCACCGGAGGGGTGGAGGTGCTGCCGGCCTGCAACGGGGTCGACACGATCGCCCAGGTGATCTGCGTGTCGATCATCTTTCTGCTGGCCTTCCCGATCCGCTCACGCCTCAGCCGCACCCTCCTGCTGGGCGCTGACCCTCTGATCGGGCTGGCCTGCAACACGATCCGGATCGCCGTGCTCGCCCTCTGCGTGGCCGGTGGGCAGGGGAAAGGAACGCCGATGTTCCGCTTCTTTCATGATGATCTGGGTTCACTGCTCTTCTCCGGGATCGCGATCTTCGTGTTCGGCAGTCTCTACATGCGCCTGCTCGAACGGGAACTCCCGCCCCTTCCCGCCTCCGGCGGCGATCGGGAACAGATCTGATGGCAGCCCCACCCGATCGCCGCCGGCTCGTTATCTCCGCACTGGCCGCTCTGGCCACCGTGATGGCCGTTCAGTCCCTGGTCTGGCCGCGCTGGCCGTCGGTGGTTCCACTGGAGGCAACAGTGATCGGCCGGCAACTGAAAAGCCATGGCTTCCCTGCTGTGCGACAGCAGGATCTGCCCCCGCAGCGCAGCCAGGAAAGAGCTCGATCCAGCGGCCTTGTGTTCAGCATCGGCGAGGGGCAGACCCTGAGGCTCGCCCGGGCGGCGGCGCGAGAGCGCGAGAGCTTCGCCCTTGCCTTCCTCACCAGCGATGCTCCGGCGCTGAAGCTGCTGGGGCGCAGCATCAGCGCTGATTCCCTCGGCCCTTCCTCCTTCGGCAGGATCGGCAAAGCGGCCACCAGGCAGACCTGTCTGGTGATCGGCCCCGGGCCGAGCGGCGGCTTCGGCGTGACCAACGAGGAGCTCCTTGCCGTGATCGATCCGCTGCCGCGCGATCTGCGCCAGCGGCTGGAGTCGCTGCTCGGGCTTCGCCTCGCCCGCGCCTACGAATGCGCGGTGATCAGTCTCAGCGCGAGCGATCCGGCGATGATCAGGGATCCGCACTGGTCCCGGCTGCTGCAGGTGCTGCGACCGGCTCTGGCCGCCGGAGCCGCCAGCCGGTGAGGAGCAGCACCTAGGGTGAGCACCAGGACAGCACCGGCATGAGCCTGTTTGACCGCTTCCGCAGCAGGCCAGCCGCAACCAGACCTGCGGCTGCAGCCAATGCTCCTCAGCCCGCCCTGCCCTCCCTGCCCTACAGCTGGGTGGTCAGCGGTCGTCTGGCCATCGGCCCGATGCCCAGGGATCCGGCCCATTGGCAGCAGCTGGAGCAGGCTGGCTTCCGCAGTCGCTTCAGCTGCTGCTACCCGGAGGAGGAGCAGTGCCCCCCTCCCGAGCACTGGCTGCAGGGCCGCGTGAGTCTGCCGGATCATCGCAGGCAGGAACCTCTGCAGCCAGAACGCCTGCAGCAGGCTCTGGAGGCTGCCGAAAGCCTGGTTCTGAGCCAGCCGGCCGTGTATCTCCACTGCATGGCCGGCCTGGAGCGCTCTCCGCTGGTCGCTGCAGGGCTGATCGCGCGCCAGCGCAGCATCGACCTGCTGGCTGCCCTGGACGTGATCCGTCTCTGCCACCCGCGAGCGATGCCGGTCTACAGCGATCTGGATGTGCTGGATTCGGTTCTGCGTCTTCCCTGAGGACAGCAGCAGGCCAGCACCCCTGGCACTGCAGCGACTGCCGGTGACTCAGCGCCGGAAGGGCAGCCGCTTCCACCAGGGACGGCGATCCAGGGCACCCGGCACCCCGTAGCCTTGGGAGCCATCGCGTGGCTCTCGGCTGCTGCCATTGGCCGAAGGGGTGTCCGCAGAATCGTGATTCACACCCGGTGCAGATCCATTGGCTCGGCGGCGGGAGGCGCTGTCGCGCAACTCCTGGCCGACTCCCTGCTCGTGGTAGCGGCGCAAAGCATCATTGCTGCCATCGCGGATGTAGCTGTTATTGAAGTAGGAATCGCGATAGCGCTTGATGTAGCGACCCAGACCCTGGGCGTAGCCACCGAAGGCCTTGCCGTAGGTGGTTCCATAGCGGCCGGGCGTGTTGGCAGTGGCGTAGGCGTAGTGGTAGTAGTAGCCATATTCATAGCCATAGTCATTGAGGCGACTGGGGAAGTTGACCTGATTGCAGATCAAACCGAGCACGTCCACACCCGTGGCTTTGATGCGGCGGCAAGCCTGGGGCGCCAACTCCCTGCTCACCTTGCCGAGGCCGACGAGGAAGAGAATGCCGTCGAGTTTCTCCCCAAGCAGAATCGGGTCGGCGAGCATCAGGCAGGGGGGCGCATCAAAGAGCACGATGTCGTAATCGGTGGTATCACGGATTTGATTGATCACTTCCTGGGCCCGGCTGGAATTGAGAAGCTTGGCAGGATCAGGTGGCTTGGGCCCGGCGGGGAGAATATCGAGATTGTCCTGGATCGGCTGGATCAGAGATTGGAGATCGTTGGCAGAATTGGTGAGCAATGAGGAGAAGCCCTCACCCGAGGCCAGACCCAGATAGCGGGTCTGCACCGGCAGGCGAAGGTCCGCATCGACCACGAGCACCTTCAGACCGAGATCGGCCAGGGTGCGGGCAAAGATCGTGACAGCCGTGGATTTTCCCTCACCCTGGGTGGAGGAGGTCACTCCCACCAGGCGGATGTCGCGATCGGCGCGGAGAAGGCGAAAGGTGGTGAACAGGCTGCGCAGCGATTCCTTGATCGCAAAGCGTTCGCTGGCGCTCATCTTGCTGATGCTGGTGGAGATGTCCACACCAGGCTCCAGCGGCAGGAAGGGAATCAGACCCAGAACAGGCAACTGGAGTTCGCGCTCCGTCTCCATCGGTGTATGGAAGACGTTGTCGGTGCGCTCGCGCAGGATGGCCGCACCGATGCCAGCCATCAACCCCAGCATCAGAGCCCGCAGGAGATTGCGCTGCAGATTCGGCTCAACGGGGATGTCGGCGAATTCAGCTGGGGCGATCACCTGCCAGGGCGAGGTGGCGCGGGCACGCTGAAGACGATAATTATCTCTGGCAGTGTTGTAAGCATTATAATTTTCTCTGGCCGCCTTGAGCTTTTCCTCCAGCTCCTGATAGCGGCGCATCAGGGTAGGACTGTTACGGAAATTTTCATTCAGCAGCATGATCTGTCTGTTCAGTTCATCCTGCTGAGATATGTTTGCGAACAGCTGGGCCTTCAGGCTGTCTGTGGCCTGCTTGCGAACCACGGGAAGCAGCTGATCACGCTGCGCCTTGATCGACTGAACCACAGGCGAATCGTCGCGGTAAACAGCTCTGGCGTTGGCGAGCTGGCGCTCGTAGTTGAACAACTCATCACTGGGAGTCGCCTGGCCCGTGGGCGCACCCTCACCGGCCTTCACCCTGCCAGGAATGATCAGACCATTGCGACCCATCTGCTCCATCAGAGTGGGAGCACCGCTGGAGTTGTACTGCAGTCGCCCGGATTGCACCGACTGCAGATTGCTGACCAGATCACTCTGCTTCACCTGCAACTCCAGCAGCTGACCGACAAGATCATCACGGCGGGAAATGATGTTTGAAGCCATTGAAGATGGATCCAAGACATTATACCTTTCGCGAAATGCCTTGAGCTGCGATTCATATTTGATCATACGGCTGTTGATGTCCGGCGCCTGTTCATTCAGAAACTTCACCCCCGAATCGAGGGCGGCCTGACGCTGATTCTGGGAAAACCTGGTGTAATCCTTGGCAAGTTCATTCAGAATCTGCCGTCCCTTGGCAGGATCGCGCCAACGCAAGGACACATAGAGCACCTGATCGACATTGCCCACCGGGCTCACCGAGAGGTTGCCGATCAGCTCCTGCATCGACACGCCCATGCGATCGGCCACCGGTTTCACTAGCAGCGGGCTGCGCATCAGCACGATCAGGCTTGGCACATCCGCCTTGGGGGCCGTTCGAGCCACGGTTTCCAGCTTGGATTCGGCACCGAGAGTGGAGGCGGCCTGCTCGAAGGGGTTGCTGATCTGAATCTGGAAGCCACCCTCATACACCGGGTTGAAGATGCGCTGACGCAGGGTGTCGGCCGCCATCGCCCCGGTGACCACCGCGAAGGCGAAGAGAAAGACGCCCTGGCGGCGTTTCAGGGTGCGGATCAGGCCCTTGATCCCGCCGCTCGAGCCGCTGTCATCGGGTGCAAAGGGCGACGCCGCCGTCTGCGAGGAATCGGACAGCACATACCGCTGCGAGGATTCCAGCCCCGCAACAGGATCCCGGCCCGACGGCATGCCTCCGCCGGCGAGCTGGGTTGAGGAACCCGCGATGGTCACGTGCGATCTCCGGCTGAATGCCGACGTTGGCGATGCGTGATTCTAGGGCCACTGATTGGCTGCCACGCTGCTGCCGTGGCCGGCCGCCGGGGCGGACGAAGCCCTGGCCCCGCCTGCGGGCGGTGCTGCCGCGGATTGCCGGCAAAACCGCTGCGCGCAGTAGAGCGCTGCGGGGGATCGGGATGCGCCTCGGCCGCTGGCGATGTCGTCAGCCAGACCCCGGGGCAGGCAGACCACTGCGGGGTGAACGCAACGTCGCTTCTGCGGGTAGGGTGTGGCGCCGGATTCATCCCAGAGCCGTCGTTGACCGACTCCACGACAAGCCCAGATCGAATCAGATCGCTGCGGCTCCGCCCCGGCCGTCGCCCTCTCCCTGCCACGGCACTGGTCGGCACCTTCCTTCTGGCGTCGACCCTCCCGGCGATCAGCCAGACACTCAGCCCGCTGCCCGCCGCGACTCCGGCCGGGGCCGCCACCGCACCTGCCCAGCGCAGCGGTGTTCCCGCAGCAGTCCCGCCAGCGAGGAGCGGCGAGCGCCTGAGCCTCTCGGAGGTCTACAACGATCTCTACGTGCTCGGCCCCGGCGATACGATTCAACTCAATTTTCTCGACCCCGCCGCCAGAGAGGTGGGCGGATCGGTGGGAATCCTCCCCGACGGCACCGCGAGCCTGGCCCTGCTGGGATCGGTGCAGCTCAGCGGACTCACGATCGGCCAGGCGACACGCTGGCTCACCTCCCTCTATGCCCGCCAGCTGGTACGGCCCCAGCTCTATCTCACGCTCACCGGTCCGAGGGCCGTGAAGGTCTCGATCATCGGCGAGGTGGAAAAACCGGGCCTCTATCCGCTGGGCACCTTCTCCACGCCGGTCTCCGCCATCCAGCAGGCCGGTGGCATCACCCTCAACTCCGACATCCGGCGGGTGATCCTGAGGCGACTCGCCGGGCCCGATGGTTCGTTGAAGGAAACCGTGCTCGATCTGAGCCAGGTGCTGCTGCAGGGAAACCAGCTGCAGAATCCGATCCTCTTCGACGGCGACACCCTGATCATCGGCAAAACCTCCGATTTCGTTCCCGCCGAGGTGCTGGAGGTGGGCGCCTCCAACCTTGCCCCGGGATCGATCAGTGTGAACATCATCGGCGAGGTGAAGTCGCCGGGATCGCTCAGCCTCCCGGCCAACACCCCGATGGTGGAGGCCATCTTCCGCGCCGGTGGGCCGGTGAAATGGCGTGCCAACACCAACAAGATCGAGCTGGTTCGCTTCTCGCGCAGCGGCAAGGTCATGCGGCAGGTGTTCCAGTACAAGGAAAACCGCGATGTCACCCAGGGCCAGAATCCACCCCTGCGCAACGGCGATACCGTGATCATCAACAAGAGCCTCTATGGCATGGCTCTCGATGCGATCAACGATGTGGCGGTTCCGATCAACGCCGCCAACAGCATCGTGAACCTTTACAATACCTGGTACTTCTTCCGCTGGAACAACAACAACAACTGATCATCCGTCCCCTGATCAGCCGTTCGGCCTCGTTCCTCCCTGACCCCCGATGACCCAACCCCATCATTCCGGCCCCTCCGGCGGCCCCAGCCCGATTGCCTGGGCCCTTCTCAGCCAGACCATCTGGCTGCCCCTGCTGGGGATCGACCTGCACGACCGTTGGCAGGCTCGGGTGAAGGTGGAGCAGGAGATCGCCGCAGCCGCCGCTCGTCTGCGTCCTCCTGCCGCTGCGGCGGCAGCGGCAGGCGAGCCTTCCAGGGAGATCGCCCGCAGCGCTCCTGCCTCCAGCACCGGCCTTCTGCTCGGCACGGCCGGCCGAGGTCTGGAATCGGCCAGTCAGAGCCTGCGCAGCGCTGCAGAGACGCTGTCGGCGCGCCTGCCCGGGCTTCCGATCAGCCCAGCGCCGAGCCCCGAGCGGCTGACGCCCGTCGCCCCCCAGCCTCCCCAGGCAGCTGCGGCGCCGCTGAGGTTCGAGCCGCTCCAGCCACCCGCTGGCCTGCTCAGCTCACGCTTCACGAACGCCGAACTGCTCGGCGGCCCCCTGTCCCTGTCGGATCTCCGCCGCCCGTCTGCCCCCGCGCTGGCACTGGCGGAGCAGGCCCGCTGGTCCAGGAGCGGCGATCCCCTGGCTC
>Ga0172372_10011338_pt1 | contig 11337 bp, 13 predicted proteins | sample LakKiv5m_2_FD_114544 | JGI IMG/M metagenome (GOLD analysis project Ga0172372, IMG submission 114544) | Freshwater microbial communities from Kabuno Bay, South-Kivu, Congo - kab_092012_9.5m | ecosystem: Environmental > Aquatic > Freshwater > Lake | place: Democratic Republic of the Congo... | reverse complement strand
TGGGCGCGCAGCGCCCACATTTATATCCCCACCCCGACCCTCCCCAGAGGGGAGGGAGGATGAATTAGACTTGGGGGCCTTCGGCCCCCAAACCCCAGACCAGGGGCGAAGCCCCTGGACCCCCAACATAGAAAGTGGGGACCTGCGGTCCCCAGACCCCAGCAAAGGGGTTTCACCCCTTTAAATCCCCAAGACATGAGGCAAGCAGGCATTTTGGGGGTTCTAGGGGCCTTCGGCCCCTAGTCAGGGGCGTGGGGACCGAAGGTCCCCACATTACAATTCTTATTCCCTCCCCTTTAGGGGAGGGATAGGGTGGGGTATCATTACACTACCTTTTTAAAATCCCAAATTTTAACTCATATTTGTTCTGTGAGTTGTGGGGTAATTGGGATTCTGATAAATTGCACCCTATGAAACGAGTATTTATCGAAACATACGGTTGCCAAATGAATGTATACGACACCGAATTGATTAAATCAATTTTGGGCGCTGCCCACTATGACGTGGTTACATCCGAACATCAGGCCGATGTTGTAATGCTTAATACCTGCTCCGTTCGTGAAAATGCCAATCGAAAAGTCCACCTCCGTATTCAAGAATTACGCAGAAATCGCCCCCAACATTCAATCGCAATCGGGGTTCTTGGTTGTATGGCCACCAATTTTAAAACCGCCCTCCTCGAAGATCCCCAATTGGGTATCGATTTTATAGCCGGACCTGATAGCTACAAACAACTACCACAATTGATTGAAAATGCATGGCAAGGCGGTTCCGATCGATTTGACGTCACCTTGTCTGAATTTGAAACCTATTCGGATATCGAACCCACTCGCGATAGCGCCGTCAATGCTTGGGTCGCGATTATGCGTGGATGTAATAATTTTTGCACATTTTGTGTGGTTCCTTACACCCGTGGGCGTGAACGATCTAGAACCCTAGAATCGGTGTGTGATGAGGTTAAACGATTGGTGGAGCAAGGGTTTAAACAAGTCACCTTGCTCGGACAAAATGTCAATTCTTATCGATCAGAAACCCATGATTTTACCGATTTAATGGATGCCGTTAGTCAAATTGATGGCTTAGAACGTGTGCGTTTCACCTCCCCTCATCCCAAAGACTTTCCCGATCGATTGCTGTCCCTCATGGCAGAGCGAGATACCATCTGCAAGCAAATTCACCTGCCATTACAAGCGGGTAACTCAAGGGTTCTTTCCAAAATGAATCGCACGTATACCAAAGAAGAGTTTTTGTCACTGGTTCAACGGATTCGATCCCTCATACCCAAGGTGGCATTATCCACCGATATTATCGTTGGATTTCCAACCGAAACCCACGATGAATTTTTAGATACACTCGACGTGGTTCAACAGGTCCAATTTGATAGTGCTTATATTTTTAAATATTCTGAACGACCCAATACGGTGGCCGCCAGACGATTCCCAGATGATGTATCTGAAGCGGATAAAACCGCTCGCATTGTTCAACTCAATGACTATCAACGTAGTATCTCCCTTTCTAAAAATAAGGCGTGTATTGGATCCAATGAATGGGTATTAATTGAAGCCTTATCAACCAAGAAAAGTGAGTTGGATTGTCAAGGTCGTACCGACTCAAATCGAATTGTGATCGTGCCCCAGCAAGCAGATGTCACATTGGGTCAAATGAGACAGGTCCGGATTGTGGATGCGACACCCAACGTATTAAAAGGTGAGTGGGTGTGACCATCATTCGTGTGGCGAAACAAGATATTGCCACGGTGCCCGCAGATGCGTTGGTTAATTCAACGGATGCCTATTTATCGGGACGAGAGGGTCTCGATGCCCATATTCATCGATTGGCTGGCCCCGACTTGTCGCGGGCATGCGCCCAAATTGGCGAGTGTAAGGTGGGGGAAGCCCAACTGACACCCGGTTACCAATTGCCGGTTAAATATGTGGTTCATGCGGTGGGGCCGCATTGGCAGTTGGGGGCTTTGGGTGCGTTGTCATTGTTAGCCAATACGTACACAGAGGCACTCTCCCAAGCAGCCTCGATGGGGTGTCGGGTGGTAACCCTACCGGCTATTTCAACTGGATTAGGTGCCATCCCATTGCCCGATTCGGCGCCGGTGGTGATTGGGGCCCTATCCTTGGTCATTTCACAACACCCTGATTGGTTTGAAGAATTAATAATGTGTGTCACCACACAGGAAGGATTGAATGCGTATGCCCACTTTATCGGATCGAATTCTTAGCGCGTTACAATCGGTTCAAGACCCTGATTTACATCAAGATATTGTCACCTTGGGATTTATCAAGGATCTGTTGATTCAGGATGGTAGGGTGTCATTAACCTTGGAGTTAACCACCCCAGCCTGTCCGGTTAAAGATGATCTGAAACAACAGGTTATTGATGTGGTTTCCCAATTCCCTGAAGTGACCGATGTGGTGGTTCGTTTGGGTGCCAAGCCGATGCGTGGGCTACAGCCCTTGGCCAAGGGCTTATCTGAAGTTGGGGCGATTATTGGGGTGTCCAGTTGCAAGGGTGGGGTAGGAAAGTCGATGACGGCGGTTAATTTGGCCTTTGCATTGTCGGAGCAAGGTGCCTCGGTTGGTATTTTTGACGCGGATGTGTATGGGCCCAGTTTGCCCACCATGGTGGCGTTACCAGATACCAGTTTGGTATTTGATGGCCAATTTATTAAACCCCTGCAATACAAAGGTGTAAAATTGATGTCATTTGGTTACACCCAAGATCCATTGGATGATCGGAATCCTGCATTGATGCGGGGGCCCATGGTGAGCCAAGTGATTAACCAATTGTTAACCCAAACCAATTGGGGGGCCTTGGATTATTTGATTATTGATATGCCCCCCGGTACGGGGGATATTCCCCTGACCCTCTCCCAATTAATCCCCATGACCGCTGCGGTGATTGTGACGACACCCCAACGCTTGAGTTTTGTGGATGTGATTAAGGGAATTGAACTCTTTTATAACCTTAAAGTTCCGACCATTGCCGTACTCGAGAACATGAGTTATTACGAATGTGGCAGTTGCCAAGAACGACAGTATCCATTTGGGCGTGGGGCGTTGCAGAGTTTGGTGAATGAATTTGGATTTAAGTACGCGTTTGAGTGTCCCATTGATTCAGTGGTATCCCCCACCAGTGATGCTGGATTACCATTGGTATTGGCCCATCCTGACGCAAAGGCCACGCAGGTGATTCATCAATTGGCAGGGGCTGTGGCCAGAGAAGTCAGTCGCTTGCGGTATCAATCGACGGGGGCCCCAGCTGTTGAGGTAATGGACGCCAATGGCAAACTCATGATTCGTGTGTCACAAGGGGAAAAAGAGTGTTGGGTGGAACCACGGGAGTTGAGATTGGCGTGTCGATGTGCCAGATGCCAAGATGAATGGACAGGACGCCCTTTACTTGACGCCTCATCCATCCCCGATGATGTGGTGCCTGAAGGGTTGGGACCCGTGGGAAATTATGCGGTGGGGGTTAATTGGACGGATGGGCATTCATCCATTTATCCTTATGAGGTATTATGGTCGTTTCAAGTGAGTGCGGAGGTATAACATGTCGGATCATTCGTTTGATATTGTGTCGAAAATTGATATGGCTGAAGTTACGAATGCGGTGACCCAAACCGTTAAGGAAATATCCCAACGCTATGACTTAAAGGATGATGGCTGTGAATTGACATTGCGGGGTGCGGATCGGGTGGTGTTGATTCAAGCTCCCGATGAATTTAAAAGTGGCGCTGTATTGGATATTTTGAAACAAAAATTGGCCAAGCGGTCAATTTCACTTAAAGCATTGATCATTCAACCCATTGAATCGGCTTTGGGGGGACGCGTCAAACAAGAGATTACCATTCAAAATGGGATTGCATCGGACAAAGCCAAGTGGATCGCCAAAGATATTAAGGATTTAAAAGCCAAGGTACAAGTTCAAATTCAGGGTGATCAATTACGGGTATCAAGTAAGTCGATTGATGAGTTGCAGCGTGTGATGCAATTGGTTAAAGCCAACGATTATGGGATTCATGTGGGGTGTGACAATTTAAGATGAAACAAGTTGCCATTATTGGTGCTGGCCCCAGTGGAATGTATGTGGCAGAGGCGTTGTTAAAGCGGGACCCTGACTGCGAAGTGACCTTAATTGAACGATTGGTGAGCCCGTATGGATTGTTACGGGGCGGGGTTGCCCCCGATCATCAAAAAATGAAAAGTGTGGGGGTATATTACGAACGCATTCTGACCCAATTTCAGGATCGATGTCATTATATGGGCAATGTGTCGGTGGGTACTCAGGTGGGGTTAGCCGACTTGCAAGTATGGTTTGACGCGGTGGTGATTGCAACGGGGGCTAGTGAGGATCGGGCGTTGGGAATTGAAGGGGAATCCTTGTTGGGGGTTTACCCTGCTACTCAATTTGTGTCATGGGTGAATGGGCATCCTGATGGCATGGGGCATACATTTGATTGGACAGCTCGACAGGTGGTTGTCATTGGGCAAGGGAATGTGGCGGTGGATGTGGTGCGATTATTGGCCAAACCTGTATCGAGTTTGCGATCAACCGATATTCCTGAGTCACGCTTGGACGTATTGGCCACCAGTCAGATTGAAACCATTTATTTAATGGGACGACGTGGCCCCGTGCAAGCTGCATTTACAGAATTGGAATTGCAAGAATTGGGGCATATTGAAGGCGTTACACTTGGGTTTAATCCATTGGATTTTGAACTGGGGGAAGCCTGTGAAACGGAGCTAACCCTTCCCGATGCCAATAAGGCACGAAAGAATTGGGCCACCTTGGGGACCCTTCGTCAATCCTTGCCCGCATCGGGGGGGCGTTCAATTCAAATACGGTTTTTTGAATCCCCTGTTCGTATTCTGGGCACAGATCATGTAACAGGGGTTGAATTTGAACGATCGATGTTGGTGGGGCCACCGGGTCAACAACGGGCGGTAGGTACTGGGGTTAGGCATGTGATACCCGCTAATATGGTATTTAAAAGTGTGGGGTATCGAAGTATCCCATTACCGGGTTGCCCATTTGACACCAAACGGCATGTGGTACCCAATGTGAATGGACAGGTGGTCGATGAGAATGGGGTGGCTGTAAAAGGCCTATTTGTTGCCGGATGGGCGAAGCGGGGGCCATCGGGTGTATTGGGTTCCAACAAGCCATGTGGGGTCCAAACGGCAGAAGCGCTATTAGCATCATTGAGTGGGGAGGCGTTTAAACCACGGGCTGGGTTTAGCCAGTGGTTGTTAGAAAAAGGGGTGCAGTGGGTAACCTTTGAGCAATGGAAGCAAGTGGATGCATACGAAATTCAAACCGGTCAGGCATTGGGAAAACCCCGTGAAAAGTTAATTGCCATTCAAGATATGTTAGGGGTGTTAAGATGAACCTCAAAAAACGTCGTCGACGGGTGTTGGGGGTTATTTTATTATTGGTATTCGGAATGGCATGTGGTGGGTGGTGGTGGGTATATCGAGACACACGTCCACCCTTGGTGACCATTAATGTGGCTAAAATTCAGCCTAAAATAACGATTGCAAATGAGCTTAGAATCATGGTTCAACCCGTATTCGTTTCCAACCGAGAGGTATCGTTTAAGGTGCGATTGGAATCCTATCAAAACACCGATGCGGTTCGTGCCAATCCAATTGATATTATGATGTTGACCATTCAAGAGGATATTCCATTTCGAGACGCTACCTGGTCTGATCATCACCATTCTGATTATCGTCGTGAGGGGGTTATTTCATTTAAAGTGGATCGTCTCCCCCAATTACTTAGATTGTCGGTGTTTGAACAAGAGGAACGATTATTTGAATGGGAAATGCCACATTAAAAGGGGGGGTGTTACCAGCCGTCTTGCTAGGTGCTGCAAATTGGGGCAATGTCATGGATGGCTTGCAGTGGGGTGCTTGCTAGTTGGCATGGGGGTTTGTATGGCGCAAACGTATTCACTAATCGGGCCCAAACCACAAAATCAGGCCTTATTATATATTCCTGATTCAGTGGGTTTTGATCAACCAGTTAGAATTCTAATGGCTTTGCATGGCATGCGACAAACCCCTCGTATGATCTGTAATCCCTTGCGACCAATGGCGGATGCCTTACAAGCGGTTTTAATTTGTCCATCTGGGAATCAATTTGAAGCAGGGTACATCCGAACCCCATTGGATGAACGGGTTCATTTTTCTGAATTATTATCTCATTTCACCACTCTATATCCAGTGGTGCCGAGGGCGACCATTTTAGTTGGGTTTTCGAGGGGGGGGACCTATGCCGTTGAAACAGGGTTAATGTACCCGCAACAATTTCCCAATGTGGTATCCATGTTTGGGTTTTACAGCCCCTTTTTGGCGAACTTGTTACCCCCCACCCCCCCGGAATCAACCAGACTAAAGGTGACCCTTATAACGGGTCAGACGGATACAACATTCATACCCCAAACCGAATTGGCCACGATCTTGCAAAGCCGGGGTATTCCAACCAATTTGATTCAATATCCCACGTTACAACATGCCATTCCGCCGGACTTATTGCATCAGCTCAAGGCTATTTTTGAGCAGGATGAGACATGGTTAGATGGCCTGGGGGATGACATCCAATGAGCCGATATCCCCATGCTTGGTTACATGAGCAATTGTCGTTATGGGTTCAAGAATCGTTAATATCCGATTACCAGCGGCAGGCGATTGCAGCCCGATACCCGCTTCCATTTTGGCTAAAAAATAACCAATGGGGGCGTTGGGTATGGATGATGGTTGGGGGCTTTTTTGTGGGCTTGGCTGCGTTATTACTTGGGATGTCATGGTGGGAAACATGGCCCGCGTGGGTGCATAATATGGGGGTATTGGGGGCCGTGCTATTGACATGGTTGGGGGTGATGTTACCTCAATGGTGGAAACAGTGCCCCCATTGGCTATCAGACGTTGCGATTGGGACCAACGCCCTGGCGCTAATGCTGGCATTACGGGTCGTATCATCGGGAAATTTGTCTTGGGACTGGGTCATATTGGCAGGCGTGCTGGGGTCTTGGCCCTTGACGTTGGGGCAATCGGTAAGAATATGGCCTTGGGCGGTTGTATTGGCCCTTCAAGTGGCGTTAATCGAATCTCACTCTGCTTGGATCCAATGGGCCATATTGGGGGTGGCCATTGGCCTCAGTTGGTTTCCAATGAGAATGATTCAAGTGGGATGGGGGCGAACGTTATTGGCATGGGCCGTGATGTTGATTATCTATCCCACCATTATTTCGGTGTCTCACGCCATTCATCCAGATGCCTTTATGATCATTCCTGCGATGGTATGGTGGGCCATTGTGGGAATGATGATGGCCAGTGAGACACAAAATGTGATGACAGGTCCCATGATTTCGGGGGCCGTATTGGGGGGGATGGTAACATTGTTTTGTGGCTCTTTTGAGGCCATATGGTTGGATTGGACGAATCCAACGATATGGGCAACGCCGTGGTTATGGGGGGTTATGGTGGTGGTAGTGGGGGTGCATATAGGGGGGATTGCTGCGATGAGCCGACAACGGCGCTATTGGGTGACGCTGCTGCCGTCAGCGGTGATGATTTTGGGTGTATTGACCCAGTCATGGGTGTGGGGATGGGTGTATCCATTGGCTTTGTTATTGCTTGGTGTGGGGATGGGTGGGGGGATGATTGCGATTGGTATTCAAAGAATGAATCGGGGATGGCTGAATGGTGGATTGGGGGCATTGTTGATATTGGCCCTGTCACATTGGGTGGGATCGGGCTGGCCTTTGGGGTGGCGTGTGGTGGGATTTATGATGATTGGCACTCTGTTTTTATGGGTAGGGCGACGGTTAAATCAATGGATCGCTTAATGAAGCAGGTGCGGGCCGTGCTGATGGCCAATCGTCAGTGGGTGTGGGTGCTAATCGGGATCCTACAGCTGGGGGCATTACTTGGCTATATGGGGGTTCGAGAGCGGGTATTGCGTCGGGGTATGGTGGTAACATTATCGGTTGATCCATTAACCCCGTACCATCCGGTTAAAGGGCAAACAATGGAGTTTTTATTATCTATTTTTCAACACTCATTTTCGTATAATGAGCCCTTACAAGTGGGGGATTGGGTTGTGGTGCAAGCGTTGGACCCCATGTTTAGATCTTGGGGAATTCGGACCGAACCTCTGCCAGGGCTTCCGTATTTTAAGGGTGCTATTCAGTCAACCAATCAGGGCTATTATTTTATTTCACCACCATTTCGTGAAATCAGGTTATCACCGGCGGATGCCAAGTGGGTACGTGGGTGTTTTGATCGTGGCACGGGGGGGAATAAACCGAATAAGGTTTCATTGCAAGTACAAGTTCGGCAGTCGAATGCCACGTGGGTACTCGAAGGTCTATGGGTTGAGGGGCGGTTTTTAAGGAGGTATTAACATGACCATTGTGGTGTTGGATACAAATGTGTTGGTTCATAATCCAAATGCCTTGTATTCATTCCCTGATCAAACGGTGGTTGTACCGATCGCGGTGGTAGAGGAATTGGACCGATTTAAGGCCTTGGGGGATAAAAAGGGTGTTCATGCACGAAAGGTATTGCGTGATTTGGATTATTTGGTCCAAAAGGGGGCCTTAAGATCGGGTGCGAAACTAAGAAATAGTGGTCTTTTGACCATTTATGTGTCATCACCCCAAGCCAATTTCCCCTATCCACTCTCATTACGAGATCAGGCTACTCATCGTATTTTGGCGGTGGCGTGGGAGCTAAAGCAAACCAATCCGGATTCGGTTGTATTTGTTTCCAAAGATTTTAGTGCAAGGATTAAAGCGGAATCGTTGGGAATATCCACCCAAGACTATCAAAAAGACGCGGTTGAATATACGGAGCTATATCGTGGGTGGCGAGATATCACCACCACGTCCAAACAAATTCAAGCGTTGTACCGAGATGGGGTGATTCCAACCAAGGCCACGTTATATGATAATGAAATGGTGCGATTAACATCACCCCAACTAACGGCCTTGGCGAAGTATGATCGTCAGGGCAAGCAGTTATTGCGATTACCCACCGATCACGATGCAATGGGGATTCGGGGTTTAAATATGGAACAACAATTTGCGATGGAATTGTTGTTAAACGATGATATTAAATTGGTTACCCTAATCGGCCAAGCTGGAACCGGTAAAACATTAGTGGCATTGGCCTGTGGGTTGCAACGGGTGGTAGGTCGGCATCCGAGGTACGAAAAATTATTGGTGGCCCGACCCGTGGTTCCCTTGGGTAATGATATTGGTTATTTACCTGGAACCAAGGACCAAAAACTCAATTTTTGGATGCAACCCATTTTTGATAATTTACGTTTTATCCTTCAAAAGGATGACAAGGACGGAAAAGAACGTGGATTGAGGGCGTCAAAATCAGCGGATAAAATTGATTATTTAATTGATTCAGAGTTAATTGAAATTGAAGCGATCACTTATATTCGTGGCCGTAGCATACCGAATCAATATATTGTGATTGATGAGGCTCAAAATCTGACACCACACGAGGTTAAAACCATTGTGTCACGGGTTGGAAAAGGTACTAAAATTGTATTAACAGGGGATCCAGAACAAATCGATAGCCCGTATTTGGATGCAAATTCGAATGGGTTAACGGTAACGGCCGAGCGGCTAAAGGGGCACCCATTAACGGGGCATATGATGTTGAGTAAAAGTGAGCGTTCGGAGATAGCATCGTTGGCGGCGGATATGTTATGACGCTGGCGGTGACGATTGTTTGTCAATTGGCGTATCCTGAGCTGGTATCGACTGGGTTAACCATGACTGAGTTGGCGGAGGGGTTGGCTGAGCAAGGGGTGCAGGTGACGATTGTGGCGGGGCCGATGACGGTGGCGTATCGTGATCGTCGGGTACCCAAGCGGATTCAGCATAAGGGGGTGACAATCCATCGGGTATGGGGAACTCGATATTCCAAATTGTCAACATGGGGCAAGGTGGTGAATCAGTGTTCGGTGGCGTTGGGGATGGGCTGGTATTTATTAACAACCCCCATTAAGGAGCCGGTATTTTGTATTAGCAATCCCCCTTTTTTGCATTGGATTGTGGCGTTGATGGCAAAAATAAAGCGGTACCGATGGGTGGCGGTGGTATTTGATGTATATCCGGACGCCTTAATTGCCAGTCGATGGTTGGATGAAAGCAGTTGGGTGGTATGGGGGTGGCGCGGGTTGAACTGTTGGGCGTATGGGTGTGCGAATCGGGTGGTGGTGATTGGCAGATGTATGGCAAAGCGAGTTCAATCGCAATTGCCGGAATCGGTTTGGTCTCGGATTATTCCCATTCATGTTTGGGCGGATGATCGTGGGATTGCCATGAACCAGAATGAGGTTAATTTTAGGGAGAGATGGGGATTGGGGGATGATTTTATAGTGGGTTATTCGGGGAATTTGGCTCGTTTCCATGATGTTATGACGGTGGTGCGGGTGGCTGATTTAATGCGAGATGTGTCTGGGTTACGGTTTTTAATTGTTGGTGAGGGTGCACAAAAGCAAGCGGTTATGGCGTATTGTCGTGATCGGGCATTATCGAATGTAGAGATTCATTCATATGTGCCACGAGAAGAGTTAGGAAGTTTGTTGCACACATTTGATATTGGGGTGGTATCGTTGGAAACTGAATTTGTGGGGATTTCGGTACCCTCGAAATCGTATGGATTAATGGCGGCGGGGGTTCCGGTATTGGGGTTGTTGCCTGAAGAGTCAGAGGTGGCGTATTTAATACGCGAATCGGGGTGTGGGTGGGTCATTCCCCCCCATCAGCCGGAGGCATTCATGTCGGCGTTAAAGGTAGCGATGCAAGACCCCCATTTGGTGGAGCGTGGGCAACGTGGGGTTGAATTGGTTCGAACTCGGTATTCGTTAGGGGAGGCGGTGTTGCGGTATATTGAATTGATTAAGGCGTGTTCGTAGTTTCCAGTATGGGGGAGGGAATAATGGCATCGGTTAAACCGCCGTTCCACTATATTGTGGGACCAGGGGCTTCGCCCCTTAAGGTGGGCGTGGGTGCTTCGCCCCTTAGTTTTGGGGTCCAGGGGCGCCGCCCCTGGTCTGGGGTCTGGGGATCGAAGATCCCCAGAATCTAACTTTTACTCCCTCCCCTCTGGGGAGGGTTGGGGTGGGGATATAAATGTGGGCGCTGCGTGCCCAGCCCCGCCAAGGGGGCAAAGCCCCCTTTAAACCCCAAATAGTTGGGCGTGCCTCTGCGGGGTTTTTAAGGGGCTCCGCCCCTTAAGGTGGGCGTGGGCGCTGCGCCCCTTAGTTTTGGGGTCCAGGGGCGCCGCCCCTGGTCTG
>Ga0172372_10011337_pt1 | contig 11338 bp, 7 predicted proteins | sample LakKiv5m_2_FD_114544 | JGI IMG/M metagenome (GOLD analysis project Ga0172372, IMG submission 114544) | Freshwater microbial communities from Kabuno Bay, South-Kivu, Congo - kab_092012_9.5m | ecosystem: Environmental > Aquatic > Freshwater > Lake | place: Democratic Republic of the Congo... | reverse complement strand
GCTTCAGTGCAGTGAGTGGCAACACGAACCGATTGTACACCTAAATCACGGGCTTTTTTAAGATCATCGATGGTGCCAATTCCAGGCAACAACAAGGTGGTAAGTTTGGCCTTTTTCAATACCTTGGCAACAGCACCTATCCACTCCCAATCTGTATGAGCACCGAATCCGTAGTTAAAACTTCCCCCAGAAAGCCCGTCACCGTGTGCAACCTCAATGGCATCAACGCCAGCTTCGTCCAGAGCCATTGCAATCTCAACTGCTTTTTCTACGCTATATTGGTGCCTTATGGCATGTTGTCCGTCACGCAAAGTGACGTCTTGGATGTAAAATTTCTTGGTCATTTCATTAAATATTGAGCCCAACGTTCGGCCGTTGCTTTTGCGGCACTAGTCATAATATCAAGGTTCCCTGCATATTCTGGAAGGTAATGTCCTGCACCAACCACTCTCAAAAATATAGACGTTTTAAGTCCCCAACGATGTCCAAGTCCTTCAATAAAGACAGGGTTGCTTTCTAAAATATCCTCAAACTGCACTTCTTGATGCAATTGATAGCCAGGAACATACTGTTGAACTTGGGCCACCATTTCCTCAATGCTCATTTTAATTGCTTCTCGGTCAGCCATTTCGCTCAATGTAAAAACAGTATCACGCATCACCAAAGGGGGTTCAGCTGGATTTAAAATAATGATTGCCTTTCCTCGTTCAGCGCCGCCTACTTTTTCTATTCCGTGGGATGTAGTTTCGGTGAACTCATCGATGTTTGCTCGTGTACCTGGACCCGCAGATTTTGAGGCAATGGATGCCACAATTTCGCCATAATGTACCTTGGCCACCCTTGATACCGCAGCAACCATAGGTATGGTTGCTTGTCCGCCGCAAGTCACCATATTCACATTATCTACAGATTTGAGATCTAGACCTTCAAAATTTACCGGCGGAATTACAAAAGGACCAATGGCCGCTGGTGTAAGGTCAATCATTTTCTTTCCTGGAAATTGTCTGATGATGGCCGCATTATATATATGTGCTTTCGCCGAAGTCGCGTCAAACACAAAATCAATATCCTTCCATTCAGGCATATTAATGAGTCCTTGAATACCTTCATGAGTGGTAGGTACGCCCATTCTTTGAGCACGTGCGAGCCCGTCTGAAGCGGGATCAATACCCACCATGGCACCCATTTCTAAAATATCTGAGTATCTCATGACCTTAATCATAAGGTCTGTCCCAATATTTCCCGGACCAATAATAGCTACCTTAAATTTTCGCATCAATCAGTAATTGAAAATGAAACAGCACCCAATCCGTCAATTTCGGCGGTAAAAACATCCCCCGATGAAGCCGCAACCATAGGACCTAAAGCTCCTGAAAGTATTATTTCACCGGCTTTGAGGGGATTTCCCAACTGCAAACGGGTATTTGCTAACCACATAACCGCATTCAAAGGATTTCCCATGCAGGCGGCACCGTTTCCCTGGGATTCTATTTCTCCGTTTTTGAAGAGTTTCATTTGGCAATTTTCAAAGTCAAAATCTTGGGGACTCACTTTTTCATTGCTGAGCACAAAATGGCTCGCCGAAGCATTATCTGCAACGGTATCAGTGATGCGAATGTCCCAATTAGCCACTCTGGAACCCACTACTTCAATGGATGCACATATATAGTCAGTTACATCAATGATTTGTTGAATATCGGTAACGGGTTGATCAAAACCGCTTTTCAGAACAAAAGCAATTTCAGCTTCTGCTTTTGGCTGCATGAGTTCTGTATGGCTGATTGCTGAATTATTTTCAATTTGAGTATGGCTGTAGAGTACACCAAAGTCGGGTTGATCAACTCCCAACTGCTTTTGAACTGCAGCAGAGGTAAGTCCAATTTTAGATCCACAAAGGCTCTTACCGTTTTGAAGGGCCCAATTCACGTTAATTTCTTGCACTTTATATGCAGATTCAATATCATGATCACCAATTAGTTGCCTAACCGGAGAGCAGGGCATACTACTCATTTCTGCTTCTCTCAAGGCAAGTGCGGCCTCCTCAATAAACGTTTTTAATGACATTATTAAATTTCGAATCAAAGTTAGTGTGCATGTTTAAACAAAAAAAACGAACTTTGCACCTCCATGAGTTTTATCTCCTCTGCCGCATCAACCCTTCACCAAGCCGCTTTGACCCGCACTTCAATTAATCAATTATCATTGAATCAAGAAATTACTTTAGAAGAAGCTTATCAAATACAACATCAGGTCATACAACATAGACTTTCTCAAGGGCATCATTTAATTGGTGTAAAGATGGGTTTTACTTCTGAAGCGAAGATGAAACAGATGGGTGTGAGCGACATGATTATTGGAATGTTAACATCAGACATGTTGCATACCAACGGTGGAACCATGTCTTTATCTGAGTTTATTCACCCGAGAGTTGAACCTGAAATTTGCTTCATTTTAAATGATGACATCAACGAAGTTCTTGATGAGCATCAAGTAAAAAGTAAAGTATCAGGAATTGCCGCAGCGATTGAAATCATAGATTCTAGATATAAAAACTTCAAATTTTCATTATCTGACGTGGTTGCAGACAACTGTTCTTCGGCCGCTTTTGTAGTGGGAATTATTTCTGAAGAGATTAACAATCCGTTGAGCAACAACAAAATTCAGTTGAATATCAACGGAGAAATTGTTGAGACGGGAAGTTCAAATGATATTTTAGGCAATCCTTGGAAAGCATTGGCTGCGGCGACTCGTTTGGCTCATCAATATAACATTCCCTTAAAGAAGGGCATGTACGTTATGGCCGGCGCCGCCACTTCAGCCTATTTTGCAGAAGTTGAGCAAGAAATCTCTGCCGATGTAGAAGGTTTGGAATCGGTATTTTTTAGAGTAAATTCATAATTCCATAATTTTATAACCTCCGCTTAATTTTGAAGTAACATTCAAAGATCTGTTTTGCAAACAGAAAAACACATTCTATGAAAAAAATTCATTCACTTTTCACCGTAGTAGCTTTGATCAGCTCTACTCTTATGTTCAACGCCTGTGGCGATGACAACAATGGTGATGGCAACAACAACAACACTTCAGGTGAAGTTATCGTAACTACAAACATTACTGCTAACACTACTTGGACAAAAGACAAGGTTTACATCTTGGCTGGTCGTATTGCGGTAACAGCGGGTAATACTTTAACCATTGAAGCTGGCACAGTAATCAAAGGACAAGCTGGTTCAGGGGCTAACGCTACAGCCTTAATCATTGCACGTGGTGCTAAAATCATGGCAGAAGGTACTCCTACAATGCCTATCATTTTCACTTCAGTAGCTGACGAAATCAAGTCTGGTCAAATTGCTTCTCCTAACATGGATCCAAACATAAATGGTCTTTGGGGTGGCATATTGGTCATGGGTAAAGCTCCTTGCTCTTTGAGCGGAGACGTGGTTGAAGCTGCAATTGAAGGTATTCCTCCAACAGATCCTAACGGACTTTACGGTGGAACTGACGTAAACGATAATTCTGGTGTATTGAAGTACATTTCTATTCGTCACGGTGGTGCTAACATTGGTGAAGGTAACGAAATCAACGGTCTTACTTTAGGTGGTGTTGGTGCAGGAACTGTAATCGAGAACATCGAAGTTATAGCTAACCAAGACGATGGTGTTGAGTGGTTCGGTGGATCTTGCAACGCTAAAAACGTATTGGTTTGGAACTCTGGTGACGACGCTATCGATACTGACCAAGCTTGGTCTGGTACTTTGGATGGTTTCGCAGTTATTTGCGGTGATAACACTGACCATGCTCTAGAAATTGACGGTCCCGAAGGTTCTGCAAACGCTGGTCACAACGTAAAGAACGGTTGGGTTAAAGGTTCTGCTGCTGCTGAAATGGGTAACTGGAGATCAAATGCTCAAGGCAATTTTTCTTCAATCTACTTCTTCAACTTCGATGCTGGTATGAAGGATGGCCGTGGAGATTTTGACTTAGATGCAACTTCTGCTCCTAACTTTGGTACTACTTTGAACTTCGACAAATTAGAAGTTAAGACTGACTCTACCAACTTGAAGAAAATCTTCTTAGACGGAGTTGATGCTAAAGTAACTAAAGTTTCTTCTAACACTGTAGGTAGCGTTGCTGCTTTCGCAAGTTGGACTTGGGCTGATAAAGCTGGTGCATTGAAATAATATTTTTGAAACTAAATTTTAATCATATTCTCTAAAACACTCTCGGAAAGGAGGTCAATTAGGGCCTCCTTCTCGAGTTTTTGCGATCAACGTGTTAAAAGAATGAAAAACTTAAATAAAATTCTTGGAATCATAGCCTTTTTAGGCGTTAATTGTCTATCGGCTCAAACAGGTATTATTCGTGGTAAAGTAGTTGACGAAATTACTTCAAAGGCCGTTAAGGGAGCTACAGTAAGCATCTCTGAATTAACTAAGATAAATACTGACCTCGATGGAAAATTCGAGCTCATCGTTCCTGTTGGAACCCATACCCTTACCGCTGATTTTGAGGCCTACAACTCGGTAAGCATCAGCGAAATCCAAGTGAATGAAAACCAAATATTCGTCATTGAAAATGATATAAAAATATCGCCAGCCGTTGAAGGCATAGGACAAGTTAAGGTTTCAGTTAAACGAATGAATAACACCGAGGAAGCCCTTCTATCTGCTAAGAAAATTGCCCCTAACATGATTGACGGTATCTCCAGCGCCGGATTCAAACGCATTGGCGATGGCGATGCAGCTTCTGCTATGTCACGCGTAACTGGTGTATCTGTAGAAGGTGGCAAATACGTATATGTTCGCGGTTTGGGTGATCGTTACACCAAAACTACCCTTAACGGCATGGATATCCCCGGACTAGACCCAGATAGAAATACCATTCAGATGGACCTTTTCCCTACCAGCGTCATAGACAACATCGTAGTTTCAAAAACCTTTACCGCAGATCTTCCGGCAGACTTTACTGGTGGTGTGGTTGATATTGGAACCAAAGACTTCCCAGATAAAAAGAATTGGAATTTTAGTGTTGGATTAGGTTACAACCCCGCTATGAACTTCAAAAGCAACTACCTTACTTACAAAGGAAGTGGCACTGATTTCTTGGGATTTGATAACGGTCAAAGAGACATTCCTACCCAGGGAGTAGATAATATTCCAACTTACACAGAATTTATTGGAAGTCCTAACGGAACAAAAGGAACTGAATTCCAAAGAATTACCAGAGCATTTAATCCAACCATGGGTCCAACACAAAAAACAAGCTTGATGAATGTAAACGTAGGTGCATCATATTCTAACACCCGTAAAATTTCAAAGCGCTATTCATTAGGATATCAAGCCTCTATGACTTACCGCAACGAAACCGAATTTTACGAAGGTGCTGAATACAACTTATACGCTAAAGACATCAACTACGAAGTAACAGAACTGACCGCACTAGAACGTCAAAAAGGAAACTTCGGAACCAACAACGTTCTTTTGGGTGCCTTAGGAACCATTGCAATCAAATCTGAAAACAACAAGGTAAAATTAAATCTATTGCACATCCAAAACGGAGAATCAAAGGCGGGTGAATTCACCTTCGTGAATACCAACCTTGGTGCTACATTTGAAGCAAAACAGTACAACTTAGATTACAATCAACGTTCACTCACCAACATGCTGATTGCTGGAACCCACACTCGTGAAAAAGGCAAATGGCAAATAGACTGGAAAATATCTCCTACTCGCTCAGCCATCAAAGATCCAGATGTTCGCTTTACCCGTTTCCGAATTCCAGACAACAACATTGGTACCGAAGTAGGAAAACCAGAGAGAATTTGGAGAAACCTCGTTGAATATAACATTTCTAACCGCATTGATGTTGCACGAAACTACCGTTTGGCTGGTAAAAAAGCCCATTTAAAATTTGGAGCAGCATACACTTTCAAACACCGTGATTTCAACATCCAAAACTTCCAAATCACCGTAGGACAAATTAAATTCTCTGGTGACCCCAATGAAATTTTCAATGAAGAAAACCTCGTTAGCTTTTCACAAACCAATGGGGTTCGTTACGACGCCATGTTCATCCCAAACAACCCGAACGAATTCAAAGCCATGGTAAACCATACTTCTTTGTATGGATCTAACGATTGGCAGTTAAGTCCTCAATTAAAAGCGGTGGTAGGTCTAAGAGCTGAACATTATTTGCAACAATATACAGGTATCAGTCAAACTAAAAATCCACTCACTGGAAGACCGTTTGAACTTAATAATGAGGCTGTAATGAATGATTTTAATTTGTTTCCTACGGCCAACATGATGTACAACATCAGCAAAAAAGCCAATTTAAGAATTTCATATGCCCGAACCATCGCCCGTCCATCTTTGAAAGAACTCTCATACGCTGAAATTCTTGACCCCATTACGGGACGTACCTTCATTGGAGGAAAATACACCGAAAACACAAACATAAACGGACAAGAAATCACCTTGTGGGATGGAAACCTAAAATCTACTAATATCAATAATTTTGACGTTAGATGGGAACAATTTGAAAAGGGTGGCGATATGATTTCGGCGGGTGTATTCTTTAAAACACTTCGCAATCCTATTGAAATTGTTCAGTTTTTAGCTGACGCAGGCAGTTTCCAGCCTCGCAACGTGGGTAATGCCACCATCCTTGGATTGGAACTTGAAATGCGCAAAAACTTAGAAGTACTTGCTTCCACGTTAAAGAACTTCTCTTTTAATACCAACTTAACCCTTACAGAATCGCAAATTTCAATCACTGAAACAGAATTCCTTTCTCGTGATTTGACCAAACGCAAAGGGCAAACCATTGCAAGAACTCGCGACATGGCTGGTCAGGCACCTTATATAGTAAATGTTGGATTGTCACACTTGACTAAAGACAAAAGTTTTGAGTCGGGAATCTTTTACAACGTGCAAGGGCCTACTCTTCAGTTTGTTGGTTTCAACAACAAAACAGACGTATACTCGGTACCATTTCACAGTTTAAACTTTAACGCCACTTATAAATTTGGGGAAAAAGACCACATGAATTTAGGCTTCAAGGTTACCAATATCTTAAACGACAAACGCGAACAAATTTTCACTGGCTTCAACGCCGCTGATCAATTTTTTACCCGTTTAAGTCCGGGCCGCAATTTCCAATTGAAATTCTCTTACACACTGTAAGTTGATCGCAAATCAAAAATAGAGAATTAAGAGGCTGTCTCATAAGGATGGCCTCTTTTAAAACAGCGAACAGCCCTCAGCCGTCAGCCATCAGCAATCAGCCGTCAGCCTCCGGTGATCAGTGATCGGTGATCAGATGAAAGAGAACTGCCAAAACCAATCGCCGAAAACCGACATTAACTACATTTGTTGAGAATTGAGAGTTGAGCCATCAGCCATCAGCAATCAGCCATCAGCCATCAGCCATCAGCTAAAGACCAAAGACCAAAGACCAATACCCAAATGAAAATCAAACGCGACATATCATGGCTTGCCTTCAACCAACGAGTTTTACAAGAAGCGCAAGATGAAGATGTTCATATATACGACCGACTGAGATTTTTAGGAATTTTTTCCAATAATCTCGATGAGTTTTATAGAGTCAGAGTGGGTACTTTGACTAAAATGCTTACTCTAAATAAACACACAGCCAAGATTCATTTAGAAGATCATCCTGAGCAAATTTTGAAAAGCATACTTGAAACTACTCAGAAACTACAAGGACAATTTGACCGAACGTTTGCTCAAATTATTAAAACTCTGGGTGGGCGATATAAAGTATACCTGCGAAATGAAAGACAATTAAATCCAGAACAAAAACAATGGGTAAAAGAGTATTTTGAAGATAAAGTGAGAACACAGATTGTTCCGCTGATGATTGAAAGTATGCCCAAAACCCCAATGTTGAGAGATAGATCCATCTACTTGGCTTGCATGTTGGGAAGCTCGCTCAATAGCATGTTACAAAGATTTGCCCTAATTGAAGTTCCCGAAAACAACCTCCCAAGATTCATTAAATTGCCTTTTTCAGGTAATGAAACTCACATTATTCTTTTGGAGGACATTATCCGCGGAAATCTACTCAATTTGTTTGCCCCATTCGGGTTTGATCGTTTTAAAAGTTACATCATCAAAGTAACAAGAGATGCTGATATGGATATGGACAATGGGTTCCATTCTGACCTCATCAGCGAATTACGAAAAAACCTTAAAAAAAGATCAACAGGTAAGGCCACTCGTTTTGTGTATGACAAACGCATGGATCCTCAGTTGTTAGACTACCTCACGAAACGTCTGGACTTAAGTAAAAATGCAAATCTCATTGCCGGAGGAAGAATTCACAACTTTAAGGCTTTCATGAACTTTCCAAAGGAAGTGTTCAGCGACATTGTTCCACGTCCAAAGCCGTTTGTACATCCTTTATTGAAGCAACCAAGCAGAATTATGAGTGTGATTGAAAAACGCGATGTATTACTGCATTTTCCATATCACTCATTCGACTCTGTCATAGATTTATTGAGGGAAGCCGCAATTGACCCAGCTGTTCAAAGCATCCATATGACGGTTTACAGGTTGGCAAAGGATTCAAAGGTCATAAATGCATTGCTCAATGCTGTGAGAAACGGGAAAAAAGTAACTGTGATTTTGGAACTAAAGGCTCGATTTGACGAAGAAGCCAATCTCCAATGGAAAACTGTTTTGGAGGAGGAGGGAATTCAAGTATTTGTGGGTGTGCCTGAAATGAAAGTTCATGCAAAACTTTGCCTCATTAAAAAGCGAGAATTCAATAAAACCATTAATTATGGCTTTATTTCAACTGGCAATTTTCATGAAGGTACTGCAAATTTATATGGCGACCATCTGTTGATGACTACCAAGGCCAATATCGTTCAAGATATTCAGAAAATTTTTCAATGTTTATCTACTAATAATCCTGATTTAAATCAACTCAAAGAATGTAAAACACTCATAACTACACCTCATCAGATGCGTTCATTCTTTCAAGCTGCCATAAAGAAAGAAATCCACCAGAAGAAAAAAGGCCGTCGAATGATCGTCAAATTGAACAGTTTAGTTGATCCTACCATGATTCAAGAAATCTACAAGGCGGCCAAAGAAGGCGTTGAAGTTGATTTGATTGTGAGAGGCATATTCACTGCAGATGTCCACCAAGAAAAATTCAAAAAACCCATCAAAGCCATTAGCATTGTAGATCAGTACTTGGAACATGCACGTGTATTTATTTTTAACAATGATGGTGACCCAAAAGTTTATATTTCTAGCGCTGATTGGATGATGCGAAATTTGAATCATAGGGTGGAAGTGGCATGTCCTATTTTTTCTGAAACCTTTAGAAAAGAACTCATCGATATTTACGAAATACAACTCAGAGAAAATGTAAAAGCTAGAATCCTCGATTCTAACCAGCACAATCGCTATGTTAAAAACGAGGATTCTGACCAAGATTGCAGATCTCAGATTGAGATTTATAATTATTTAATAGACAAGGAATATTAAATTCGAACCCATGAAATTGGCAAGCATTGACATTGGCTCAAACGCAGCGAGGTTATTGATTGCCGAAATCAAATCTCCTACAGATTATTCTAAACTGAACTTGATAAGAATACCTCTTCAACTGGGATTTGACGTTTTTGAAACTGGGAAAATATCCCCCGAAAAAACAGAAACCTTCGTAAAAACCATGCGGGTTTTTAAAGAACTGATGGAAATTTACAAGGTTCAAGATTATCGAGTCTGCGCCACATCAGCCATGAGAGATGCAAGCAATTCAACTGAAGTAGCTTCAAAAATTGAATTTGAAACAGGTTTGAAGATTGAAATAATTACTGGCGATGAGGAAGCCAGTATTCTATACGAAAATCACATATCGTCAAACCTGAGCGATGAACCGTTTCAAGCCTTTGTGGATGTGGGAGGCGGGAGCACAGAAATTACCCTTTACGGTAACCAGCAGCTCATCCAGAAACACTCATTCAACGTTGGAACAATTAGAGTACTCAACGACCATTCATCTGACTTTGAATGGCAACAAATGAAAGAATTTTGCAAGAAATACCTTAAAACCGAAAGTTTTCAATTGATTGGCTCGGGAGGGAATATCAATAAAATCTTCTCGATGTCGAAAAACAAAGACGGGCAACCAATGAGCTTGAATTACATAAAAAAGATGCACTCAGTATTAGAACCACTATCATTAGAAGAAAGAATTCATCAATACAACTTACGTGAAGACCGAGCCAATGTGATAGTTCCTGCTCTGCATATATACTTGCACATAATGAAATGGGGAGGCTGTGATCAGATATTTGTCCCAAAAATTGGCCTCGCAGATGCCATTGTAAAAAAACTATACGCTGACAAATACGTATAAATTTCACCCATTGGTATCATTTTGAAGGCCAAATTTGTTCTATTGAATTGGGGCGCCTATTTTTAAGGCATGAATTACCCCTACCAAATTCAAAGCTTAGATCAATATCACAGCGATTATTTAAAAAGCATTGAAAATCCCGATGAATTTTGGGGTTCTATCGCAGAGCATTTTGATTGGCACGAAACTTGGCATTCAGTCGTTCATTCTGACTTTCAAACAGCAAAAACTACCTGGTTTGAAGGTGCAAAACTCAACATCACCGAAAACTGCCTCGATAGACATCTCGAAGAACGCGGCCATCAACCTGCCATTATTTTTGAACCCAACGACCCAAAGAAACCTTCTCAGACCCTCACCTATCAAGAATTACATGATAGAGTGGCTGAATTTTCAACGGTTTTAACCAATATAGGTGTTCAAAATGGCGACCGCGTTTGTATTTACATGGGCATGATTCCAGAACTCGCCATTGCCGTATTGGCTTGCGCCCGAATTGGAGCCATTCACTCGGTTATTTTCGGGGGATTTTCAGCGCAAAGCATTGCAGACCGTGTCATCGATGCTCAAGCCAGTTGCATAATCACTTGCGATGGTGCGTACCGCGGAAATAAAGAAATCCCACTTAAACCAATAGTTGACCAAGCACTAAAGTTATGCGATACCGTGAGTGAAGTGGTGGTATTCAAACATACTGGGTCAACTGTAAACATGTTGCAAGGACGCGACCTTTGGTGGCACGAACAAATAAATGAAATCAGAGAAGCGGGCATCCCTTGGGAAGAACCTGCAAGTGTAGATGCTGAACATCCATTGTTCATACTTTACACCTCGGGCTCTACCGGAAAACCCAAAGGCGTGGTTCATTCTGCTGCCGGATATATGGTCTGGGCCAATTACGCCTTTGTGAATGTCTTCCAATACAAACCCAAACAAGTTC
>Ga0172372_10011336_pt1 | contig 11339 bp, 10 predicted proteins | sample LakKiv5m_2_FD_114544 | JGI IMG/M metagenome (GOLD analysis project Ga0172372, IMG submission 114544) | Freshwater microbial communities from Kabuno Bay, South-Kivu, Congo - kab_092012_9.5m | ecosystem: Environmental > Aquatic > Freshwater > Lake | place: Democratic Republic of the Congo... | reverse complement strand
GTAAAATCCTGATACAGGTTCACATCATTCTGTGCCAGTGCCCCTAGAGGACACACACACACACAAGACATTTAACATTAGTGAAACTACAATGCTTAGTTGGTAGTTTTCATAACACAAGATGTTTTTCAACCCATATCAATCAAATTTAACCTAAAAGTCCAAAAAACCAAAAGAATCGCATAAATTCTGACAATTCAATGTTCAACGCCCGGCAACACTGCAAAAGTTACTTCACCGTTGCGGTGCAAATCCACCAAAAAACTCTGTGCGGGCGCAAAGTCCAGCGTTAACGTAACCTGTTTGCCAAAAGCTTGAAGCGTAACATTTTCTTTCCGGGGAAGGGCCTCCGCAGCTTGCCCCAACTCCATAGGATATATAATGGTATGGGCGTCCGGATGAGGGATGAAGACGCGCAAGCGGTCGTCGAGTTGGCGGGCCCAGAAAAGTTCCACACCCCGCACCAACGGCGGTGGCAACTTCAAGGCCTCCAGTTCCCGCAACACCGACGGCCGCGCCAGCAGCCGCGCTAAATCCAAACCATACTCCGTGGGCGGTGGCGCTGGCACCTGAGACGTGTGAACTTCGGGCTGCCGGGCGAAGCGCAAAAACGCAGCATACGACGGATTCCCCGGCTCCCGCAACACCGCAATACGCAGCCCTTCGGAGGCGAGCCAGTCCAGCATGCTCAGCGACGCCGCATCCAGGTACGCCACGTCCACCACCAGCGCGTGGAACACCTGATCGCTGATCAGCAGGCGGCCTTGCTCCACCCTAGCCTGCTCCAGCAACGGGCGGGACACCCACAGCGGTTGATGGCCGGCCAGAGCCGCCGGGGGTTGAACGTATCGCATTTCGAACTGCGCCCAGGAACCCGGATGACTGGCCAGCGGTTCCGGATACTCGCCGGCCCGCCAGGCTTCTTCGGTCGGCAGGTAAACCGCCACGTGTGAGGCGACCCTTCCCTCTTTAAGGGCTGCGCTAACCCGCTGCATATAGCGGTTAAACGAAACCAACGAAGGCGCCAGGCGCCCATCCGGACCAACGTGCACCGACGCAAAAAATCGCTGCGAATCCGGCGGCGTGTTGAAGGGCATGCCGTGCCAAACCATCTGGTTGACGCCATGGGCGAACAACGCATCGGCCAGCAATTTCAGGTCGCGCACATCCTCGCCGCCCTGCGCCGGGCCGGGGCCGGGCCAGCGGTTCCAACCGTACAAGCAGGTAAACGCCTCCGCGCTCACTTCCGCCTTGCCGCTCAGCGCCGCCGCAGACGCCGGAATGCGGCTGTAACCGGGCGGATACAACAGCGCCTCCGACTCGGGCACGTCCACTACGGCATAGGCCTCCAGCAAATCCACGGGCGCACCGGCCACCTGGGCGCGCACAAAACTGTTGTGCTCTGATGCCTTTCGGGCGAAGGGCTTATAGAACCCCTGCAACGCCAGTTCCGCCACCAGGCTGCGGTAGTCGTAAAGCACCCCCTCCGAGCCGGGGCGGTACAGCGAGTCCATCCAGGGTTTGACATCGTAACCGAAACGCGCGCTGAACAGGCTGTCCAGTCCGGCCGTCCAGAGCCGCGCCGAGTGTACCTCCCACGAATCGCAGAACCAACCCGTCCGGCGACCCTGCGTCCGGGCCTGCTCCAGCGCGGGTTGCAGCCCGCCGAGCATGTGGTCCGCGTAGCGATCAAAAGCCCCTTCGTCCAGGTGATTGAGCACGCGGCCCCGCACGGGATGCTCCCAACTCAAGCGCAGAAACTGAGACGTAGCCGTATCGCCGTAAGTTTTGGAGCCGTCGCGCGAAGCCACGAAACTTCCCCCGAAAGGCCACAGCGTGCCAAAGGTCAGGTCCATGTGCAGGCCCAAACTGTCTGCGCAGTGTTGCGCATAGGCCACCGACGCCGCCCATTCCGGACCCAAGTAGTCGCGGCGGGGCGCATCGGCCCTTCCCCCGTACGGGTACACAAACGCCAGCTCCACGCCGCCAAATCCGTTGGCCTGCAACCAGCGCAATTGCGCGCGGATGTCCGCGTCCTGCACCGTGTCGGCGAACCACCACCAGCGCGTCAGCGGGCGGCTGTCCGGGTAATGCAAGGTCGAAGGGCTTTGCGCGGCCGCCGCGAGCGCGCAGAATATCCACACTGTCAACAAAAAATGACGCTTCATGGCCGGAAAAATACGGGCATCCGTTCTTTTGCGGCATGATCGTGTTGCGGGCGGTGAAACGACTGGGGCTGGCGGGGTTGATGGTGCTGGTTGTCGCGGCCTTGGGCTTTGGCGCCAGCGACCTGACCGCCCAAAATCCGCTCGTCCCCGAAGGCATGTTCCTGGCCGACCCCGCCGTGCGCATGGCAGCGGATGGCACGCTGTACGCCATCGGCTCGGTGGACGTAGAGCCCGACGGCTATTGCTCCACCCGCTACGCGGTGCTGGCCTCGCGCGATCAAGGCCTGACCTGGACCTGGCATCCCGACGTGTTTTCTTCGGCGGGCGAAGGGGATGCTGTGCCCTACAACGACCGCGTTTTGTTTGCCCCCGATTGGTTGTCCGGACCCGACGGATGGACCTTGTACTACTGCCAACCGGATCGGGTAAACGCAGAAGGCGTGGCGTCGGCGCCCGGACCCCTGGGACCTTTCACCGGGGGCGAACCCCTGCCCACGTTGAGCTACCCCGAGATTGACCCCGCCGTGTTCCGCGATGATGACGGATCGGTGTACTACCTCTGGGGCCAGTTCAGCGTTAAAATGGCGCGGTTGATGCCCGACGGCCGCTCGCTCGACAGCAACTCGCTGGTTATGGACCTGCTCACCGAACGCGAGCACGGTTTTCACGAAGGCGTTTCGATGGCCAAACGCAATGGACGCTACTATCTCGTTTACGCCTACATGGGCCGCGCAGACCGGCCCACAGGCCTGGCCTGGGCGTGGAGCAAGCAGCCGTTCGGCCCCTACGCATTTGGCGGCGTAATCATCGACAACGACGGCTGCGATCCCGGAACCTGGAACAACCACGGATGCATCGCACCACTAGACGCTTCCGGCGAACGCTGGGCCGTCTTCTACCATCGCTCCACGCAAAACTCGGCCAGCATGCGCAAGGCGTGTGCGGAACCAATTTCGTTTGATGCAGACGGCTACATCGCCGAAGTGCCCATGACCTCCCAGGGGCTCGGGCCGCCGCTGCCTGCCGTGCGCCGCCTGGAAGCCCGCCTGGCCTGCCTGCTGCACGGCGACGGGCACATTGGTGCGCTTCCGGTGGCTGAGCAGGATGCACCATCGGATCAGTCCGAGCCTCAGGGCGCTTCCTCTCTTCCTCTTCCGGGCGAAGGGCTTATCGGCCTTGGTCACCGCGATCGCGCTGCTTTCAAGTACATCGCCTTTGCCAACGACGTGGACTCCGTGCGGCTTCGTGTGCTTGCGCCGGATGCTAATGCAACCTTGCTGCTGCGGCTAGACCAGCCCTGGGGAGCGGTGATAGCGCGGGTGGAAGTGCCGGCCTCAACGCAATGGCAGACAGTGCGGGGAGTGGTGCAGGGGGTGGCCGGTACCGAACCTCGCGCCCTTTGGGTGCAAGTGCTCGTGCCTGACAACCCCGAGGGTACGCTTGCCTTAGACTGGTTGGAGTTTTGGTGAGGCCTTTCTGTACGACGGTGGGGGAACCAGCTGCCGCGACCTTACCACGTTAGAAACCACTGCAAAGCCGTCCATAAGGTTTGTTCCGCAGCGCCCTGCACAAAACCATTCACCCTATAATCCAGGCCGAGTTCCAATTTGCTGTTATCGGTAAAGGCGTAACCGAGGGTGGGAATAGCCCGTATCTCCAGATCGCCGCTGCCAGCCTGCCAGGCTTGCAGGTATTCATTTCCCAACTTAATGTAGGGTTCGCGCGGGTCCAGCTCCTGCCCAGACAGCGGCCATTCTGCAACAAGGCGGTAGCGCACTCTAAAAACCGGCGGCTCCAGCTCCGAAAAAGTCTGGTCCGTGCCTATGCGATGCGCCAGGCGAACACCAGTATGAGGTTGCACAAACGTAAATTGTTGTACCGACCGATGCGCATTATCACCAGGGCGCCAGCGGAACACATAGCCTGCCGCAACGCTGTGTGCGAGGCCCACCTTGCGCGAGCCCAGCAAGATAAAGTCCGTCAAGGCATAACCGGGATCCCACGCACTTTCCAGCTCGGATGGCGACTGAAGGAGCATGGTCCGCGATTCCACCTTCGCATTTATTCCCCAGCCCCCCTCAAACTTTCGGTTCACGTTAATGGCCGGTAAAAACCCGAGTTCAACGCTGCTTTACGCGAACGCCAACTGCACAGCGCCAGACAGGATGAACAACCCGAACACAAGCCACTGCTTAGTACGCAAGGTTGTCGGTGTTTCTTAGTAGGATGACTGTCGTTTGCAGCATAAGCCCCTGCTCATCAAAAAGCACTTCGTGTAGAGCCGGACCTTGCTCCGTTAGCACTTGAACAACAACTTCGTAACGCAGAACCAATGCCATGCCCTCGCCCGGAATATGAGCGTCGCCGTTTGCATTTCCATTGCCTTCTGCTGGCTCAGAGGCCGCCATTTGTTGCAAGCGAACCTGAATCGCAGGCAAACCGCCACTAAATTGCTCTTGGACCTTGCGCACGCGGTATCGCAGGTAAGTGTTATCAAAGTGCGCCTTCATGGCTTCCGCGGCAGGCTGCGGAACTTCCATCCACTTAAGTTCAATTTCAGCGTCTTCCAAAACACCATCCTGACTAAATTCCACACTGTAGTGCCTGCCGTTTAACTTATACTTGGCTTCGTAGGAGATGCCTTCTACCTGCTGCTCCTGGTACCACTTAATTTTGGTCACTTCTGTCAGAGCATCCACAATTTTGCGTGAAGTTTCCGGCACAGTTTGGGCATTAATGCTGCGCTCCTTTTCATACTTCACTTGGGCAAAAAGCGGAAAGCTTGATAACCATAAAAGCAGGTATGGCAAGTACTTCATATCGCCTTTTAATCCTTGTTAAAATTGCTAAACAACACCTTGTGATTCGCTTCTATGTTTTGGTGAAAACTTTCAGGTAATCGCGTCCAGTCGAACAACTCTACTATTATGGGAATGTTGCTTTGCTGAATTTTGTCTTTCAGACTCAGAAAAACACCAATCTCCAGCCGTTGCAAATTTTTAGTTCTGATAACAAGATCCAGATCACTGCCTTCATGGGCCTCCCCACTAACGCGACTCCCAAAAGCCCATACCTCTATCGGCTCCTGTACTTCGGAAAAAATAGTCAGAAGCCGCTCTTTATCCTTACTCCTCAACAGCATCGCTTTGCTGATTAATGGCTTCCATAAAAAGACGGGCATCGCTGATAAATCCTGGCAAAAGCACCAACGTCTCTTGGGCAAAATTCACCCCATAATCATGCGCAGTATTGTTTCGATTATCCCGATATTCTAGAAAACGTTCACAAAGTTCCAGACTGATGATGTTTCTCAACACTGCCTGGCGAAAGACATCCTTAAAGTACAATTTGTCCACAGACCGGGAAGAATGAAGGTAGGGCTTCAGGGCCTTTCTCATCAACTTTCCGCTTTGCTCAAGAATAATTTCAAATTCCTTAACGCACGCTGACCGATACATATCATAGTCAATTTTCTCAGGATCTGTTTCAAGCAAGAGTCCATGTGCTTTTTCTAACGTGTTCACACAGCGTTCGTAATAGGCTGTATCAATTCTCATAGACCTCAAAACTAAGACCAAAATGCCGATCTTGTGGGTAATTCCATGCTACTTGCCCTTGGTCATGAACAATCAACATGGAGGACTATTCAAATGTTTTTTCTCTCGTACATGCCAGGCCCATTATGCCCTTTCTATGCGACTTTTTAATCTACTGGCCACTATTGGTCTATGTATTCCATTAGTATCCGCCCAATCCCTGCCCCCCCAGCTCTACCCTGACTCCATTCATGTTCCCTTCACACTAGGCGTCGCGTCCGGCGATCCGATGATGGATCGAGTCATGCTGTGGACCCGCGTGGACGGCTTGTCCCCAACAGAACAACGGACAGTAACCTGGCAGGTTGCCCAAGATTCCCTGTTTGAAAACGTGGTCAGCCAAGGCCTGGCAGAAGCCCGCGCTGCACGCGATCATTGCGTGCACGTGGATGCCGGAGGGCTGAAACCCGGACGGGAATACTTCTACCGATTCCGCACCCAACAGGGCGAATTTTCAGCCTCGGGCCGCGCGCGAACTTTACCGGACCTAGCGCCAGAAACCGGAGACCCTTCCCTCAAATTGGCGGTCTTCTCTTGCTCCAGCGTCTGGGCTGGCTTCTTCAATGCATATCGCCTGGCAGCACAAAACCATAACATAGATTTTATTGTCCATTTAGGAGACTATGTTTACGATTACCCCGACGAAAGGCAGCTCAACCGAATGCCGCCCTTCGAACAAAACGATGTGACCAATCTGGAGGAATGGCGCGAACGGCATCGCTATTACCTGCTCGACGCGGATTTGCGCAGTGCCCGCCAAAACAAGTCGTGGATCGCCATGTGGGACAACCACGACATTGATGTACCGGATAAAAGCCGCACCAGCGAGGCCATCCAGGCATTCTATGAATACCTGCCCATTCGCATGCCGGATTCGCTGCACCCCGAGCGGCTGTACCGCAGTTTTAGGTTCGGCAACCTGGCCGATCTGCACATGCTGGATATGTTTTATTATCGGGGCAAAGAACGGCACCCGGACAGCACCCTCTCGGTACTGGGACTGCAACAGGAAGCCTGGCTCGAAGGGCAATTGCGCCAGTCTAAAGCCACCTGGCAACTGCTCGGCAACCAGGAAATCATGAGCGACTGGCTCAGCCAGGGAACCCCCAAATTCGTGCGGAACCGCCGCGGCAACGGCAAAGTTTTCGACCCGGGAAACTGGAACGGTTTCCCCGAAGCCCGCGAGCGATTGTTCCGTACACTTCAAGAACTAGGCCTGCGCAACACCATCGTCCTGACCGGCGACATGCACATGACCTTTTTTATGGAACTAACCAGTTGGCCCACCTGCAAGGAGCTCTACCATCCGCGCAGCGGTCGCGGCAGTTACGGGGTGGAGATCGCCGGGCCGAGCGTGAGCCGCGTCAACATGCGTGAGGCGGGGGTTCCGGGCATCCTCATCCCGCTTGTGCGCATGGTCAGCAACCGCGCGAACCCGCACCACCGCTGGGTCAATTTCGGCCAACACGGCTACTTCACCGTAACGCTTCGTCCCGAAAAAGCGGACGTAGAGGTCTGGTTTGTACCCATGGATCGCGTGAGCAACCGCGAACGGCTCGGCAAACGCATGCAGGTGTTAGCGGGCGAAGGGCATTGGAATCGTTGAGTTAAACCTGGTCCAAGATCTTATGCAATGCGCACTTAACCCGCTTCGGCCGCTTGCTTCAAATCTCGGGCAAACTGCACAAACGAATCGTCAAACGACGGAATGTATTTGGCGTACATCGGGAACATGAAGCCTCCGATCTTCTCGCGCATCTCAAAAGTTATTCCGCCGGACGCATTCGACGTAAGCGTATACACGCGCTCGCCTTTTCCGTCGCCCCAGACCAACCGGGAATTCGGCACAAACTCCTTCACCTTAAGCTTAAAGGTCCGCTTTTCGTCCAGCGTGGACTTGAGCCGGATTTTTTCGCCGGGCTGAATCTGGCCGTCAATGCTCACCACGGTGGAATTCCAGGAAGGGTAGCCGGCGGCATCGGTCAACAGTGCCCAGATTTTCTCCGGGGAGGCCTGAATGTCAATGCTGACCTGGGTTTCCCGGCTAAACGTCTTGCGCACCGTGCTGGCTTGCCCGAGCAGGTTGCCTGAGATCAGAGATGCCATAAGGAGTAGAGTTAAGGGTTGAATCCGCATGGGGGGTGGAGTAGAACGGTTTAGAGGATGAGGCAATTCCGGGGGAAGGGTCGATGTCACCTCGCGATTTAGACGTATAGGCGCTAAAAAACGATAGGCTATTCGACCTTTTTTTTCAGAAAATTTTCCATGAAACGCAGATTGTTCTCCAAATGGTGCATCTGGAGCGATGCCCCCTTTGACGTAAAAGGATCAATGTCCTGGACAACTTTCAAGCGAAGGTCTAGCAAATGGTCTTTGTTGCCGCTTTCGGCCTGGCGCACCAGATCCAACCGAACCAGCTGTTCCTGCGTATTCTGTTCCGGGTTAAAAATGCCATTCAATTCCGAGCACTGGTGGCAGGTGCCTTCCTTGTTGATCAGCGCACATCGCCCGTCAAAAATGCGCTTCATGCTGCTTCGGGCCTGGTGCAGAAAATACTTGACCATGGCCTCTGACAACGCCAGGATTTCCGCAATCTCCTGCACTTTAAACGCATAGATCTCCTTGAGAAACAGGGTCAGGTGCTGTTCCAGCGGCAGCGATTTTGCTATACAGGTCAGGCAGAAGGCAATGTGTTCGCGGATTTCAAACTCAGCCTGGGGAGAAGTTGCCCTGATTTCGGCAACCTCGGCAAAGTATTGCGGGTTGGTCAGCGCATCTTCCCGACACAGGTCGGTTACGTCTTCCGTCCAGCGCCTGATGGCACGCCGGTTGTCGCGTGCAAGGTTGGTCGCAATGGCAAATAGCCACGTCTTGAGGGAAGAATCGCCCCTAAACTGCGCCAACTTGTCCGCAGCTTTGAGGTAAGTGTCCTGCAAAAGGTCGTCGGTGTCCTGTCCGCTTGCCGTCACACGGATCAGGTAACTGCGAAGTTGGGGGCGCAAGGCTTCAAACGCCGCAGTGAATGCTTCCAGTGTCATGGGGGAATGGGTTAGTACCCGGAGCCACTCCACGACCGCTGGACACCCGGCATCGCTCGTAGCACCTATTGCAGACCAAGTTAACTCAAGTCTGCTGTGGGTTATTGCGGGCCAATGCAGAACTTTAGGCCGGTGAGCCAACTGCTGAACACCCGCTGTTCCGATGACGTAGCCGAGGCAGCCGCGCTGCTTCGCCTGGGGCAGCTTGTGGCTATTCCCACGGAAACGGTTTACGGCCTGGCAGGGCCGGCGCTGGACGAGACGGCGGTAGCCCGCATTTTCGCGGTCAAGAACCGGCCCCATTTTGACCCGCTCATTCTGCACCTGGCCGATGCCCGCTGGCTGGACCGCTGCGTCCGCGATGTGCCCGAAGCCGCGCTGGCGCTGGCCCGCGCGTTTTGGCCGGGACCGCTGACGCTGGTTCTGCCCCGAAAAGCGGTTGTGCCCGATCTGGTCACCAGCGGCCTGGACACAGTTGCCGTCCGCGTGCCGGATCACCCGCTGACGCGGCGGTTACTCGAGCAACTGGACTTTCCCCTGGCGGCGCCTTCCGCCAACCCTTTTGGCTACATCAGTCCTACGACGGCTCAGCACGTGCTGGACCAACTCGGCGGGCGCATTGCGATGGTGCTGGATGGCGGGCCCTGCCGCGTCGGGCTGGAGAGCAGCATCGTGGGCGTTGACGGCGATACACCGCAGCTGTTGCGGCTCGGCGGTCTGTCTCGGGAGCAGCTTGAAGCCGTGGTCGGTCCGATTCAAGTGGTCCTGAACCAGAGCGGCGACCCACGTGCTCCCGGCCAGCTGAAAAGCCACTACGCCCCCCGAACCCCCCTGCTCCTCGGCGATCCCGCCCTGTTGGCCTGGGAGCACCCGGGCCGTCGCCTGGGGTACCTGGCCTTTCGAACCCCACCCGAAGGACCCTGGATAACCGGCCGCCTGCTTTCCGCAACCGGTGACCCTGAGGAAGCCGCGCGCAACCTGTTCCGGGCCATGCGCGAACTGGACACCGAACCGCTCGACTTCATTCTGGCCGAGCGCCTTACGGACGCCGGCCTCGGCGCCGCCATTAACGACCGGCTAGAACGGGCGGCGCATGAAGGAAAAAGGTGTTGACGCATCACGTCAGGTTTTATATGTCCCCGAGAAACAACCCTGCGTTGATGCACTTCCAGGTCTGTGCGTACTGGTCATTGATGAAGCCTCGAGCCATCAAGGCCCGTTTGGAGGAGTAAGCCAGTTCAATAGCCGCTGGATTGTTCATCCATTGGTCTTCCGGTACCTCAAATCCGATTTTGTGCCGCCGCCAGACGATTTCATCAGGTAAGACTCCTGTCATGCCCGTGCGCATGATGGACTTGGACCAGCCTCCTGCAAGCAGGAAACGCGAATGCAAGGACAATACAAAAGCAACCAGTTCGTGCGACAAATACGGCAAACGAACCTCAAGGGAATGAGCCATGGAATTCCGGTCCGCGAAACGGAGCAACTTCTCCAAGCCCTGGTGAGTCATTTGATGACATAAAGCCTCCTTCAGCGAACTGAACTCAGAAAATGGTGAGGCCACGCGCCCAAAGGTCCTGTTAAATTCCCGCGATATTCCCGGAGCTCGATAGGGCAAGAGACTGCGCTTCCATTCAGCCGCCTTCTTCGCCAGTCGTGGTAGAACCTGAGTCAGCACATCCCGAAAAGTAAGGCTCAGAGCCAGGTCATGGTTAAGCCTCACTTCATTGATAAACTGATGGGATGCTGGCCGGTCAAACAGCAGTTCGCGGAGGTACCACTTAAAGTCCTTGACGTAACCACACTGGTATTCATCCGCTCCCTGACCATCTAACATAACGACTCTGCCGTCAGCTCTGGCAGCCTCATAAACACAAAACTGAGCATAGATGCTTCCGGTCTGAAAAGGCTCTTCCTGATGATACATCAACTTACTCAAATCGCGCAGAAGGTTGTTCTCATCAACGTAAACATCAACATGAGGCAGGCCATATTTTTTGGAAACTATGTTGACATAATATCCTTCATCATGATGAAAGTTATGAAAGCGAGCCGAATAGGTTCTTGAATCTGGATGCAAACCAGCCATCATAGCGACAACAGCACTGGAATCGAGTCCACCAGAAAGCGACGCTCCTATTTTTACATCGGCCCTTAACCGTCTTAAGACGGACTGGTGTAAGAGTTCGCGCATTCTCGAGCCCAGCTCTGCAGAGCTAAATTCTTCAGACGCTCCAACCTCCATTTTCCAATAGCGCTGCTCTTTAAACGTATGATTACTATATACAAAATAGTGAGCAGGCTTTATCTTCCTGATGTTTGCATAAAAAGTCTCCGACTGGTCGCATGGATTCTCTACCAAATCGTTAGCCAGGTAATTGTACATCATTTTTTCGGATACAACTCCTTTCAGTCCTCCTGCTTTTAACGCCTTGATTTCAGAAGCGAAAAGAAACTCATCGTTCCTGTTGGAATAAAATAATGGTTTCTCGCCAAACCGGTCTCTGGCACCAAACAGTTCGTTTCTCTCTTCATCG
>Ga0172372_10011335_pt1 | contig 11339 bp, 13 predicted proteins | sample LakKiv5m_2_FD_114544 | JGI IMG/M metagenome (GOLD analysis project Ga0172372, IMG submission 114544) | Freshwater microbial communities from Kabuno Bay, South-Kivu, Congo - kab_092012_9.5m | ecosystem: Environmental > Aquatic > Freshwater > Lake | place: Democratic Republic of the Congo... | reverse complement strand
GATTCTGCGTTTCGGCGCGTTGCAGTACACCGTCTCGAACGTGGCTTTCGCCTTCACGAACCCCGGCGATGCTGCCGACAGCAACATCGACGTCGGGCATCTCGGACAGTCTGCCGGCGAGCAACTTGCCACCCTGGCACGGCCGCTCGTCGTGCCGGCGGATGACGGAGGCTCAGGCCGTAACATCACGTTCGACTACATCGGCAAGAGCATCCTGCTTGATGGTTCCACGGGGACCGTCTTCATCGCAATCGGCAGCACGGCCCTCATCGGTTCGACGGCCGCTGGCGGCACTGCGTTCTTCGCGACGGTCGCCAGCTCGACGTTGACGCTCGCGACCAACGATGCAGTGCGCGGGCAGGGTGTGCTGACGCTCGTGCGGACGGCTGCGTTGACCTAGTCGCAGGGGGCCACATGGCGATCCCCTGTCAGGGCGTGACGTTCACCTGGGGCGGTCAGACGCTGTCCGAGGTGCAGGAGTTGGAAGTAGACCTTCAACGCGGCCTGCCGCTCGGTCGTACCGTCATCTGGACGGCGAGCCCCGGCGAAGTGCGGCTGCTCGGGTTCTCAATCGCGAACCTTCCCGACAGCGAGTACGGCAAGCGAAAGCGGCTGACGATCCAGTGCATGTCTGCCACGGCCGGCGGTTCGCTCGTGACGCTCTTCGATGCTGACTGCATCTACCGCGACACGAACACCCGCGCGAACGCGAATGACGCCGTGAGGTTTGCCCATACGTTTATGGTGATGGATACGCTCGATGCACCGAGCAACCCATAGGAGACAGGCTGAAATGGCACTAACGGCAGACCAGATTCTCGCGGCGGATGACATGGGCTTGAAGAAGGTGCCGGTCCCCGAGTGGGGCGGCGATGTCTACATCCGCGTCATGACCGTGGGCGAGCGCGACGAGTACGAGCGGATGTGGATTGGTCAGCGAGACAAAGGCATCGAGAACTTCCGCACGCAGTACCTGTCGCGGGTGCTGTGCGACGAGAAGGGCGAGTTGCTGTTCACGCGCGACAAGACGGCGGCTCTTGCGAAGAAGAGCGGGGCGGTGATGGGCCGGCTCTTTGATGAAGCGATGAAACACAACAAGATGACCGAGGAGGATGTGCAGGAGTTGGGAAAGTCCTGAACGCGAGCCCGACGCGGCGATTCATCGTCGCGTTGTCTCGCGAGCTCAGAATGACCCAGGGCGAACTATGTCAGCGGATGACATCGGTAGAACTCAGCGAGCACATCGCCTACACGCGATGGTTCGCGGCCCTGCCGGATTCGTGGCGAGAGACGGGATTGTTGGCGGCGGTGCTCCTGGCCCCGCACACTGAGAAAGGTAAGCGACCAAAACCCGAGGATTTCGTGCCGGTGGAAAAGCCACCGCAGCATCAGTCGCAGGATCTGGCGGCGTTGCTGGAACTGCGGAAAGCACTCGGGATGGGCGATGTGAACGATGGCTAACCTGCTCTCTCTCGCCGCGAAAATCAACGCTGACGCGTCGGGCTTCAAGCTTGACCCGGTGCAGAAGGCGTTGCGTGCGCTGGGCGAAGAAACTGACAAGGTCTCCAGCATCTTCGACAAGTTCACGGCCACGAGCGAGGCAGCCGCGAAGGCTCAGGCCGATACAGAGAAGGCACTCAATGACCTGATCGCGGCAAGAAAAGCAGGTACTATTTCAGGCGATGAGTTTGTTGAGAGCTTTCGCGCCGTACAAGAGGCTGCAACGCAACAGGCTGCCGCTTTTCAGCGTGGCATCGACATCACGCAAAAGTACGTGACTGAAGAGGAGAGGCGCGCCGCTTCGATTGCGGAACTCGACGCTCTCCTGAACGCTGGTGCGATTAGCGAAGAGACATACTCGCGGGCCGTCGCTGACGCCAGCGGAGCAAACGCCGCTGCGGCAGAGGCTGAGAAGCAGCGAGTGCAGGCTTTGGCTGAGGCAGAGACCCAGCGAAAAGCCGTTCTCTCGGAAGGCGTTCAGTTAGCCCAGAGGTTTGCGACTGAAGAAGAGAAGCGGTCGGCCAGTTTGCAACGCATTCAAGAGTTGCTTGACCAAGGGGCGATCAGCGAAGAAATCGCCTCGCGCGCGAGGGCTGACGCCAGCGGTACAAACGCTGCTGCGGCAAGGGCGGAGAAAGAGCGAGCCGACGCACTGGCCGCAGCCTCTCGAATCATTGAGGCGAACCTGACTCCGCAGGAGCGATACGACACCCAGATTCAAGAACTGCAGGGGCATCTAGACGCAGGGCGTTTGAGCCAAGAGCAGTTCAATCGTGCAGCCGCTCGGGCCCAGCAAGACCTGGATAGAGTTGGTCAATCCGCAAGCAAGACCGACAAGAACATTGAGTCTCTGACCAAGAACGTCCGTCTGCTGTCGCTTATTGAAGTTGGGCGTTTGATTGTTGACGGCATCCAAGCTATCAGCAACGTCATCACGAGTGTGATTGGCAACATCTCGTCTTTCGTTTCCAGCATCGCTAACTCTTTCGACCAGTTCAACGACCTTTCCGCCCGCACGGGCATCGGCGTTGAAGCCCTCCAGGGCTACTCGCTCGCGGCCAAGTTGGCGGGCGTTGATACCGCGGAGTTCGGTTCAGCCGTGCAGCGGTTGTCTGTGACAATCGGCAAGGCGACGCCGGGCGACAATCTCGACAAGTCGCTCAAGGCAATCAATCTCTCGGTCGCTCAACTGCGAGGGCTAGCCCCTGAGCAGCAGTTCTCGGCGATTGGCGAAGCAATCTCCGGGCTTCCGACTGCCGCCGACCGGGCCGCGGCTGCCGTGGAAATCTTTGGCAAACAGGGGGCCGCACTGGCTCCGCTCTTCCGCGAGGGGGCCGCGAGCATTGAAGAGTTGCGAGACCGTGCCGAGCGGCTCGGTATCATCGTTGACGAGACGCAACTCAACAACATCGGCGCGATGAATGATGCGTTCGACTTGGCACGGGCTACCGTCGAAGGCATAGCCGGGCAGGTGATTGGCAACCTTGCCCCTGCCGTCACGGCCGTGGTTGATCAGTTTCTTCTGTTCATTGAAGAGTTCACTGGGGCCGAGGGCTCTGGTGGAACCGGCATCGCCAATGCCATCAGCAAGGTGCTGTTTGATGGGGCCGAGTTCCTGACGGGCGTCTTCGATTCGTTTGTCGCGGACTTCTCTGGCTTTTCTGGCAGCCTGCAATCGGCTGCTGATGTGTTTGCGGTTGTTGGAAATGTGCTGGTCGGCATCAGCGAGGGGCTGCGGACGATTTTCAATGTGTTTGAGATTGCGGGCAATGCACTCATCATCGGTCTCGGGAAGGTGCTCGAGGGGCTGGGTGCTTGGGTTAGCTCTGACCTTGAGCAGTTTGGGCGCGACTTGCAGGCTTCGGGCCAGGCGGCAGTGGAGAGAAACAGTCGGGAGCTTGAGGCTGCCGCGACGAACGCAGCCAACGCGTTCACGGGGGCACTCACTGGCGGTGCCGGCTCTGCCGTGGCGGCCGGCGAAGGGACTGCATCGCAGTTCCTTCAAGGGGCGAGGCAGCGTTTTGAGCAATCCCAGGCTCCCGAGTTCAAGGTCACGACGAATCTCGAAACAACGGGCGAGCGTCTGACCGCGTTCATCGACACGGTTGGAGAAGGTGCGGACAAGTTCTACCTCGACTCGGTCAAGACGCTTGAGGTTTTCAAGCAGCAGGCCGCGGCCGGCGAGTTGACCGCCGGCCAGATTGAGGTGATGAACGGGTTTGCGGAGCAGCTTAACGGGAAACTAGATGCCGAGATTGCCAAGCGGCAGGAAGCGGCTGAGGCGGCTGCGAAGCAGGTGGAAGAGGTCGACAAGATTGTGGCATCTAGCCTTGAGCAGTTGCGGGTCGAACAGCAGTTTGGCGGGGACTCGCAGCGAGCGAAAGCTGCCGACAACCTGCTGAAAATCCAAGAAGAGCAGGCCCGCGTTGAAGAACAGATCCGGCTTGCTCGCGAGGCTGGCGATCAATCATCAGTTGACGCTTTGGCTCGAAGGCTTGCCAATCTCGACCAAGTGGCGCAGCGAGAGGGTGACATAGCGAGCGGCAAAGCCAAGAAAGACAAAGAGGATGCTGACCGCATTAAGAAACTGAACGACGATATAGCATCTAGGCAGGAGCAACTGAGCAACCGCCAGTTCGAGATCGAGCTAGAGCGTGCCCAAGAACTCGCCACCGTTCGCACGGGCTCCATCGAAATCAACGACATCCGCGACGGCGGCATCTCTGCGTTCTTCGACACGCTCAAGGAAGACCCGGCGATTGCCGAGGCGAAGAAGCAGACGAAGGAGCTCGAGAAAGTTCGCAAAGAGATCGCCAAGCTCAACGCCGAGAAGGTTGACATCCTCACGGGGACCGGCTAATGAGCGTTCACTCCTGGCGTGAGCTGCCGCGAACCGCGACGCACCTGTTCGGCTCCTCGCCCGAGTACGAGCGACGTTTCATCGCGACGCTGAACAACCCGGACACGACCGCCGCGATTGTGGCGAACGCGATTGGCGCGACACACTACTCGTCGCACCCTGAGTACGCGTATGCCATCTGCTACGACCTTGAATACAACGAAGCGTTTGAGGGAAATCGGTATTGGGTGGAACTCGTCGCCCGCTACAAGATTCCCGATGCGACGCAACTGGACGGCAATCTCCTGCCGTGGTTGCGGCCCGACATCTGGAAGTTCCAGACGCAAGGCGTCGGCGTGCCGGCGTTGACCTATTACGATGGCTCCACTCAGAAGCCGCTCACGAACTCCGCGGGCGACTACTTCGAGGGACTGACTGTTGACGAGGCCCAGCAGAAAATCACCATCACGAGCAACCGCCAGCAGTTCCCCTCTACGCTGGCGGCAGCGGTGACGAACTGCGTCAATGACGGCTTGTACCTCGGGTTCGCTCAGGATTGCGTGAAGGTGCAGGGCATCTCGGGCGAGCAGGCGACCGAGCAGGTGAACGGGCAAGAGGTGCGGTACTGGAAAATCACGAGCGAACTTCTGGGGCGGCAGACCGGGTGGAATCTGCTCTTGCCTGACGTGGGCTTCAACTACATCCAAAGCGGCACGAAGAAACGCGCCGACGTACAAGGCCCGGATGGCGAGATGGTTGCGTCCGCGAATCCTATCGCCCTCAACGGCAGCGGTGGCAAACAAACGGGTGACACGCTGCCCGCCATTCTTACGCGTCGTGTTTACAAGCGCATCACAATGAGCAGTTACTTCGGCACTCCGCCGAGCTAGGAGCAACCATGCCAGACATTTCCTACAGCGTCAGCGTGAACGTCAACGCTGGCAACCTGAGCAGCAACCTCATCGCATCGAACGTGACGAGCGACTTTGCGACTGCGGGCTTTCTGGCTCTCACGCTCAACGTGGGCACGGCGACCTCCGCAATCAACACCGCCTCGGCTGTGACTCTAGGGCTCGCGTTCGCCCGGTCGCTCAACACGACCAGCACGCATACCGTCTCGTTTGGCCGGCTGAGCGGAACCACGCTCTTCGAGACCGCGCGGCTCAAGGGCGGCGATGCCGCGGTGCTGCGGCTCGCTCCTGGGAACTACGCGGCGAAGAGCTCCGCGGAGGGCGGGCGGCTATTGCTGCAGATCCTTGAGGAGTGAGCCGTGTCTACTGCTCGCGTCGATTTTACTCGCGGTGCGGCCGAGCGGATTGCTGCGGTCGTGCGCCGCGTTGAGCAGGGCGACCGTGACGGGACACCGCTGACGTTTACTCGCGTGGACACGCCAGCCGGCACCATGAGGATCGTCGCGTTTACGGGCGCATGGGGCAAGTCAACGCTCAAAACAGTGACGATTGATCCGACAACGGCGACGATGACAGTGAGTAACATTTTTGCCAGCATTTCCAGTTCAAACTGCTCGCGGAAAGGGGCCGCGGCCAGGATTGGCGAAACGTGGTATCTCATTAGCGCAGAGGGGGGCTAAGTGTTTGTCAACCTGCAACAACAGTTCATTGCGTCTCATCCCGGCTTGTCTAACCCTCTTTGCATAACGGTCGGATTCTCAGGGCTAGAAAATGATTTTGACTCGTCGACTTCGCACGCAGGCGGCGCGGAGTGGTCAACTAACCTCGGCACTTTTGCCGAAAGCACGCCGCTCATTCCGCATCAGGTCGAGGCCGTGCAAAACGCTCGCGGCATCTTCGATGAAAACGGCGACGGCGTGGTGACTTACGGAGGCCGTGGCTTTGCTGTCCCGGCTAGAGTGGAACCGGAGGTGCTGGCGTATGGGACTGGCCCTAAAGGCACGAATCGCTCTGGGGGTCAGGGGGGGCAGTTTGCGATTACTTTAGAGCCAGTTGCCAACCAAACTGATCCGGCATGGACTAGCCACTGGCGTGTCGCATCAGCGACGGCGACGGCGGGAGTTGGCTCCGGGTACTCTTCGTCGTCGGGAGGACTTAGGGCCATAGCGGTCGGAGGTAGCGTTTGTGCCTCTCCGGCTACCATGACCATCGGAGTCACTAGGGGGCAGCCTAAAATCACGGCGCGCCCGAATACAGAGGCGTGCAACTGCAACGGCTCGGGGGCTGCGTTTGCGCTAACGTACACGCAATCTGGCTCTGGAGGATCTGCGACGTGGGCTGTGTCTTCTATTCAGGTTCTTGACGGGGGCAACGGCTATCCGGCGAGCGGCTCACTCGCGTTTACGGCAGGAATCGACGGAGTTGGGTCACTGCCTGCGGCTACGTTTCAAGCTACGGCAGGAGTCATTACTTCTGTCTCTGTGACTGCGGGAGGCGCGGCTTACACTGACGGCGTGCCGACCGGAACCGTGACCGTTAGCAACACGGCACGCGGAGCGTACTACAAGGAGGATCGCAGCCTGCCCGCGTTCACCTACAGTCAATACTCGTCTCAGTACAACCTCGTCGTAGACGCCGATCTCGACAGCGACACATTCGGGCAGGTGACACAGGGGCCGCCACAAGGGGGAGACGGGCCTCCCTACGAATGTCGCAACGGCTGCTTGGCTTCATATAACGACCGCGAGTACCTGCTATGCACGATCAAAGATGCCTTTGGTGTTCACGAGAGCGAAGCTGCGGTACGTCTATGCCTTTTTTCGCGATGGGGGTCTGGCGGAGATGTTCGCATTGTCATTCCGGAAGGCTACGACAACGAGCCAACAGGCATCACGCAAGTCAACGTCCAAGCCGCGGGGTCTGAGTACGCCTTGCGGGGAAGGTCGCAGCCGACGCCTACTTTTTCGTGTTCGCCCGGCTCTGGGGCATCATTTGCTGCGACACTTGAGCAAATCACTGACTCCAGCGGGCAGCCCCGTTGGCAGGTCGCAAACCTTTCCGTCACTGGCGGCAGCGGCTATCAGGATCGCAGCAATGTTTTTACGGTTTCTGGAGCGAGTTCTTACAACGGCGGAGATGGAGCGGTTGGCCAACTCAACACGAAGCGAATCGCCCCCACGCTGTCGGCTACTCCATGCCAAGGCAGCGGCAGCGGGGCGTCGCTATCTGCGCAACTGACTCCCACTGAATCTGATCTGCCAGTGTGGAGCGTATCTTCTGTCACGGTGACAAATGGCGGGAGCGGCTACGAGCCAGGTCAGCCAATCACGTTTTCGGTAACGTCTCCAAGCACTCAAACGGTTGCGGCGGCGTGCGCGTATTGCGTGGTCAACGAGTCAGGAGCCATTAAGTCTGTCGTGGTCGTAGCTGGCAAGCAGGGCGAGTATTATCGCCACACGGACGAGCCTCACAGCGTGTCTTTTGACATTTCAGGCACAAGTCGCGGCGAGTTTTGGCTGAATGATGACACGCAGCCAGCAGCCGTAGAGCTCGAGATCAAGGTCGCGCAGAACGAATGGTTCTCCCAAGGGTCAGGCGCGGTCATCGTTGCGAACGTGGAGACAAATCCTAGCAGCGGCAACTTCGGCAAGATTGTTTCTGCAAGCATCCAGCAGTCAGGCAGCGACTACAGACTGCGGTCGGCGTTTAGATACAACAGCGCCGGATTCGATGCCAGATTATTGCCAACGCGACACAATAGTAGCCCGGTGGCTAATGCGTTTCGGCTAGCGCCGTTTTCTGAAACTGAAGCTAGCATTGCATACAGCAATGGTCAAAGCATTATCGGCGACACCGTAGACACCATTCAGGCGCGCCTCACGGCCCCTGATTGCAACGGAGTCAGACGGGCCGAAGTCATACTTAGCGAAGATGGCTACGACCTTGATCAAGGCATAAGAACCGGCGTCAAGCCTTGCCGTCGAGCCTTTGTCGGCGAGGGCAGCGGCAGCACTATTGAACTATCGGCGGTCGATCAACTGCCAGGAACAGCGTTTATAAGACTCGAAGGCGACGGCGGCGATGCTGACACGTTCGCGAATGTTTCCTCGCTAGAGCGCAACTGCGACGGGAGGAGAGAGGATGACTGCAACATTTGCAGACCGCCGCTGCTGCGAACCGAAGGCTCGGGCATCGCGTCGCCTAGCGACCGCATCCCTCGGCTGTACCCGATAGTTGGAGGATGCAATCCGCAAGATCCCAACGACCCGCCGGCACAGCAGGCTCCGGCGTACTGGGCAAACTTGGACAACAGCGGGGATGTTGTGTCGTGGTACAAGGTCTGCGGAGAGTGTCCTCCAGGGTACGACGAAGTCGCGCCTACGCAGCCCACCTCCATCGACGCGCGCACGTTGTGCGAATGCTACTCGGAAGGCTTTTGTTTCTGGAGGCCTGTGTGGGACGACAATATACAGCCGGCAGGAGCGGTGAACTGCGGTGATGGCACTGTTGAGTTTGACAAATCAACCTGCGAAAACCCGCTCCCATGATTTCCTGCCGCCTGTCACACCTTGAAGCCCGTTGCCACGAGCGTGGCTACACGCTCGACGAGGTGCGGGCCTGCATCGTCAGCGAGGACGGCGACCGCATCACCGTAGACGAGACGCACCCGGCGTACCCGCGTCACCAGAAGCCGGGCCTGACGCTACTCCAGAGAGCCGCCAACTTTGCTTCGTCTGCCGCGAAGCACGTCGCTGCCGGAATGCCGCAGGCGACCAGCGAGGAAGTGGCTGGCCGGTTTGCGATCTGTCAGACGTGCGAACACTTTGACGGCAAGGCGTGCCGGAAGTGCGGATGCCCGGTCGTGCGGGAGCGGAAGTTCTTGTCGAAGCTCTCTTGGGCAAACGAGAAATGCCCTGTCGGCAAGTGGTGAGTTGACAACCTCGCCACACTACAACCGAAAGGGAAGCCGATGCCCGAGGACCACGATGTCACTATCGACGGCAAGCGGTGGCTGCTGCGATTCACCAAGCTGCAGGGCGACGCCGCCGGGTGGACTTACTTCGACAACGCCAAGCGACCTCGCATCCTGATTGACGAGCGGCTTCGCGGCGGCACGAGGCTCGAGACGATCCTGCACGAGCTCGCCCATGCCGTGCTCGGGCCCACGATCAGCGAGGAGTCGATCACTGAGTTGGCCAAGGTTCAGCGGCGGGTGCTGGTCAGCCTGGGATACAGGGAGGTGGACTGATGGCGGGTGACGTTATTACCGAGATGGCGAAGAAGCTCGCGCAGACGCATCCTGACGCGCCGGCCCGGACGCTCGCGCGGCGGTTGGTCACAGAGTCCAACGGTGCCATCACGCTTGACCAGGCCCGCAAACGGCTCCAGCGGCAGTTCGGCGTCAACGGCAAGCATCACCGCAAGACGGTCAAGCCCGTCGCGCCCCGTGCCCAACGTCAGGCAGGCGCGGTGTTTACCATGCCGCCGTCTCTCGCTGAGCCCTGGGCTCCCCACGTCATGAACGTGCTCGGCCCGGTCGGCATCATGAGCGATGTCCACGTGCCGTACCACTCCGAGATCGCAGTCCAAGCGGCGGTCGAGTTCCTCAAGACGCAGAGCCTCGCGGGCCTGTTGCTCAACGGCGACATCGCGGACTTCTACGCGATCTCGCGGTACATGAAAGATCCGAAACAGCGAGACTTCAAAGGCGAGCTGGAAGCGGTGCGGTCGTTTCTCGGTTGGATTCGCAGCGAGTTCCACGGCATCCCAATTGTGATGAAGGCCGGCAATCACGAGGAGCGTTGGCAGCATTGGCTCTGGCAGCACGCCGCCGAGATCAGCGACGATCCGATGATGAGCCTCACCGCCTGGCTCAAGCTCGGCGACCACGACATCACGCTCGTCGAGGATCAGCGGCCGGTGATGCTCGGCAAGCTACCGGTGCTGCACGGACACGAGCTGCCGAAGGGGCTCGCGAGCCCGGTCAACGTGGCTCGCGGGGCGTTCCTGCGAACGCTCTCGACATGCCTGGTAGGACATAGCCACAAGACAAGCAACCATGCCGAGAGCGACATGTGGCACCACGAGACGGCTTGCTGGTCAACCGGATGCCTGTGCGACTTGCGGCCCGACTACGCAGTTATCAACCGCTGGAACCACGGCTTCGCGGTAGCGACGGTGCATAAGGGCGGGCAGTTCGATGTGCACAACTATCGTGTGATGAGTGACGGGGCGGTACGATCCGCATAACGAAAGGGAGACGATGACAGCGACACTTGAAGCGGCAAACGAGGCGATGCGAGCAGCGGTAGCAGAGCGGTTAGCGGCGACGGCCCCGGGCGACGAGAAACTGATCGGCTACAGCCCGGAGCAGCAGCAGGCCGCGGCGGATTTCGTTGACGCGTTCAAGGAGTTCTGCGCGGTCAAACATGACGAAGCTGTAGACCGCACGCATCCCAGCAGCCAGGCGTTCATCGCTCTGCTCGACGAGATGCGGGCTCTGCATGAGAGCAAGAGCCGGGACTACGGCTCAGAGGACGACCCGCTCGCGAACATCCGGCAGGGCGCGGACTTCGTCAACATCGAGGCATGGCGCGGCTGCATGGTGCGGATCGCGGACAAGGTGCAGCGATTGAGGACGTACTGCCGCACGGGCCGGCTCGTCCATGAGGGTGTGCGTGATACGCTGCTCGACCTGAGTGCGTATAGCCTGCTGGCTATCGTGCTTTTCGACGAGGGACAACGTGATGCCTGACATTCGCCCGCCGCTGACGGCCGACGACTTGGTGCGGATGGAGCACCGCGCACGCCAGTTCCAAGGGGCGTGGACCGGCACGGCCGGCACGCTGGCCGCCGACGTGATGCGGCTGCTCTACGAGCGGCTGCGGTTGCTTGAGCTGCTGGCCGAGGCTACGACGAAACATTGAGCCGGGCGGCGGGTCGAGCGGCGGGGTTTCCTCCCTTTCCCCCGCCGCTCCCCGTCTGCCGCTCAAGTGGCGTCGCCCGTGGGCGGGCCCGCCCGCCCCGGTGGTGACGCTGGGGCGGGTCTATTCCTGCCCGGCCGACCAGCCGCTGACGAGCCCTTGGCG
>Ga0172372_10011334_pt1 | contig 11339 bp, 8 predicted proteins | sample LakKiv5m_2_FD_114544 | JGI IMG/M metagenome (GOLD analysis project Ga0172372, IMG submission 114544) | Freshwater microbial communities from Kabuno Bay, South-Kivu, Congo - kab_092012_9.5m | ecosystem: Environmental > Aquatic > Freshwater > Lake | place: Democratic Republic of the Congo... | reverse complement strand
TCCTGCTTCACGACCTCCCCGAAGAGGGCCTTCGCGTCGTCCAGCCGCTTCTCCGCCAACGCGATCCTACCTTTCAGATACTTGCCGTCCAGGTCCTTGCCGTTTTCCTTGAGGATTCCGTCGACGATCGGCTTGGCGTCGGCCACCTTCCCCGTCTCGAGCTTGATCTCGGCCAGAACTTTCCGCGCTTTCTGGGAGTTCATCTCCTTGATGACCGCGTTCAGCTCCTTTTCGCTGTCGTCCATCCGCCCCTGGTACAGGTAATGCTCCGCCAGCGCGATCCGAAGGTTCTCCTTCTCCTTCGACAACTCGATCGCCTTCCGGTACTCCTTCTCCCCCTCGTCCCGCTCGCCGGAGGCGAAGAAGAAGTTCCCGCGCGTTACGTGGACGTCCGGCGAGTTCGGGTCGGCGGCGAGCGCCTTGTCGTACCATTCCTGCGCGCCCTTCCGGTCCTTCTTCAGGAGGTGCATGTTCCCGATCGTCAGCAGCGTACGGACCCGTTTCGGGTCGAGCTCGGCGGCTTTTTTCAGCTTCGCGATCCCCTCGTCAACCTTCCCCGCACGCACGGCAACGCCAGACTGGAGGATGTACCCCTGAGGGTCGTTCGGCCGAGTCTTGACCAGGTTGTCGGCGATCTGCGATGCCTCCTCATTCTTCCCGGCCATCACGTAGATCTCGCCCAGCTTCCCGAGCGCCTCGAAATTGTTCGGGGCGAGCTCCACCGTCTTCTGCAGTTCGGCGAACGCCGTTCGGATGTCCTTCGCCTCGAGGGAGGCCTTCGCCAGCTTCCAGTGCGCCGCGGGATCCTTCGGGACCGCCTTCACCGCGTTCCTGTACTCGATCACCGCTTCCTTGAACTTCTCTTCCTTCACATATTCATCGCCGCGCTTGACGTGTTTGGCCAGTTTCGCTTCCGGGGACCGGTCGCAGGAACCGAGAAACACCGCCGCTATGATCCAGCACGCCATCATGATTTTCGACCGCCGCATCTTCGCCTCCGTGTAGCTACAGGAATGAATGCGCATTTTCTGTTCCACCAATCAGGTAATTAATTTCCACTTATGGATAACGTATTTCTGATTATGGAATCCTCTCCCACTTATTGCCGCCCATCCATTGATTTTCACAAAGGTTTTCATTTACACTCTTATCGGCAGGTAGGCCCAAAACTTGCTGTTGCAAAATAGTCTCCAGAATCGCCGCAGAAATCGTTGGCTTGCCGGGGAACGAAATGGCATCGTTCGACACCACTGGGCTCCCTTGCTGCACCATCGACTTCCCCCTCGAAATCTCCCCTGACGAGATCGTATCACTCTCCGGCGCGGTCAACACCCTCCTGAAAAGCAGCTATCTCCTCGGGACTTCCATCGAAATCGACCCCACCATCCTATCCCTGTTCGATATCGCAGAGGAGATCGCCGATGTCGAGAGCACCGGTTTCCTGATCCGCCCGGACGATCACCCCGGCCCATGGGAGATCCGGTGCAGCCGCCACGTGGAGTACTCTCCCTCCCCCGAACAGCTGAATCTCCTCCACGCTCCGGCATCCCTCGGAGTGAGGTTCCAGAAACCGGTCCTCCTCGATTCGGAGAAGGAGCCCGCCTTCCAGCCGATTTGCGACGCCTGGTCCTCCCGATCCCTCGTCGCTTTCCCGCTTCGGAAAGATCGGGAGATCGTCGGCTCGCTCGTCTTCGGAAAGCGATCGTCGCACCCCTTCACCCCCGTACAGGTAAAGCTCCTCTGGGTCCTGGGGATGCAAGCCGAGAGCCGTCTGCAGCAAACCGAGTCGGTGAAGATGCCCTTCTTCTACTCCTTTATCGACCCGTTGACGCACCTCTACAACTGGGGATACTTCAACCACCAGTTGGAAAAGGAGATTCTCCGCGCCCGCCGGAACGGAGAGTCGTTCGGCCTCCTTTCGCTCGACCTGGACGGCTTCAGGGCGTACAACGACCGCTTCCACGAGTCGGCGGGCAACATCGCCCTGCAAGAGTTCGCCAGCATCCTGAGCGGCTCCGTGCGGGAGGTCGACACGGTGGCGCGCGTGGGCGGAGACGAATTCGGCATTCTCCTGCTGGAAGGAAACACGGAAGGGGCCCAGGCCCTTGCACAAAGGATCATCCATCAGTTCCATCGGCACCTGCTGCCGGGGGACAAGGAAACCCGAACCGAGCGGCTGTCGGTCAGCGTCGGCGTGGCGTCGTTCCCCTCCGACTCCTTCGACAAGGCCGACCTGGTCAACAAGGCGGACCGCGCGCTCCAGATGGCCAGGAGCAGGGGCGGCGGCAAGGTCCTCACCTTCCACGAGACGACGGATGCCGGCGGCGTGAAAAACCTCCTTCGGGATATTCCGATGCAGAAGATCTACGAGGCGGGCCGCTCTGTGGTCGACATGGACAAGTTCCTGGAGATCCTCCTGTTCACGGGAATGCAGGGGCTCTCTGCAGGCCGAGGCTCCATCGTCGTGAAAGACGAGGAGGGCGACTTCACGCTGCGCGCGGCGATCGGCTTTTCCCGGCACGAGGAACATCTTACCGCGCCGGGAGGGTTTCGCGCCGGACCGATCACGCACTGGGTCGTGGAGCACCAGCTGCCGTTGGTCGTCTCCAAACCCGAGGATTCTCCGTTCGGCGGACCGTTCAAGAAGAACGGGTATCAGACGGAGTCGTTCCTTTCGATCCCGCTGACGCATCGTGGACAGACATTGGGCGTCCTTCACCTGACGAACCGGAAGGACGGTCGGCCGTTTACGCACGAAGACTTGAAAGTATTCGCCCCCATCACCTCCGAGATCGCCGCGATCCTGGCCCAAGGGATCGGGTTCCGGGAGAACGTCCGTACCTTCTCCCTCTCGATCCTGACCTCCCTGTCGGACGCGCTCGAGCTGCGCTTCCCCTTCCTCTCAGGTCACTCGAACCGGGTGCGCGACCTGTCCACGCGGATCGGCGAGCGGATGGGGCTTGCGAAAGCCGATCTCTCCGCCCTGCAGCACGCCGCGGAACTGCACGACGTGGGGATCGTCGGCATTCCCGGGAACCTCCTGGCGAAGAAGCGCCGGCTGAACGAGCAGGAGACGGAGATGATCCGGAAGCACCCATACCTCGGGTCGAAGATGCTGGAAGGCGTGCCGGGGATGGACGCGACGCGCCGGGCGATCCTCGAGCACCACGAGCATTTCGACGGGACGGGATACCCCTACGGTCTGCACAGCGAGGACATCTCGATTCCGGCCCGAATTATCTCGGTGGCCGAGTGCTACGACTCGGCCGTATCCGTCCGTCCGCACCGCGGCGCCATCACTCCGGAAGAGGCGCTACAGATGGTCCGGAGCGGGGCGGGCACCTTGTTCGATCCAGAGGTGGCGGAGCATTTTGCGTCAATGGCTCCTCCGCACTAATCGCATAACCCCAGATCAGACCCCAAAACCAATCCCCACAACAGGGGTTTCAAGGAGCATTCGTTCGCGCCCCTTATCCTCTGCGAAGCGTTTATCCACGAACCGATCGCCAGCATGCCGACAACACTAGGTAAATTATTTCTCACAAAAATTATCGCAAGGGAATGCTGGCTAATATTTTACATACTATTGTTTACCTGCAACAAAATACTAAGCATTATCAAGTGGTTATAATTTAATATCCACGGCACGTGTATTGCGTTGAATGTTCACAAGTCATTAGTGTTTGATGCCACGGAGAGGGAATTGAATAAAGAGTTGCTTAAAATCCGGAGGAGTCCACCGATGAAAAGCACACGTCTCATCTTCGCCTTTGTCCTTCTGTTCCTGCCCTCCGCGGCGCTGGCAACCAGTGTAACGTTCCTTGATCCCTACGGTTCCGGAGGATCATCGTATCCATACACGGCGGGCATCAGCAATCTTGCTGCTGTGGACGTAATCGGGGAAAGACAGCTTTTCGATATCAAATCGGTCTCGCTCTCCTTCACCGAATCGACGTTTAGCGCCTCCCTTGTGTTCAATTACGACGCAAGAGCCCTTGCTTCTTTTTCGGACAGTGGCCTCCTGCTGAGTCCTGCAGACCTTCTTTTCAAGGTCGGGGGTGATTATCTGTACGGTATACCTATTGTCGGTCATTCCACATTGGCCGCCGGCTCCCTGTACCGATTGAGTGGTGGGGCCCTGACGGCAAAAGAAGTGCTTGGAGTCCCCGCTTGGCCGGAGGCCGGTGCAAGGTGGATATACCGTCCTGGGGAGGCGGTGTGGATCAATCCGACCGGGGCCACGATTATCGCTTCGGGTGGCTCCAACATCGTATCGGGTGGGGTGCCCGCAGGATTCCCTATCGATGGATCCGCTGCGGGCGCCCAATACACCGTCGCGCTCACGTTGGGCTCGATGCCGGCTGAATTCTATGCCGCATTGTTCGGATCGGAAGTGCAGTTCGCCAGCGCTACCTGCGGCAACGACATCCTGGCGGGGCAGGTTCCCGTGCCCGAGCCGGGAACGATGATCCTGTTCGGAACTGGCCTGGCTGGGTTGGCCGGGTGGGGGCGGAAGAAGTTCCGCAAGTAAGCGCTACAAAGTCATCGATGGAAAATCGACAGGGGCGGACGGGTTCGGTCGCCCCTGTCCGTCTGATATGATCCTCCCGTGATTCGGCTTTCACGAAAGCAGACCCTCGGCTTACTGATCCTCTGCGGGGCGGCTATCCTGCACGCCACGATGTGGCCGTACAACTTCCGGTTCGATTGGGGATCCGTTTCGGCGAGGCTGCTTTCCGCGATCCACCTCCCGTTTGACCACGGTCGTCTCGCCGAGAAGAAAGATATCGTCCTCAACGTGATCCTCTTCCTCCCCTTCGGCGCGCTCCTGTTCTTTCATCGTGCCAAGGGGATCGCGGCGAACCGGTCGGTCCTCGCTCCCACCCTTCTCGGCATGCTCTTCAGCGGCTTCATCGAGACGATGCAGTGCCTACTCCCCACCCGCACACCATCCATGATCGACGTCTTCACAAACATGCTTGGCGCCTTTTTCGGCGCTATTATGGCCCGGACGTCGCTGCGGGTGATCGAAGAAACCACAGGAGAGGAGATACGCGGGGCATTTCACAGAAACGCCCTCTTTCTCTCCCTCGCCGCGTATGCCCTCGTGTTGGTGGCTTCGAATGTGTACACACTTGACCCGGTCCGTTCCCTGCCGGAGCTGGCCGTACGGGGGAAAGAGTTTCTTCGCTCTTCGTGGATCGAGGATTCAACCCTCGCCAAGGCGGCCGGGCCAATCCTCTATCTCGGGGTCCTCACCTACCTGAGCTCGGAGTGGGCTATGCTTTCTTTCCCCGGGTTTCGGTCGGCCTCCACCTATTTCATCGTCTTCCTGGCCTGCTCCGCCTTCACGATTTGCCTGGAAACGCTCCAGGTCTTCTTTCGCTCCCGCGTTCCCCTGCGAAGCGACATCCTCTTCGGCGCTATCGGGTGCACTTACGGAATCCTTCTCCACCGCCTCACCGGTTTCCCGGTCTACCGGGCACTAGGAGACCGATTCACGGACACGGCATCTATTTTGAAGTTCCGTCTCCCCGCACTCAAGCCGTTATTCCTTCTCCACTATCCACTTTTGACCCTGTACGCGTTTCTTTACCCGTTCAACTTTTCCACGTCCCACTTCCATTTCGACGTCCGGTCGCTGATCCCGTTTTACTATCACGTAACCCACCCGGAATACGCTTCCCTGTATATGATCCTGCGGCCTGTGGTCGCATGGCTTCCAGCCGGAATCGTTATCGCTTACGCAAGAGCAAACGCGAAGCAGACTTTTTCATACCTGCCGGCCATCCTACTCGCCTCAATCCCCCAGTCGATCATCGAAACCTTGCGAGCGTTCACGGAATATCGTCACCCCGATGTTACCAATGTCCTTCTCGCTGTACTGGGGACAGCCGCAGGAATCAACCTTTATCATCGGACATGCTCCTCCCCGATCAGGATGGACAGATAGGGCGGAAACGCCGGTAAGCATTAAAGCGGCGTATGTTCTTATTTTGGGAAATTAATTCGTCACCCATTTTTCCTGGATTTCCTGTTAGTCGGAATATCCGAAAATAAACCAAACAATATCAGGTTGTTATAAGGAAATATACATAACATCTCCACCTCATAAGAACGGCACAGGTATTGCGGTATGGGTGCATAGGAATTGATAAGAGAAATGCAAAGATCCAAATTTTTAATACAGGAGAGGTGAGGTGAGGTGAAGAACATGAGAAAACAATTGGCATTGGCAATTTTCGTGGTATTGCTGTCTGCATCCGGTTCGGCATGGGCTACCGTCATCCTTCCGGGGAGTGAAACCTCACTTCAGACGATCCTAAACGACATTACCGTGAGTGGGACATCCAGCGTAAACGTGAACACCGACCAGGTTTCTTTTGATGGCCGCTGGATGGTGACTGGTACCGGGAACGCCTCGGCGACGATGATCATCGAAATCGCCGGTAACGCCGGCATCAACAGCTTCGGCGTGTATAACGGCAGCAACTTCGCCACCCTGTTCACCGGGCCCGCAGTTCAAGGAGACCGGGCATCTTTGTTTGTTTATTCTAGCGGGAATATCGGCATTTTACAGCAATCTAGTGGGATTTATACCACCTATAACGGATTCCTCAGCAGCAATGACTTTGGATTCTTCATGATGAGCGATGGAATCACCTGGTTCTCCGAAAATGCAAGAAACAGCGATCAGGGCGACCACATGGTTGCATTCCAAGGGAAAGACGATTGGGTTCAGTTACCGAGCGCTTACACAGGTCGTTGGAATTCAAATGAATACATCCTTGCTTGGGAAGATCTCAACATGAGCGGCTCCGACAGGGATTATAACGACATGGTGGTGATGGTCGAATCCGTCACCCCCGTTCCGGAGCCAGGCACCCTGGTGCTCCTTGGCTCCGGCTTGATCGGATTAGCGAGCTATGGCCGAAAGAAGTTTCGCAGGTAATTTGACACATTTATCCAAATCAAAGGGGCCGTCGGCTCGAATCCGACGGCCCTTTTCCATTCGGTAATCCGTTCTCGCGCAATACTCCCATATCCGCTTTCACTCGATATGACTGTAAGAAATCGTATAATAACCACCTCTATTGACAAAAAACTGGCACATCATGTCAATCAGCATCGAGGAGTTGAGATGCCCCTTCATCCGTGGCTAATTTTTGACTTAGCGGATGCCGCAGAACGCATCCCTCGTAAAATGCGCGAAATTGTATCGTCCACCCTGTTGCGGAGAGGATGCGTCGTTGCAGTATCTGGCGGGATCGACAGCTCCGTCTGTGCGGCCCTTGCGACCCTTGCCATGGGAAAGGAAAAAGTGTTCGCCCTCGTACTCCCTGAGCGGGACTCCTCTCCCAGGAGCAAGGAACTCGGGACACAGCTCTGCGAGCACCTCGGCATCCGGTATGAAGTAAAGGACATCGCGTCCACCCTGGAAGCGATCGGCTGTTACCAGTGGAGGGACGACGCTATCCGCTCCGTTTTTCCCGAGTACCGGGATGGATGGAAGAACAAAATCGTGATCTCCCAGAACCTTCTCGAATCGGACCGGATCAACTTCTTCAAGATGGTGGTCGAGAATCCACAGGGCGAACGGATGGAGAAGAGACTTCCCGTCGCCGCTTATCTCCAGATCGTCGCGGCCACCAACTTCAAGCAGCGGATCCGGAAGACGCTCGAGTTTTTCCACGCCGACCGACTGAATTACGCCGTGGTAGGAACCCCGAATCGGCTCGAATACGACCAGGGGTTCTTCGTCAAAAACGGCGACGGAGCGGCCGACATCAAGCCGATCGCGCACCTCTACAAGAGCCAGGTCTACGCCCTGGCAAAACACCTCGGACTGCCCAAGGACATCTGTGCCGCAAAACCTACCACGGACACCTACAGCCTTTCGCAGGGGCAGGATGAGTTCTACTTCGTCCTCCCCTACGGCAAGATGGACATCATTCTGTGTGGCTTGAATGGAGGGAAAACGACCGAGGAGGTGGCGAAAGAGGTTGGATTAACCACTGGGCAGGTCGAACGGGTCTTCCGCGACATCCGAACCAAGCGGAGTACAACCCGACCGTTACATCTTGGGCCCGTTCTTGTGGAGGCGGTTCCGGAAATCAAGAAATGATCAGTTATTCCGAAAAGTCTTCCAGTCGATCCCCAGCACCTGGATCTTGTAATTCAGCACACGCGGCGTAACGCCGAGCAAGTCCGCCGCGTCCTTCTGCACTCCCCTGCTTGCCCGAAGAGCTCGCTGGATCGCCCCCCGCTCCAGCTCCTCAAGATTCATCGAATCCACCAATGTAACGGAATACCCTTCGGCTCGTCCTTCGAGGGTCAGGTTGTGGGGGCCGATCAACTCTTCATCGCTGAGAAGAACGGCCCGCTCGATCGAGTTCTGAAGTTCCCGCACGTTCCCGGGCCAGGCGTAGCGGCGGATCTTCTCGATCGACTCGGGGGAGAATCCGCTCACCTTCTTCTTGAAGTCCACCGCATACCTATCCAAGAAGAACCGTGCCAAAGGAAGAATGTCATCCAACCGCTCCCGCAGGGGCGGGATTCTCAAATTCACCACGTTGAGCCTGAAATAGAGGTCCTGCCGGAACCGCCCCTCCTTGACCTCGTCCCTCAGGTCCTTGTTCGTCGCCGTCACGACGCGGACATCCACCTTGACCGATCTGCCGCTGCTTCCCAGCCTCTCGAACTCCTGCTCCTGGAGGACGCGAAGCACCTTGGCCTGCGTGGTGGAGCTCATGTCCCCGATCTCGTCGAGGAAGATAGTCCCCTTGTCCGCCTGCTCGAAGCGCCCGATCCGAAGCTTCTCCGCGCCGGTGAACGCCCCCCGCTCGTGGCCGAACAGCTCGCTCTCCAGGAGGTTCTCGTGCAACGCGGCACAATTCACCTTGACGAAGGGGCCCTTCGCCCGAAGGGATCCGAAATGGACGAGCGTGGCCAGCAGTTCCTTCCCCGTACCGGTTTCTCCCGTAACCAACACCGTCGCGGGTGTGGGAGCCACTTTCCTGATGACCGACAGAATTTCCTTCATTCCCCGGCTCTCAGCGACCAGCGCGCCTTCATCGAAAGCGTTCCGATACTCGGCCTTCCGGTAAAACTCCAACTCCCCCCGCATCCGGCCCATCCGCAATGCTGTCCGAACCCGGTGTTGAAGTTGCTCCATATCGAACGGCTTCTGGATGTAGTCGTACGCCCCGAGCCGCAACGCCTGAACCGCCGTCTCCACGGTTGCGTAGGCGGTCATCAGGATCACTTCGATCTCGGAGTTGACTTCCTTCGCTTTTTTCAGGATGTCGACGCCGCTCAAATCCCCCAGGCGAATATCGGAGATCACCACGTGGCACGGCTCGGTCTCGAGTTTCCGGACCGCCTCCTCCCCCGAGGAAGCTTCCTGCACGGCATACCCGGCCTCTTCCAGCGACAGCCGGACCCCCACGCGCAACGCGTCGTTGTCTTCGACGATCAGGACTCTATCGGCCACTGCCATGCCTCATCGGTATCTTGATCATGAATTCAGTCCCTTTTCCCACCTCGCTGTTCATATCCAGGACGCCCCCATGCGCGTGCACGATCTTCTGGGCCAGCGGGAGACCGATCCCGGTTCCGGTTTTTTTCGTTGTGAAGAAGGGGACGAAGATTCGATCCTGTATTTCCATGGAAATTCCGGGGCCGTTGTCACGGATGTGAATCCGGATGAAATCCTCCTCTTTCCCTGAATGGTCCGGGAGGATCCTTGCGACCTCCCGGTTGAGACGGACCGCGTCGGTGAAGTGCCTGGATGTCCCCACAAATACAGTGACGGTTCCCTTTCCGTGGCAGGCATCCGCCGCATTGGCCAGGATGTTCGTCAACGCCTGTTCCAGCAGGGCCGCGTCCGCATTCACCTTGAGACTTTCGCCCATCGCATTTTGTAACGAAATATCCATCCCGGGGTAGAGAGCGACGATCCTCGCGATGACCCCATCGAGAAGCTTGCCCAGAGGCACCTGGCAAAGATCCAACTCGGCGGGCCGCACGAAGTTCAGGCACTCCCGGATGATGTAATCGACCTTCTCGATCTCCCGGGACATCATGCTGACCGAGGAGAGAAGTTTTTCGTTCCCGGATAAATGGGACCGCAGAATGCTGGCGTGGACACCGATGCTGGCGATCGGATTGCGGATCTCGTGCGCAAGGCCCGCCGCCATCTGGCCGAGCATCATGAGCCGTTCTTTCAGGTTTTCGCTCTCCTCCTCCATCTCAACGTGCGTCAGGTCCTTGAAGAAAGCGCAGATTCCCATCTTGCCTTCGCTGTTCTTCAATACCGCAAGCGTGAACCCGAGACTCTGCCGTTCCCCATCCCTGGCGGGCAATTCCGCTTCGACGCGGGTGGGCAGGTAATTCATCGAAAGGGATTCACTCAACACCCGGAAGAAAACGTTCTCCCCCGCCCGGGGATGGATGTTCTCCCCTTCCTTGAGGGAACAGCCCTCCAGGATCTTCGCCCCGATCGGATTGATGTAGGCGACCGTCCCGTCCGACCGGATCGCGACGATCCCGGCACGGAAACTGGACAGGATGGCTCCCTCGATATGGCTCAACGAAAAATCCCCCCCCGCTACTGACTGAATTCTACGCGAGGGATGCGGAGGGGGCAATCAGAAGGAGAAAGAAGCGGGAGGAGAAAAATCGGATTTGAGACCCGTGACGGCGACAGCTCGCATCGAAACCCTATATATCACCCCCCGGGACAGATAGGGTCCAAGGTTGGCGAGATTGAAGGAAGTGGTGAGCGAATGCGTTGTTGGGTCCACCGCGCTGACGACCGCGTTGGGCGAATCCGTGTCCGCGAAGGCGCCCGTTTCGTTCACGTAGATCTCGAATCCGTCCAGGTCCGTCAGCGGGTTCAACGAGGTGTTGTCGGTATACGATTCTGGTGCGGCCCAACTGAGGGTCTTGGCGGGAAGCGGCGACCCGTCGCTTGTGGAGGATCCGCCCCCTCCCCCGCAGCCGACAAGAATCCCCAGCAAGACCAGCGTCACCAGGGGCAGGGCACATCGGGGTCGAACGCGCAATCCGCTTCACCTCTGGGAAACGAGGATAAGCAAGCAGTATACCAAATTATAATCTGAAATAAATCAACTAATTAAGCATTTTTTCGTCCATCTTTATTTCATATTTGAAATTCAATTTTTGTATCGAAATTCCGGCCGAGAATGTACCTCCCTTCATCGCTCGTTGGAATTGACCCACCGCTGCTCTTGAGAACTGACCCACCCGCCTGCTGATAATCTCCTGCTCTCCGGTTTTGACCCACCCTCGCTTCTTTCCCATCTGATTTTCGGATG
>Ga0172372_10011330_pt1 | contig 11342 bp, 11 predicted proteins | sample LakKiv5m_2_FD_114544 | JGI IMG/M metagenome (GOLD analysis project Ga0172372, IMG submission 114544) | Freshwater microbial communities from Kabuno Bay, South-Kivu, Congo - kab_092012_9.5m | ecosystem: Environmental > Aquatic > Freshwater > Lake | place: Democratic Republic of the Congo... | reverse complement strand
AAATAAAAATTATATTGGTTGTATAGGTGTTTACGGATCAAGAGCTGCAAACTTCGCAGTACAAAATTCTGATTTAGTATTAAATTTTGGTAGCAGGTTGGATACGAGGATAACAGGAGGGAAACCAGAAACTTTTGCAAGATCTGCAAAAATTATTTCTATTGATATAGATAAGCATGAACTAAACAAAGAAAGAGGATTGCGTGTCTTTTTAAAAATTAATGAAGATTTAAAAAAATTCTTAAAAATTTTTAACTCAAAACTAAAAAAATTTAAATTTACAAGTAGCAAAGAGTGGCAAATAATTTGTAGTAATTGGAAATCTAAATACTCAAATTTGAAGAATAGTTACCATGAACAAAAAAAGTACGTCAATCCATACGCTTTTATCGAAATATTATCAAATAAACTAAATAAAAAAGATATAATTATTACTGATGACGGAGGACATTTGACATGGACTATTCAAGCGTTCAAAATTAAAAAAGGTCAAAGACTATTTTCTGCTTTTGGTAATTCCCCAATGGGATATGCGTTTCCGGCTTCTCTAGGAGCATCAATTGCAAATAAAAAAAAAAGAATAATATGCATAGATGGAGATGGAAGCATACAAATAAATATTCAAGAATTGCAAACTATGGTTGCTAATAGACTTCCAATAAAAATATTTATCATAAATAATAATGGTTATGGAATTATAAAACAATTTCAAGAACTGTATCTTAACAAAAGATATGAATCTACTATACCATCAAAAGGAGTGACTAATCCATGTTTTAAAAAAATATCCTATGCTTATGGAATAAATTATAGTGAAATTAAAAATAATTACCAGATAGACAAAATGCTAAATAAAATTTTAAATTCAAAAAAACCTGAATTTGTAAATGTGATTATCAATCCAAATCAAAAAATCATTCCCAAATTACAATTTGGTAGACCAATAGAAGATTTAAATCCATTATTATCAAGATCAGAATTAAAAAAAAATATGATCACCCCAATTCTAAAAAAAAATAAATCAAATATTATTGAAGCGAACTAATATTAATAATTATATAATTAATGGCGTCAAAAACTTTTTTAATTATTGGAGTATCTGGCTTTATTGGAAAATCGATATTGAAATATTTTTTAGTTTCATCGCATCTTAAGAAAAAATTTAGTAAAATTATAATTTTAAGTAGGAATGGATTAAATAATAATAGATTAAAAAATGAACTAAAAAAAAATTATAAAATTATTGAAATAAAGGCAGACATTTTTAAATTAAAAAAAATACCATTTGCAGACTATGTAGTTTATTCTATTCTTATAAAAAATTTTAAAAAAGATTATTTAGCTTTAAAAAATTATATTAATATAGCAAAATTATATCATCGAAAAAGTACTATACTATATATAAGTTCAGGGGCTGTAGATATTTTAAAAAATTATAAACTTGACAGTTTTAATAAGGCACATAAAAATTTTTTTAATTTACATAAAACGTTTAATTTTAAAAAAAATTATAAAGAATTTTATGGATATTTAAAATATCTTAATGAAAAAAAATTTCAAGAACTGGGTCATTTAGGCATGAATATATCTATAGCAAGATGCTATACTTTTGTAGGTGAATTTTTACCTCTTAATGGTCATTTTATTATCGGAAATTTTATTCAAAATATTTTACGCAGAGAGAATATTAAAATTTTATCTAATTATCCGATTTATCGATCGTACATGCACACTGATGATCTTGTAAAATGGTTATTAAAAATTTTATATAATTCAAGTACTAAATGTCCAATATACAATGTGGGTTCAGATGATAAAATTTCATTGCACGAACTTGCCACTTTTTTGGCAAAAAAATATCAATTAAATGTTACTGCTTCTAAAATTTTATCAAAAAAAACTGATTGTTATGTGCCTAATATAAGCAAAACAAATAAACTGCTCAATCTAAATATTAAGTATAAAAGTATTCAAGCTGTTATAAAGACTATAAACGCCCACTCAAAAATTAACAAAAATATTTTTTAATAAGATATTGCTTCTATAATCATTAGGGAAATATAAAATGTCAAAAATATTTTTTAATATTTATCTAAGAAAAAATAATAAATATTTATTCGTAGCTCCAGATTAAAGATTTAATATGAATAATAATTTCCAATTATATTTTTATATTAATTTTATTTTTAAAATATTGAATTATTTTAATGAAAAAAAATTTCAATGAGTGTTTTATGTATTATTGTAACTTATGGAAGTAGATTTCGTTATTTAAAAGAAGTTGTAAAAAGAATATTAAAAGAAAAAATTAAAAATATACTAATCATATCCAATGGTTCAGATGAAATCTCAAAAAAATCTATTTTAGATTTAAAAAAAAAAAATGAAAATATAAAATTAATAATATTAAATAAAAATTATGGTTCAGCCTTTGCTGTAAAAAAAGGTCTTAAATATGCTCAAAAAAGTAATAGCAAATATATATTATTATTAGATGATGATAATTTACCGTTAGAGGGATTTAAAAAAATTTTACTAAAAAAATATGAACAATATGGCGGTAGCTATAAAAATATATTTAGTCCCAATAGATATAAACTTAAATATTATAAAAATTTAAAATTTAAAAATAATCCCTTCTTTTTTTTAAAAAATAATTTTATTAAATTTAATCTTTTATCAATAATATTCTATTTTATTAAAAATATTTTTATTAAAAAAAAAAAATTTAAAAAGGACATTTTAATGCAAGTGGCACCTTATGGAGGGTTATTTTTCAATAAAGAAATACTTAAGCATATAGGATATCCTAAAACAAATTTTTTTTCATATGCAGATGATTTTGATTTTACACTAAGAATGACTAAAAATAATTTTAATATTTATTATTCCAAAGACTATTTAATTAAGGATTTAGAAATTACTTTTGATGAAAGCAACTATTTTTCTAATAAAATTGATGAAAAAAAAATTTTTTTTCAAGTAAGAAATCATACTTATTTTAGTAGAAATTTTATTAGTAATAAAATTATCTATTATTCTAACATGTGTATTTTTTTATTTTTTTTTATTTTTAAAAATTTTTTTTTAACTAGCAATAAAATCTTTTTTTTTAAAAGACTTTATTTAATTTTAAAAGCTGTTAGATCTGGTAATAAAAAACGTTTGATTTCTTATTACAAATAATATTTTCAATGATTAATTATTATAGTATTTTAAGTAAAAAATTTTTTAAGAAGTACTCTAATTTTTATTTTGATGGTACACGTAAAATTCCCATAATTAAAGAGATACCCCGTTTTGTTACAGGTAAGATTAATTATGCTGAAATGTGGGGCAAGCAATGGTCAATTTATCAAAAAACACAATTTGACAGTTTTACAAAAACTAATTTAAGTAAATCAAGATTAGAGTCTATTTTAGGCTTTAAGGTTGAAAAATTAAAGAACAAAAATGTTCTTGAGGTTGGGGCGGGAGCTGGAAGATTCACTGAAGTTCTTCTTAAGTCAAAAGCAAATGTTCATGTTATAGATGCAACAAAAGCTGTTGAGTATAATTATAGCAATAATAAAAAAATAAGTAAAAAATTTAAAATTGCACAGGCCGATTTATATAATATTCCTTACAGAGATAATTCTTTTGATTTTGTAATTTGTATTGGCGTCTTACAGCATACCCCGGACACGTTAAAGAGTCTAAAAAGTATTTGGTCTAAAGTTAAAAAAAATGGATATTTAATTGTTGATCATTATCAATTTACCTTAGGATATTATTTTGGTTTTTTATGGATTTTGAGAGTGTTTCTAAAAAGGCTACCAACCAAGTATACAATTAAAATTACAAAGCAAGTTGTTAAATTATTTTTTCCGATTTTATGGATTTTTAGAGATTATAAATTTTTATTTAGATTGTTAAGAAAAATATTTCCACTAGGATTTAATTATTATGACAGAAAAGATTTAAATAAAAAGCAGCATTATCAATGGGCAGAGCTTGATACTCATGACGCTTTAACAGATGATTATAAGAGGTTATTAACAAAAAGAGCATTTAGTGAAATGCTAGACAAGTTAGGTGGTAAAATAGAATTATTAAGTTCACTGCGTCCCGGAGGAAATGGTTTAGAGGCAAGAGTAAGAAAAATATAAATTTTTATGTGTGGATTGTTAGGATTTATCGATACTAGACGTAATTGTGATATTAAAATTTTAAAAGAAATGACAAATGCCCTGATACACAGGGGTCCAGACGCAGAAGGTTTTTTTTTTGAAGAAAATAAAAATTCAATTATTGGACTTGGGCACAGACGTTTATCAATTTTAGATTTATCAAAAAATGGCAATCAACCTTTACGCTTTAATAATAATATAATTATTTATAATGGAGAAATATATAATTTTTTAGAGATTAAAGAAGAACTTAAAAAATTAAATTACGAATTTAATTCGAATTCTGACACTGAAGTTATTCTAAAAGCTTATGATAAATGGGGAATAGATTGTGTTAATAAATTTATAGGAATGTTTGTTATAATTATTTATGACAAAAAAAAAGAAAAAGTATTTTTAATTAGAGATAGAGCAGGAGTAAAACCATTATATTATTATTTCTATGATGGACTTTTTATGTTTGCTAGTGAATTAAAAAGTTTTCACAAAAATCCAAATTTTCAAAAAGAAATTGACCCGCAGGGATTAAATTTATTTTTTAAGTATGGTTATATACTTGAACCATTTACTATTTTTAAATTTACTAAAAAACTTAGAAGCGGTCACTATATAGAATATAATTTAATTAATAATAAGATTAATGAAAATAAATATTGGGATGTTGCTAATAACTATAACAAAGAAAGGCTAAATATATCTTTTGAAGATGCTTCATTAGAAATGGAACGTCTATTAAAATCTGCCTTTCAATATAGAACTGTATCTGATGTTCCAGTAGGAGTTTTTCTAAGTGGTGGTTACGATAGCAGTATCGTTGCAGCGATATTGCAAAAAAATTCAGCAAAAAAAATTAAGACATTTACAATAGGATTTAATGAAAAAAATATTAATGAGGCTAATTATGCAAAAGATATAGCGAATTTTTTACAAACAGAACATTATGAGCATTATTGTACTAAAAAAGACGCTTTAGAAATATTTCCCCAATTAGCTAATATTTACGATGAACCTTTTGGAGATCCTTCTTCTATACCCACGGTTTTGTTAAGTAATTTTGTAAGAAAGTATGTTACCGTCAGCTTAAGTGCTGATGGAGGTGATGAAGTATTTGCTGGTTATTCTAAATATTTAACAGTTACAAAGTATAGAGAGGTCTTTAAAGGTAATAAAAATTTAAAAAAGATTATTAGTTTTTTTTAGAAAAAATAAAATTTAAAAATTTTAATATTTTTCAAAACATAAAAAATTTTAACTCTAAGTATGATTTTATTGAAGCATTAATTAATAATAAAAATCCAATAGAATTAATAAAAATTTTATCTTATATTTATTCTGTTGATGAGATTAAAAAATTATTAAAATTTGAAAATTCAAATGAGATTATAACAAATTATGAAAATAATATTATAGATTTTAAAAAAAATGATGATTTAAGTAATTTATTAGCTGTAGATTTTAAAACTTATCTTTCTGATAACATACTAGTTAAAGTTGATAGAGCTACTATGAGTTCAGGCTTAGAGGGAAGAGAACCATTGCTAGATCATAGAATTATTGAGTTTTGTTCTTTGCTGCCTTCTAATTTTAAAATCAAAAATGGTATAACAAAACTTTTGCTAAAGGATATTGCCTATAGATACGTACCACAAAAATTTTTAGATAGGCCTAAAATGGGATTTGTACCACCGTTATTTCAATGGTTAAAAAATGATTTTTCAGAATTTACGAGTACGTTTTTTAATAATGATTTTTTAACAAAACAAAATATTTTAAATAAAGATTATATATTAATTTTACATAAAGATTTTATAAATGGAAAAAATGAAAATCTAGGAAAAATTTGGTTAGTACTAATTTTTTTTAGCTGGTACAAAAAATGGTTTTTATAATTAATGAATGCTAAAAAGACAGTTATTTATACCGCCGTTTTTGGAGGTGACAATTGTGATTGTTTATTAAGTCACTTTCCAGGATTTGATTTTATTTGTTTTACAGATAAAAAAAAAATTTCTACAAAATGGAAAATTAAATTAGTTAAACCAAACTTAAGTCCAGAAATTTTAAATAGAAAATACAAAATCTTAGCCCACAGATATTTAAAGAATTATGAAAATAGTATGTATGTTGATGCTAATATTAGAATTTTAAAAAATCCTAAAAATTTAATACATAACGTTATTAAAAATTCAAATTTTGCAGTATCTAAACATTTTCTTAGAGAATGCATTTATGATGAGACGTTGGCATTATTAAAATCTTCAAGATTTAATAATGGCTTAATATTCCGGCAAATATTAAACTACGCACTCAAAGGCATGCCGCAAAATTATGGATTAAGTGAGAATAGCATAATAATTAGAAAACATAATAAATCGAATATAAAAAAATTTATGGAAAGATGGTGGTATGAAATTACAAGGAAATCACATAGAGATCAAATAAGTCTGCCATTTTTATTATGGAAGTATAAATTTCAAGTTTTAATGTTAAATGAAAATAAAAGACAAGGCAACTATTTCTCTTTTAAGGAAAAAAAAATAAGTAAAGATTTATTTAGTTATATTAAAGGTATATGTTGGATTATTTTATTTTATTTAATAATTAAAATAATTTTAAAATTCAAAATAAAAAAAATCTATGACAATTGGATGTATAATTATTTTATATAATAAAAGTTATGAGGAAGTAAAAAAAAATATAAAAACAATATATAAGGATATAGATAATTTTTATGTAATAAATAACTCCAAAATATCGTATCATTCAAAAAATAAAAAAATCTTAATTAAGAATCTAAATGTAAATCTTGGAATAGCCGCAGCGCAAAATTTAGGTTTGATTGAAGCTTACAAAAAAAAAAACGATTATATTTTATTTAGTGATCAAGACACAATTTTTGGAAAAAACTTTGTGAAAGATATTTTTTTAGCATTTAAAGAAACAGAGAAAAAAAATAAAAATATATTTGCAATTTCACCAAATTTGTATGACAGAAATAAACAAGTTATATCAGGATTTGTTCAAAGGTTTTTTTTTTTTAGATTTACTATATTTAATAATAATATAATTACCCCAAAAAAAAATATATCTGAAATTTCAGAAGCAATGTCATCAGGTATGTTTTTAAAAACTCAAGTTTTAAAAAAAATTGGTTTTTTAAATGAAGATCTTTTTTTAGATTGGGTAGATTTTGATTTATGTTGGAGGGCTAATGATAGAGGTTATAAATTATTTGGTGCAAAAGATATTGTTGCTAATCATTTCCTAGGAAAAAAAGCTGCAATTTTTTTTAAAAAAAAATACCATCTACATGATGTTAATAGAGTTTATTATATTTTAAGAAATGGTATTTATATTTCATTATATAAATTTGATATTAATTTTTTTTGGAAAATAAATATATTTTTTAATACCATAAGATATTTAATTGGATATCTTATTTTTATAAGACCTTTTTTTACGGTTTGTAAATTTTCATTCCTAGGTTTATTGCACGGAATTTCAGGAAAACTAGGTAAATTAAATTATGATTAAAAATAGATTTATCCTTAGTAAATTTATTTTTGTTATATTTTTTTTATTAATAGGAAGATTTTTATTTCCAATTGGAGACGAGCCAGATTATTTTTTGAGAGCTATTAAAGTTATTAAAAATATTGATTATTATAATCTAACAATAAATAAAAATACTGATATATATCAATTTTTCAGATTTCTATTTAGTACTCTTTCTGAAAACTCTTATTATTCGTGTAATTTACAATCTTCCCCAACCGATTTTTTTGCAAAAATAGATTATACAACCTGCACAGATACAATTAAAAATATTTTTATTAGATTTTTTTTAACTATTTTTTTTTTTTTAATAATAGTTGCGCCACTCTATTTAAATAAAACTTATTTTATATTAAAATATTATGGCTTACGTTGTTCTTTAAGTCAGTGGAATGTGAAAAAACAAATTCTTTTACTTTCTATTTTATTCCCTTCATTAATATATCATTTAGGTTTTTTATCCGCAGAGGCAGTAACTTTACTACTATCATTATTGATATTTTTGTTCCGCGGATCCCATCATTTTGTTATGGTTATTCTATTTTTAATTTTTCTAATCGATTATTCTGATGCACTTATAGTATTTGGATATTATATTTTTATATCTACAGTTATTAGATATTATAAATTTTTTTATTATTGGATTTTTTTTTTTTTAATATCTTCTTTATTTATTCTTATTTTCAGAGAAACAATAATTTTTTTCTTGAGTGAATTTTTTTTTAAATTTAATTATATTTTTCTTGAACAGAATTTTTTCAATATTGCTGATAAATATAATTTAATTTTAAGACCTATAATCACCTACTTGGGTTTTATTTTTTTAACAGCTAATAAAATTAAAGTTATTCCTTTATATATTCTTTTTTCTTTCTTTCTAGCGAAATTTTTTTTCTCAATAATTAAAAAAATACATTATGAAAAAGAATTTAAAAAAAAAAACAAATTTATCAAGAACTTTCTTATTTTTGTTAGTTCATTCTTTTTTATAATTAATATTGTTTTTATTTTTCCATCCCATTCTTTTGTAAAGTACTATATTTTTATCTTCCCATTTTTTTTACTTTCGATAGTTGATGTTTATAAATTAAAAAATGTTTTTATTTTTGCAATAATAAGCAATATTGTTGTGTTCTTAAATTTATTAATATACTATAAATAAACTTTTATTTTATTAAGTTATTTATATGTCAAGAATCGTAGGTATAATACTTGCAGGTGGTTCTGGCACAAGATTGTATCCATTGACCCTTGGTTTATCCAAACAATTGTTGCCAATATATAACAAGCCAATGATTTACTATCCTTTATCTGTTCTAATGTTAGCAAATATTAAAAATATTTTAATAATAACAACACCAGAGGATATTCAAAACTACAAGAGAGTAATAGGAGATGGAGGAAGTTTAGGATTAAAAGTTAGTTACAAAATTCAACATCAGCCACGAGGTCTTGCAGATTCCTTTATTATTGGAAAAGACTTTATTAAAGGAAATCACGTTTGTTTAATACTAGGAGATAACATCTTTTTTGGTAGTAATTTTACTGGTATTTTAAAAAAAATTTCAACAAATTTAATTAGTAAAAAAATCGCAACTATATTTGGATATCAAGTGTCTGATCCCAAAAGATATGGAATCGTGAATGTAAATAAAAAGGGTGCACCGGTAAATATAATTGAGAAGCCAAAAAACCCAAAATCAAATCTAGCAGTAACTGGTTTATATTTTTATCCTAATGATGTTGTTAAAAAAGCTAGTAAACTTAAACCATCTAAGAGAGGTGAGTTAGAAATTACTTCAATTAATAAATTATTTTTAAAAGAGAAAAGATTAAATCTTCAGATATTAGGTAGGGGGTTTGCTTGGTTAGATACTGGAACATGCGAGTCATTAACGGATGCGTCTAATTTTGTTAAGACCGTTGAGACAAGACAAGGGTTAAGAATTGGCTGTATTGAAGAGATTGCTTATATGATGAAATTTATTAATAAACAAAAATTTTTAAAATTAATTAATAAATTTAAAAAAAGCTCATATGGTAAATTCTTAAGTGATATTGTTAAATCAAAAAAATGAAATTTCAAAAACTAAAAATACCAGGACCTGTCTTAATAAAACCAGAAATTCACAAAGATTCAAGAGGACATTTCTTTGAAAGATATAAAAAAAAAGAACTTGATTTATTTCTAGGTAATAAAATAAACTTTATTCAGGAAAATCAATCTTTATCGAAGAAAAACGTATTTAGAGGATTTCATTTTCAGATTAATCCATTTTCCCAGTCAAAACTAATTTCAGTCTATAAAGGAAAAATTTTAGATGTTATAGTAGATATTAGATCTAATAGCAAATATTTTGGAAAATTTCTTAAAATTTATTTAGATTCTGAAAATAATAATTCTTTATTTATTCCAAAAGGTTTTGCACATGGTTTTTTTGCGTTAAGTGAAGTGACGGTTGTTAATTATAAAGTTGATAATTACTATTCAAAAATTCACGAGAAATGTTTGCTATTAACTGATAAAAAATTAAGATTAAATTTAACCTTATCAACAAAAAAAAAAATAATTTCCAAAAAAGATAAGTTAGGCATGTCCCTTAATGAAATTTTCGAAAATAAGTTTTTTTAAAGTTGAAGAGATAAAACTAAATGAAATTTGCAAATGTTTCTGTTGTAATACCTTATTATAACAATTCTTCAACAATTAGCAGAACACTGTCTAGCATTTATAATCAGACTGTACTGCCGAAAGAAGTTATTGTAGTAGATGACAATAGTAAAAAAAATGAGAATAAAAAATTAAAAAATATCTTAAATAAATATAATAATAAAAAAATTAATAATATTCTAATTTGTAAAAAAAAAAATTCTGGGCCTGCAACTGCAAGAAATATTGGTTGGAATAAAAGCTCATGTAAATATATAGCTTTTTTAGATTCGGATGACAGCTGGCACATAAAAAAAATAGAATTGCAGTATAATATAATGGAAAAAAATAAATTATCTTTTACATGTCATTATTCAACTAATAAATATTCTAATACTTTTAATAATTATAAAAATAATAACCAACTTAAAAAAATATCTTTATTAAAAATGTTATTTTCTAATCAATTTACTACACCGACAGTTATGTTGTTAAGAAATATTAATTTAAGATTTGAAGACAAAAAATATTATACAGAAGATTATTTGCTTTGGTTAGAAATTTTAATTTCGGGGACTAAAATGTATTTGATTAAAAAGACTTTAACATACTTGCATAAGCCATCTATTGGGTTTTCTGGTTTATCGAAAAATATAAATGCTATGCGTAAAGGGGAACTTGAAAGTTTTTATACTTTATTTAAAAAAAAAAAAATTAATAAATTTTTATTTTATATTTTAGTATTATATTCTCATATTAAAAGATTTAGAAAATCAATATTTATTTATGGTATCAAATAAAAAGCTTCTTATTATAAGATCAAATGGGCAAATAGGAAGAAGTTTTTTTTTTTTAAAAAAAAAAAATAAAAACTTAAATCTTTTTTTTTTAAATAAAAAAAAAAAAAATTATTTTAAAACAATTTTTTTAAAAAAAATAAAAAAAAATAATAATAATAATTTTATTTT
>Ga0172372_10011325_pt1 | contig 11346 bp, 9 predicted proteins | sample LakKiv5m_2_FD_114544 | JGI IMG/M metagenome (GOLD analysis project Ga0172372, IMG submission 114544) | Freshwater microbial communities from Kabuno Bay, South-Kivu, Congo - kab_092012_9.5m | ecosystem: Environmental > Aquatic > Freshwater > Lake | place: Democratic Republic of the Congo... | reverse complement strand
CATGGATTTGCCGCGGGCCAGCCAACAGAACCGCACATCGCTGTGATTTCACACGGCACGGGCCACGGTATTGGTCTTGAGGTCCACGAGCCGCCGCTCTTGGCGATGAAGGGGCCTGCGCTCGTCGTCGGCGACGTGCTCACGGTCGAGCCCGGGCTCTACGCGCTTGGGATCGGCGGTATTCGCGTGGAGGACATGGTCGCCGTCACGCAGGACGGTTGCGTGAACTTCAACACCCTTCAGGAGGGTCTTGATTGGAAGTGACGGTTCGCCTCAAGACGCGCTGATTGGAGGCGCGCTCGGCTGCGGCGTTCCACCTCCGTCGCCACGATCACTCGGTCGCGGCCGGGCCTTCGCCCGTTCGGATCTTGACCGCTGCGCGTGGCGGCGGAGTCGTGCCGGCATAGTGCTGCGCGGCCGCCTTGCAGATCGCGGCAAGCACTTGGTGCAACTTCTCGTGGTCGGGGAACGCGTCGAGCCGCTCGAGAAGCGCGTCGACCTGCTTCGCGGGTTCGGCACCGGTATCAAGCGTCTCGATCGCCGCGTCGCCCAGCTGCTCGCACGCATCGATGTACCACGCAAGCGTGGGCTTCTCCCACGTGCGCGGCGGATCGATGCGCGTGCGGATCGTCACCTGACCGATCGCGACGACCGGGCAAAGTCCGAGCTGTGTGCGCGGCTCACGGCAGAGGAAGATCGCGGGAACCTCTCGCTCGAGCGCGAAGAGCCGGAGACGGCGTGCGTCGGCGCCGACGAGCGGCGGCTGAAGCAGGTAGCAGATCGGGGCGAGCGCGAAATCGGGGCCGGGCGCCGAGTCGAGGATCGCGACCTTCTTCGAGTCGTAGGCGGCCTGCATGCGCTGGCGCCGCGCTTCCTGAAGGGGCAGCGCGATCCGGGCCATGAGGTTGAAGTCGCCCTCGGCGCGCGCCATGTCGAGCGCCTTCGCCGCAAGGCGCTCGGCCTCGAACCAGTGATTGCGTGCAAGCGCCTGCGTGGCCTTCGTCATCAGGCTCTGGACGGATGAGGTCTTGACGTTCGGCATGGTGCTCTTCTGGTCGGGGTCGTTCGCGGTCGTTCGTTTGCGTTCGTGTCGTGGCTCGCCCTCGCGTCGGTTCAAGCCTTGACGATGGCCTGCGCCTCGATCGAGGCCAGCTCCTGTGCGAGCGCCGCGAGCATCGTCGCGAAGCGCTTCGAGGTCTCGGGGAACTCGTACATCAGGCAGTCGGAGATGGCGGTGCGATCCTGCGCGAGCATCGCATCGCGGAGGGTACGCAGCCGGCCGTCAAGTGCCACGATGGCGCCATCGAGGTCGATGCCGCGGCGGACAAGCGCCTCGCGCGACACGATGCCGAGAGAGAGCCCGCGCGAGACTGCGGTTTGCACCGAGCCCCACACGGCAAGCGCCTCGAGGAGCGACTGCAGGCCTTCGCCAAAGCGATCGGACTGCATGAGTTTGGCGGCGTTCCGCTGGATCTCCTCGGCGTTGAGCACCGCGTCGGCCGCGTGCATCATGGTGTCGCGGAGGAGTGTCGCCGGATGCGCGGTTGCAAGGCGGAGTTCTCCGGCGCTGCGCGCGGTGAACTCGCCGTTGGCGAGGTCTTCCTCGCTCCAAGCGACACCATCGACCTGGACCTCGACGATCATGCGACCGTTGCCCTCGACGACGCGCGCGGCGGCCGCGAGGCCTTCCGCCACATCCTTGGCGTCGATGTTGGTCTGGCAGTCGTCGAGATAGATGCGCATGGGGTGCCTTCGCCGTGGGCTTTGGGGGGTGCTGGCCGGGGCGGCATACCGCCGCGGGTTGCTATCGGCCGTCCAAACGGGGGGGTTGAGCGATTCGCGCGGTTTGAACGAGCCTTGCGGGGTAGGCCGGAAATCGTGGCCTCGGCAGGGTCGAACCGACGCAGGGACAACGCGAGCGGCCGTGGAATCGGTTCAGCGGTGGATCTGAAGAGGCGAGGGCGGCCTGACGGCCCGCCTCAAGGGCTCGCGCGGGCGCGGGGACTGTGCGACGTTCAGTGGGGGGCCGACGCGCCCTCGGGACGGGTCGCCGACTGCGGTTGCCACATCGCCGGGACCGTGCGCTTGTCGTCCGGGCGGGCCAGTTCGCGCGCCCGGCCGTGGACGCCCGTCGAGCTCGCGAGGACCGCGTCGCAGAGGCCGTGGACCTCGCTGATCGCCGGGAACTCCCGGCGCAGATCATCGACCCGCGAGGACATCGCCGCGCCGGGCTCGCAGTAGAGCCGGCGGTAGGCCGTGCGTACCGCGTCGATCGCCTCCTGGCCGATGCCGCGCCGCGTCATCTGGATGTGGTTGTGCCCACGCACGCGCGCGGGGAAGCCTTCCGAGATGAGGTAGGGCGGCACGTCGCGCGACTGGCGCGCCATGCCGCCAACGAAGGCGCAGGTGCCGATGGTGACGAAGTGATGGAACGCCGCCGCGCCACCGATCGTGGCGGCGTCACCGATGTGGACATGACCCGCGAGGAGAGCCGCGTTCGCGATCGTGATGTCATTGCCGAGGATGCAGTCGTGCGCCACGTGCACGCCGACCATCAGGAGGTTGCCGTTGCCGATGCGCGTGGCGCCGCCGCCGACGGCGGTGCCGCGGTGGATGGACACCTGCTCGCGGATGTGGTTCCGGTCGCCGATCTCGCACCACGTCTCCTCGCCGCGATACTTGCGGTCCTGCGGAATGCCGCCCGCGGTAGAGAAGGGGTAGAAGACGTTGTCCTCGCCCACGCGGCAGTAGCCCTCGAGCACCACGTGGCTGCGCAGGATCGTGCCCCGGCCGATCGTCACGCGCGGACCGATCACGCAGCAGGGGCCAACCACGACATCGTCCGCGATTTCCGCGGTGGGATCGATGACGGCGGTGGGGTGGATCGTGGGCATCGTTGCTCGGGCTCTCTGACGTCTGGGAGTGTGACTTGTTCCGTCTCGATGCGCGGATTGCAGGCGCATCGACACGCGCGTTTGAGATCACTCGATATCTGGGTCGACCATCATGAAGCGCAGCTCGGCCTCGGCGGCCGTCTTGTCGCCGACGATCGCGCGGCACTTGAGGTGGCCCGTGCGCGCGGTGGCGCGGATGTTCTCTGCCTCAAGCACGACCTGGTCGCCGGGGACGACCGGCTTGCGCAACTTCACGCGGTCGATCGAGAGGAGGATCGCGATCTTGCCCGTGTGCTCGAGCACGTTCGCGAGGAGGAGCCCGCCAAGCTGCGCCATCGCCTCGACGAGGAGGACGCCCGGCATGATCGGCGTGCCCGGATAGTGGCCCTGGAAGAAAGGCTCGTTGATCGTGACGTTCTTGATGCCAACCGCGCGGCGCGTTCCGTCGACCTCGACCACGCGGTCGACGAGGAGCATCGGATAGCGGTGGGGCATCAACTTCTGGATCGCGCGGATATCCATCACCTTGCCGTCGACGACGGTGCGGCGAAGGTCGGCGGCGAGCATCTGCTCGCGCACCTTCATCGCCAGTTTCCGGTTGAGGCCGTGGCCGGAGCGCACCGCGAGTACGCGGCCTTGGATCGGTGCGCCGATGAGCGAGAGATCGCCGATCACGTCGAGCGTCTTGTGACGCACGGGCTCGTCGTCAAAGCGGTAGGCGTTGTCGATCGGGTTGCCGTCGTCGCCGATCACGAGGATGTCGCGCGGAGTGAGGTGCCGGCAGAGACCGGCGGCCTGCAGCGCCTCGGCCTCCTCGCGTAGGCTGTAGGTGCGCGCCGGCGCGACCTCGCGGAGGTAGTCGCCCTCGGCGACGTTGTACGAGAAGGTCTGGTGCCGGATCCGGTGGCCCTGCGTGCCGTAGTCGAGGTCGTAGACCACGCGCATGCCCTCGGCCTCGAAGGGCATCGCGGCGATCATGCCGTCGGGCTCCTCGATCACGATCGGCTCGCGGATCTTGAACACCTTGCGCGGTGCATCTTGCTCGACGATGCCGGCCTCGAGGATCGGTTCGGCGAAGAGCGCCGAGGAACCGTCGCCGCAGGGGAGTTCCGGGGCATTCAGCTCGATGGTGGCGTTGTCGATGCGAAGACCCGCGATCGCCGAGAGCACGTGCTCGACGGTGTCGATCGTCACATCGCCCGACTTGAGCGTGGTGCGGCGCGGACGCGGCGCCACATGCTCGACCGTGGCCGGGATGCGCACGGGCGGATTGAGATCGGTGCGGACGAACGCGACGCCGGAGTGCGGCGGCGCTGGCTGGATGACGACGGTCGCGTCGACCCCGAGCATGAGGCTCTTGCCGCGCACCGTCACCGGCCGGGCGAGCGTGCGCTGGCGCGGCGCGGCCTTCAGCGCGCCTTCCTTCGACGATCCGGCGGGTACCGGTGTACGGGAGGGTCCGACGCTCAGGGCGCCTTCGGCGGATCGAGAAGGTGTCTCAGTTGGCGATGCCACTCGGGGAGTTTACGGACGAGCGCGATCTCCCGCAAAGCGTTCCGGAGTTCCTGCGCCGGGAACCCGCCCCACGTGGCGCCGTCGGGGATGTCGCTCATGACGCCGGAGCGCGCCGCGAGCGACGCACCGCGGCCGATGACGAGGTGGTCGGCGATGCCGCATCCGCCGCCGATCCGGCATCCGTCGCCGATGCGCGTGCTGCCCGCGACCCCGGTGAGGCCGCTCATGACCACGCAGCGGCCGATCTCGACGTTGTGGCCGATCTGGCAGAGGTTGTCGATCTTGGTGCCCGCGCCGATCCGGGTGGCGCCGAACTTGCCGCGGTCGACGCAGCTGTTGGCGCCCATCTCGACATCATCCTCGACGACAACGTTTCCGATGTGAGCGACCTTCGCGATGCCGCGACCGTCCGCGCTCGGTCGATAACCGAACCCGTCGGTGCCGATGGCGACTCCGGAGGCAAGGATCACACGGTTGCCGACGACGCAGCGCTCGCGGATCACGACGTTTGTGTGCAGCACGCAGTGCGAGCCGATCGAGGCGTTCTCGTAGATCGCGACGCCGGGAAAGAGTGCCGTGCCCGCGCCGACGGTTGCACCGCACGCAATCGAGACTCCCGCGCCCACCCGTGCGGTCGGATCCACGTGCGCGTCGGGGTCGACGTGCGCGGTCGGATGGATCCCGACCGCCGGCAGCGCTTCGGGAGGCGCGAAGCGGTCGAGGATCGCCATCATCGCATGGTCGGCGCTCTTGACCTTGAGGAGCGTGTGGGCGCTCGCCTCCTCGGGAAGGGGCAGATCCGCCGAAACGACGACGGCAAGGGCTTTCGTGGCCGGAATCAACTTCGCAAACTTGGCGTTCCCGATGAAGGTGAGTTCGCCCGGCTTCGCCCGGTCGATCATCTCGAGGCCGGTGACGACCGTCGCCTCGATCCGCGCTCGGTCTCCGCCCGCCGGTACCTCGATCGAAGCTCCGACCAGGGTCGCCAGCGCTGCGAGCGAGCGCTCGCCTGCTCCGGCTCCATCAGCCACCCTTCGCCGCCTTCCACTCCTCGTTCATGAAGGCGACGAGTTTCTCGGTGACGTCGGCCTTCGGCGTGGCGAAGATGAAGCGCCGGGCGGAGATCTGCTGCATGGTCTTCGCGGCGTTCGCCGGATCCATCTCGGGCAGCGAGTCGTCGAGCAGGATGTAGTCGAGGCCGTCGCGCTCGGCGAATCGACGCGCGGCGTCCTTGATCGCGAGATACGTGTCGCGGAGGGCGCGTGCGCGCTCCATCTCGAGCTTCGCGTTGGCGAACTGCTGGATCGCTCGGAACTCGCCGACGGCGATCTGCAGCTTCTGGACCGCAGCCGCCTGCGCATCGGAGCCGGCCTGGAAGCTGTCGAGTTCGGCCTCGAGGTCCTTCACGACCGTCTGCTGCGCGCTGATCTTCTGGTCGAGTTCCTCGGCGAGCTTCTTGAGGCCGTTCTGGATCTCGACGTAGCGCTCGATCGAGTTGTAGGTCTTCTCGAGATCGATGGTCGCGACGCGCGACGGCGCCGTGTCGGGCGCCGACTGCCCGGCGTTCGGGCGCATCAGGCTTGCGCTGAGCGCAAGCGCGACGGCGGCCACGACCGCGGTGAAGAGAGTGGACTCGGAGCGGAGAAAGTTCGGGAGTCGCATGGTGTTGTTCGGCCGAATCGGATGGTTTCGCGCTCCGGTGAGGGATCGCGCGTGGATACGGGGCGTCGGATTCACTTCGGTTGTGCGGTCGTTCCGGCGGGCGCTGCGCCCGTCGTCTTTGTGGTCGCGTTGGCCGGCGAACCAGTGCGGTCGTTGTCGAGCTGCACGCGCAGCTTGTCGGTGACATCGATCGACTTCCCGGCGTAGAGGACGCGCAGCGACGCGATCTGGCTCTTGGCCTGCGTCTCAAGCGGCGGCGCGTTCTGGCCGCGCTGCGTGGTGATCTCGATGCGCGAGTCGTCGACCACGATCATGCCGTAGCCCTCGGCCTCGGCCAGCTTGCGCGCGCCCTCGCGCACCGACCGGTAGATCGCCTGCCACTTGAGGCTGCGCTCGCGATCGACCTCGAGTTCCTTGAGTTGGCTCCACTGCTCGGCCTGCAGTCGCGCAAGGCGCATCGCGTCCATGCGGGTGTCCTTCTCGGGGCCGGCGGCCATCGCCTCGACCTCCTTCAGGCTCGCGTCGAGTGCGGCCTTCTTCGCGCGCCCTTCGTCCATCGCCTTCGCCTCGAGCTCCTTGATGCGCACGTCCCATTCCTTCGCCGCGGCGAGGCTGTCGAAGAGTCGAGCGAGATCAACGGTGCCGACCGCGGTCGGTGGAGCAGGAACGGCGATCGGTCGAATCGCCTGTGCGGAGGTTCCGAGGAACCCGAGCGTTGCGATGGCGGTGCCGACGCACAGGGCGACGATCGAGGAACGGCGGTCGAAGGACAGTTGCAGTGAGGGCATGGTCGTTTCCGTAGTCCCGGCGTGGAGGTCGCGCCGGAGGAGCGCGGATTGTACGGACGAAGGCCGAATCGCGCGGATTCCCCTGCGAGGATTGAGCCGCGCAACGCGCGTGCGCGGCTCGATTGCGCCTCGGAGGTGCGCTCAGAACGGGATCTCGGCGGAGAACGAGAAGACCTGGGTCTCGTCGCTCTCTTCCTTTACGAGCGGCACCGCGAAGTCGAAGGCCAGCGGAGCCGGGCCGAACTGCGGGATGTAGAGCCGCACGCCCATGCCGATCGAGACGCGGTACTGGTCGAGGCCGACGTCGTCGGTGACGGTGCCCGAGTCGACGAAACCGACCATCGACAGCGTGCTGCCGAAGACGGGCTGCTCGTACTGCGCGCCCGCGAAGAACATCCACAGGCCACCGACGGGATCGTCGGCAGTCGTGAGCGGGTCGATGTTCTGCTTCGACTTGGGGCTGATCGTGCGGAATTCGAAGCCGCGGAAGGTGCGGCCGCCGAGGTAGAACCGTTCGTAGACCGGCGCGTCGTCGCCGAGAATGTAGCCGACGTCGGTCGAGAGGCGCAGCGTCGAGCGGCGCCCGAGGAAATCCTCGCTGACCGTGAAGAACTGCGTGTAGCCGCCGCGGAACACCGTGAACGGATCGATGTCGTCGAAGCTGACGAACTGCGTGACCGCGAGGTCGAACGCGCTGCCCCGGCTCGGCCGGAACTGGCGATCGACATCGGTGCGCTTCACGAACATCCCGGTCGAGATGTAGTTCGCCGGCCCCTTGTCATCGGCCACCTCGACCGGCGTATCGGGATCAAACCCGCTGAGCTCGACCCACGTGTACGCGCCGGTGACGCCGACGCTCCAGAAGTCGCCGAGCTTGCGCGAGATCGAGAGCGGCGTCGAGGCGCGGTTCTCGTCGTAGTCTTCGAAGATCCGGTAGCGATAGAAGGGCGATACGCGGAAGGCGTAGTCGGTCTCGAGGAGGTGCGGCTCGAGGAAGTCGAGGCTGAAGTTCGAGACCTCGTTGCCGGGCGCGATCGTCATCTGGAACTGCTGGCCGGCGCCGCGGAACGCGCGGCCAGCGACGAGTTCGTCGAGGGTCTCGGGCGTGTCGGCGATGTCGAAGTTCCTCTGGGCGACGCTGAACTGGCCGAAGACGCCGGAGTCGGTTCCGAGGCCGACACCGAAGTTGATGCTGCCGGTGTTGCGTTCCTTCACCTCGGCGAGAATGTCGCGCACCTCGCTGCGCACGTCCTTTCGGACGACCGCTTCCGTCGCGAGCTGCTTGACATCCTCGGCGCGCTTCTCGCCCGTCGCGGCCTCGGCGGCGGCGGCTTCCGCCGCGCGTTCGCCCTCCGCCGCTTTCTCTCCCGCCGCCTTCTCTCCCTCGGTCTCGGTGCCGGTCGCCTGCGGCGTGTCGAGCGCGTCCTGCTCATCCGGACGCGGGCGCTGCACGGTGATGCGCACCTCGTTGAAGAGCTGCGACGCGCGCACGCGGCGCTCCGAGTTCGCAATCTCGCGGCCATCGAGCACGCGTCCGGGCTGGATGCGTACGAGTCGCCGGACGACCTTGTCCTTCGTGAGGAAGTTGCCCTGGATGTTCACGAGGCCGGCGATGGTGCGCGGCCCCTCGCGCAGGCTAAGCAGGAGATCGACCTCTGGCTCCGCGCCGACGCGCACCGTCCGGTGGTTGACGTCGACATCCACGTGGCCGAGGAGGAAGTAGGCGTCGCGCACGCTCGCGATGCTCTTGTCGATCTTGTAGCGCGAATAAATGTCGCCGCGGTGAATGAAGAGCAGGCCTTCGATCTGGGCGGGATCGAGCACGCCGAGCGGCTTGGGGCCTTCGGCGCCCATACCCTCGATCACGACATCGCGCAGCCGGTAGCGGCGTCCCTCGCTGACCACGAAGACGACCTTCGCCTCCTTCGAGTCGGACGAGATTTCCACGCGACGGTCGACGCGCACATCCACGAAGCCGCGGTCCTTGTAGAACTTGTCGAGCGCGGCCCCGTCGTCGACCAGCCGATCCTCGTCGAGTTCTCCCTTGCCGAAGAGCGGCACCGCGGTGCCGGTCTTGATCTCGGAGGAGAGCTCCTTCGCCTCGAAACTCTCGTTTCCGACGAAGAGGATCTCCTTCACCTTGACGCGCGGGCCCTCGACAATGCGCAGGATCAGGATGCCCGAATCCTTCAGCAGGTTCTCGTCGACCGTGACCTCCGCGAGGTAGTGTCCGCGCTTGCGGTAGAGATCCTTGATGCGCGTGACCGACTGCTCGAGCAGGAAGTCGTCGCGCGGGCCACCGGCGTAGAGAGGGATTGCCTTGCGCAGTTCCTGATCGCTGATGAGTTTGTTGCCGACGACCTGGAGGTCGCGCACGATCGGCTGCTCGACGAGCACGTAGGTGAGCTCGACCGATCCGTCGGGGAGGACCGTCGCGATCGCGTCGACGGTGTCGAACTGTCCGAGGCGGTACAGCGTCGACACGTCGATGCGCACGGCCTGCGCCTCGAAGGGCTGGCCGGCGGCGACGCGGATGTTGTTGAGGATCTCGCGTTCGGTGACGCGCTCGAGTCCCTTGAAGACGACCTTCGAGATCGGACGGTCCGCGAGGGTCTCGTCGTCGAGCGCGGCGACCTGCGCCGACACGGGCGCGGCGAGTGCAACCGCAAGCGCGAGCGGCGCGAGCACGAGCATGCTTCGCGTCCGCAGGACGCCGAGGATGGGCGTGCGTGCGGACAAACGCTGCGTCCGCGGGTACGCGGTGTGGCGCCCGCCATCCTTCGCATCGATCGGTTCGCGGCCATCCGGCGGCATCGGGCGCAGAATACTGGTTCTGAGAAGAATGCGCGTTGCGCGCGCGGTGGCGGGGCGGAACCGGGACGGGTACCCTTCGCGCCATGACGACCGTCACCGATCTCAAGCGCACGCCGTTCCACGCCCTCCATCTCGACCACAAGGCGAAGATGGTCGAGTTTGCGGGTTACGACATGCCGATCTCGTACGGCTCGATCATCGAGGAGCACAAGTGGTGCCGTGCGAGCGCCGGCTTCTTCGACGTGTCGCACATGGGCCGGCTCCGGTTCAGCGGACGGCACGCCCGTCGCTTCCTCGATCACGTGTGCACCCGCCAGATCTGCGGCATGCAGGCGGGCATGGTGCGGTACTCGCTGATCTGCAACGAGCGCGGCGGCGTTCGCGACGACGTGCTCGTCTACTGCGTCGACGAGGACGAGTACCTGATGGTCTGCAACGCGTCCAACCGCCACAAGCTGCTCCAGCATTTCGCCGAGCGGAAGGGCCAGTTCGCCTTCAAGCTCGGGGACGAGACCGAGTCGACCGCGATGGTGGCGATTCAGGGACCGAAGGCGATGGAGTTGATCTCGAAGATGTCGAGCACGATTCCCACGATGAAGCGGTACCGCTTCATGGTGAAGAACCTCGTGGTGATCAAGCTCCTCGTTTCGCGCACGGGCTATACGGGCGAGGATGGCGTCGAGGTGATCCTGCCCTCGTCGATGGCGAAGCTCGCGCTCGGCATGGTGCTCAAGGACATGGGCGGATCGACCAGCGTGGTGAAGCCGGTGGGCCTTGGCGCGCGCGACACGCTGCGCATGGAGGCAGGCATGCCGCTCTACGGCCACGAGATCACCGAGGACATCGACCCCGTGTCGGCCGGACTCGAGTTTGCGATCAAATTCGACAAGGGCATGACCGGCGGGCCGGACGACGAGCGAACGGGCACCTTCATCGGGCAGGAAGCGCTGCGAAAGATCAAGGCTGATGGCCCGGCGAAGCGCCTGGTGGCGCTGTTTGTCGAGGGACGTCGTTCGCCGCGGCAGGGGATGCAGGTCCTTCACGGGGGAAGCGTTATCGGCGAAGTCACGAGCGGCTGCCTCTCGCCGACGCTCGACCGCGGTATCGCGATGGCCTACGTGCCGGCGGCGCTGGCTGCGGAAGGCACGGCGTTCGAGCTTGATCTCGCCGGCAAGGGCACCACGCCCGCGGCGGTGACGAAGCTGCCGTTCGTGAGCAATGTTTGAGCGCTCGCTGCGTGTTTTGATCGCTCGCAACCTGCTTCGCAACTTGCTCGCTTTCGCGTGGATGGCGTGTGCCTGAGCGCTCGCAACCTGCTTCCGGTCGACGAAGTCGACCGGGTGCCACGAGCCTCGCGCGCCGGAGGCGCGCGAGGTCGTGGTCGCTCCGCGTGAGAGGTGTCGTGAGACGCCGCGCGAAGCGCGGCGGTCCTGCTTCGAGGCGGTCGCCACTGCGGCGGCTCCCTTTGGCGCGACCAGAAGACCGGCGCTCCTTTCGGAGCGCCGTCCGTCGTTGCTTGTGACACGAGGCGACCACGACCCTTCCGTCGCTGCGCGACATCAGGGCTCGTGGCACCCAACGGCCAAAGGCCGTTGGATTCCGATCGACGAAGTTGGCTCGTGGCACCCAACGGCCAGAGGCCGTTGGACTCCGATCGACGAAGTTGGCTCGTG
>Ga0172372_10011324_pt1 | contig 11346 bp, 9 predicted proteins | sample LakKiv5m_2_FD_114544 | JGI IMG/M metagenome (GOLD analysis project Ga0172372, IMG submission 114544) | Freshwater microbial communities from Kabuno Bay, South-Kivu, Congo - kab_092012_9.5m | ecosystem: Environmental > Aquatic > Freshwater > Lake | place: Democratic Republic of the Congo... | reverse complement strand
TGACGCTGATCGCTTGGAAAAATTGTGATCACTTGGCGCCGGTGCTCGAAGGCGACCGTCTGCGCACGACTTTCGATGTTCGCGAACGCGTTCCCTTACCGGAGGGCGGCGCCATGCTGCGAATCACGGCCCAATGCTACGCAGCGCGAGGCCTACCAGAGACCGAGACGGCTGTGCTCGATTGGACTTTTTGGGCGTGGAGCGCGTGAACATGCGTCATCCCGATCGCGTCACCGCGCGACTCATCGACCATATCGTGACGCATCGTTACGACACTTTGTCGGCGAACGCCGTCACGGCGACATCGACCTTTGTGCTCGATTCGCTCGGTGTCGCCCTCGCCGGATCACGGGTGCCTCTAGTGCCAGAGTTGATTGCACTCTCCCAAAGTTGGGGGCAGTCAAACGACTGCCGTGTTTGGGGTAGCGGACAGCGCGTTCCGGCCATCACGGCGGCGTTCGTCAACGGCTATCAAATCCACAACCAAGAATGGGACTGCGTGCATGAGCCGGCCGTCGTACATCCGATGGCGGTGGTGCTCGCGACCTTGCTCGCCTGGTCTGAGCAACAGGGTCGCATCGACGGTCGACGCTTCGTCAGCGGTTGCAACGTCGCCGTCGACGTTGCCACCACGATCGGTAGTGCCGCGCGGAATAAACTGCGATTCTTCCGTCCGGCAATGTGCGGTGCTCTCGGAGCGACCGCGGGCATCGCCAATATGCTTAGCCTCGATGCCGAAACGACTCGCAGCGCACTCGGTCTTTGCTACAGCCAACTCTCCGGCACCATGCAAGCGCATGTCGAGGGCTCGCCGATGCTGCCCTTGCAGATCGGTATCAATACGCGCGCAGCACTGCTTGCAATCGACTTGGCCACTCGTGGCGTACAAGGGCCACGACATTTCCTCGAGGGCGATTTCGGTTACTTCACGCTGATGGACTGCGAGTGGGATCCGTCCGCCTTCGACCTGCTCGGCACACGCTCGGAGATGACACAGCTATCTCACAAACCCTTCCCGAGCGGCCGCGCCACCCATGGCGGGGTCGACGGTGCGCTGACGCTGCAGCAACAACTCGGCTTCGCGCCAGAGGACATTGACGAGCTTCGCGTCTATGCGCCGCCGCTCGTCGTCCAACTCGTCGATCGCCCTGCTAGCACTGACATGCTGCCGGCTTACGCACGACTCTGCCTGCCCTATGTCGTCGCCACTGCCTTGCTCACCGGTGACGTCACGGTCAGCGACTTCGACGGCGCACAACTCAGCTCGTCAGCGCGGCTCGCCTTGGCAAGCCGGATTCGCGTCGTGCGCGATGCCAACCCGTCTTTGAACGCGCTGGCGCCTCAACGCGTCGAAGTCCAACTGCGCGACGGGCGCATCGAGGAGTTGCCCCTGCCTGCAGTGCTCGGTGCGCCCGGTCGACCGCTGACGCGAGAGCGACACCTCGCTAAATTCGAGCGTGCCGCCACAGCGGGTTCGAAGGCTATGACACCCCAATCGATCTCGACCGTGATTCGGCTCGTCGATGAACTACCCACCATCGCCGATATGACGCAGCTTGTCGATGCGATGTTATTTGAGGATGCAGCATGAGCTATCCAAATTATTTCGAGTCGTTCGACTATGCGCAAATGCGTCGCGACTTTCCGTTAGGCACTGACTTCACCAACGATTTCGCGAAGCGATCGCGCGATGAAATCCGCGCGCATCAAGATCGCCTGTTCCGGCGCTGCGTGCAACGCGCCTGGGAAATCCCCTTCTATCAGCGCCTGTGGGGCGCACAGGGCTTGACCGCGCAGGACATCAAAGGACTCGACGACATCGAAAAGCTGCCCATCTTCGGCAAGTCGGATTTGATGAAAAGCCTCGCCGATCATCCGCCTTACGGCGACTATCACGGCTTCGACAAATGGGACATCGAGCAGCGGCCCGTCATCGTCATCCATACGACGAGTGGCACGACGGGACGCCCGCAGGTGGTGCTATTTAGCCCCAAGTCTCGCGAAGTGCAGGCTCTGCTCGTTGCTCGAATCTGGCGCATGCAAGGGCTGCGCTCGACCGACGTGATTCACTCCGTCTACGGACACGGCATGATCAACGGCGGGCATTTCGTACGCGAGGCTGCCCTGCATTACACGAATTCACTGTTTCTCTCGGCAGGCACCGGTAAAGAAACGCGCTCGGTGACGCAGATCGAATTGATGCGTGACCTGAAAGTCACCGTGATCGTGGGATTTGTCGATTACATCCGACAACTCTCGGAGACTGCGCGCGAGATGGGGCTCGAACCGGGGCGAGATCTCGGCATTCGCGCCATATTCGGACACGTGGGCCGTGAGTCGCGAAGCGCGCTCTCGCGAGCTTGGGGCGGCGCGGAAATCTTTGACTGGTACGGCGTCGCCGATACCGGACCGATTGCAGCGGAAGGCCCCGATCGCGATGGCATGTACGTGATGGAGGATGCCCAATATCTAGAACTCATCGACGAGAGCAGCGGTCGAGCCGTCAGCGGCGAGAACGCCGGTGACATGGTGGTCACCTCGCTATATCGCGACGATGTCTATCCGCTGATTCGCTTCAATACCCACGATCTGTCGGCTTGGAAAAGCGGCACCTCCTCCCTCGGCTTTCAATTGCAGCGCACCGTCGGCGTACTCGGACGCAGCGACAACATGGTCAAGCTTCGCGGTATCAACGTTTACCCACTCGCGCTTGCAGCCATCCTCAACGAGCGCAATGAATTCGCCGGCGAATACATTTGTCGCGCCCGACGTGACGACTCCGGTCGAGACAATCTCTGCGTGATCATCGAAACTCGCGGTGGCACACATCAGGACGACGAGATCGCACGCGGATTTGCAAGCCTACTCAGCCGACGTGTCGGCGTCGAAATCGACGTCGAACTCGTTGCGCCCGGCGAGACCGCCGCTCTTACCCAGATCGAAAGTCGGCAGAAGCCGATCCGCTTGATCGACGAACGACCCAGAGCGAGCGCCTGAAGCCATGCCGTTTGAACACGCGCTCGAGCGGCTCGAAGCGGCGATCCGCAACATCGAGCGCGACGATCTCAACGCCTGGTGCCATCTGGATCTCGAGGCGGCCCGGGCGGCAGCGCTCGCGAGTGATCACCGCGTCGCCAACGCGCAAAGCTTGAGCGCCATCGACGGTTGCCTGATCGGTATCAAGGCGAATATCGCCGTCGCCGGCTGGCCTTGGGCCGGCGGCTTGCGTAGCCGCCAGCACGCGCGCGCCGACGACGATGCCGCCGTGATCAAGCGATTGCGAGCCGCAGGTGCGATCCTGCTGGGACAAACGACGATGGATGCCGGTGCACTCGGCGCCAGCGGACGCAGCATGCAAGGTGCGATTCGACATCCGCTCGATCCGACTCTGTCGGTCGGCGGCTCGAGCGGCGGCTCGGCTGCGGCGGTTGCCGCTGGGCACTGCGATGCGGCACTCGGCAGCGACACGATCAGCTCAGTTCGCATCCCCGCTGCGCTTTGCGGCATCGTCGGCGTCAAGCCCTCGCCCGGTCGTTTGAGCCTCAAAGGCGTGCTCCCGGTGCACGAGGACTTCGATCATCTCGGGCCGCTGACGCGCGAGGTCACACTGGCGCGTGGCTTGCTCGAAGTGCTCGGTGCACTCGACAAGTCGACCGAGCCGCTACCGGGCAAATTACGCTGCGCAGTCATGACTTCGTTCGGCGATGTCGCGTTGGATGCCGACATCGAAGCCGCTTTCCGTCGCGCGATCGATCGATATGCCAATCGATATGCCGCACCAGAACGACTCGAACCACTATCAGAGAACAACGAGCCCCTGTCGCTACGCAAGGTACGCCGTGCGATCTTTTCTCTGTGTGAACATCGCATGTGGCTCGCTCATCGCGAGCATCTCGAGAAAAACCCTGACGATTTCGACGAACCGCTACGTGGGATGCTCGAGTTCGGTGGCCAACTAGACGACACCAAGCTGGATCGCTATCGCACGACGATCGAAGAATTCGCAGCGCACTGGCGCGAAATGACGCGAGGATTCGACATCATCTTGCTGCCGACCTCCCCCATCCCCGCCTTTGCCCACGCGCTCCCAACACCCGATTCTTTGGCAGATCTCACCGTCATTGCGACGGCCACCGGCTCGCCTGCGGCCACCCTTCCGATCGCGCGCGAGGGTCTGCCGGCTGGGCTCCAAATTATTGGACGGCCGGGCCACGACGAACTCGTCATGGCATTCACCGATGCCTTGTCAGCCTGACTGAACGCGCAGGTAGTGCGCGGCGATATCGCGACGCGTAGCGATCCAAACGCCCTCGGCGCGACTGACGTGCTGCAGAAACCGATCTAGCGCAACGATTCGACCGGGTCGGCCGATGATGCGCAGATGAACCCCCAGAGACATCATCCGCGGACGAGCGACAGACTCCGCCAGCAACCAGTCGAAGCTATCCTTGGCGTAGGTCAACCAATCGGTCGGCGTGAGTGCCGGCGCATTCCACATTTTCATGTCGTTGGAATCGAGCGCATAAGGCAAGACCACCATCGGTTTCTGCAGTGACCGATCCATGAAGGGCTCGTCGCGACTGAAATCGTCCATGTGATAGAGGTATCCCTCTTCACTCAACAATCGACGTGTCTCAGCGGTGTGCAGGTATCGTGATAGCCAACCCACCGGGCGTGTGCCGGTGGTTTTTGCGATGCTGTCAGTCGCCTTGCGAATGAAGTCTCGCTCGACCTCCTCGCTCATGCCGAGCTGGTGCGCCCAACGATAACCGTGTGCGCACACTTCGTGTCCGGCACCGGCGATACCGCGAGCCACTTGCGGCGCGCGTTCGAGCGCAACCGCAGCGGCGGTGAAGGTCGCAGGAAATCCATAGCGATCGAGCAAACCCAAGACACGGGGCGCACCCTCGTTGATACCGTAGGCATAGTTCGATTCATTACCGAAGTTGCGTACCGGCTTTTTCAGCGTGATGCCAAGTTCATCGACAGGCTCGGGACCGCGGTCACCATCTTCGATGTTGAACTCGGCGCCTTCCTCCACATTCACGACGAGCGATAGCGCGAGCCGCGCGCCACCTGGCCAAGCGTAACCCATGACTAGTGATACTCCTCGCCACCTGAAACGTTCATCGCTTCACCCGTGATGTAGGCAGCCTCGCTCGATGCGAGGAAGGCACAGGCCTTGGCGATATCCTCCTGCAAGCCCGGTCGACCGAGCGGGATACGCGCGCGCATGTCGGCGAGATACTTCTCCTCACTACGGCCGGTCGCCGCGCTGAAGAACTGATTCTGCCAAGCCCCAAGACCCGTCGTGACATGGTTCGGGCAAATCGTGTTGACGGTGATGCTCTGCGCGCCAAGCTCGATCGCAGCCGAGCGAGTCAGACCAACCATGCCGTGCTTCGAGGACACATAGGCCGATGCGAATGGAAACCCTGACTTCGACGCCTGACTACCGATGTTGATGATCCGGCCGCCCTGCCCTTGGGCGATGAACTGCTTCGCTGCATGCTTGATGCCGAAAAACGCGCCACGCAAATTGACCCCGAGTACGGCGTCCCAGTCCGCCTGCGTCATCTCGACGATCGACTTCATCAGATAACCTATACCGGCGTTATTCACCATGATGTCGAGACGTCCGTAGTGCGCCACCGTCTTCGCGACGAGTTCCGCAACCTGCGCCTCTTCGAGCACATCACACACGAGCCCTATCGCTTCGCCGCCGGCAGCACGAATTTCAGCAACGATCTGTTGCATCTCTTTCGATGAGCCGATAGCCGTCTCCGGCATTTCGGCACCCCGCGCCGCACCAATATCGCTGACGACAACCTTGCAACCTTCGGCTGCCAATCGCTTCACCATCGCCTCGCCAAGACCCTTGGGACGACCTGAGCCCGTGACGATGGCGACCTTGCCACGCAGATCCGGATACACGCTCATCGGAACTCCTTGTGAGAACTTCAGACTGTTAACATGATCGCATGAGCGAACTGCTGACGGACATAGTTCCCCCACTGGGTCGAGTGATTTTGAATCGTCCTGACAAGCGCAATGCGCTGAACTCGACGATGTGGATGGCCCTGACCGATCTTGCCGCAACCCTTGCGCAGGATGACCGTCTGCGGGTCGTATTGCTGACGGGCGCAGGGCATGAGGCCTTCAGCGCCGGCGCTGACATCGTCGAAATGCGCCAAAGCGTGGCCGATCCACCGAAGATGCAGGCGATGCAACAGGCCGTGCTCGATGCGCAGGTCGCCTGGGAGCGCATTCCGATTCCGACGATCGCGATGATCCGCGGTGCCTGCACCGGCGGCGGCTGCGGACTCGCCTTGAGCTGCGATCTGCGCGTTGCGACACCCGATGCCTTTTTCGCGATCCCACCCGCCAAGCTTGGCTTAGCCTACAGCCTTGCTGACACTAAGCGCTTGTACGACCTAGTGGGACCGTCACGGTCGAAGGAGATCCTGTACACCGGCAGGCGTATCGATGCGACGGAGGCGCTGCGCTTAGGATTGATCAACCAGATCGTCCAACCAGATGAACTCGAGCCCTATACACAGGCACTGGCCAGTGAGATCGCAAGCAACGCGCCAAACTCGGTGCGCGCTGCCAAAGCGGTGGTCAATCTGATCAGTTCGGGTACAGATGTCGAAACCCCCGCCTCTAAGCGCTACTACGACGAGAGCTTCTCGTCACCCGAGTTTCTCGAAGGGGCTCGGGCTTTCATGGAAAAGCGATCGCCGAAATTCTAAGTTCGACTTATTCTTTGAGCTCGTCGAGCTAGTCGAGCTCTTCGCGCTCATCGAGATAACGACGAATCACCGCTGCACTCTCAAGCGGAGCTTCCTGCACCAGCATATGCCCAATCCCGGGCAGCACCTCGAGACGAACTTCTGGTGAGTTCTGCAGCAAGGATTGCGTCTCGTACGCCAGCGACAAAGGCACGCGCTTATTCCGCTCGCCCCAGATCAGCAATACCGGCACTTTGACCGCGCGGATTTTCTCCTCGACGCCGCCCGAGACGTACTGCCGCAGCAACTCGATCATCGCCAAGCGATTACCTTCGCGGCTCCACATGGAGTACCACTCGTCGACCACGGCATCACTGACCCGAGCAGGATCACCGTAATCGTTTTCGAGCATGAAGCGAGTGAAGGCTGGCGGCGCGACGTAGGCAATCAAGTTCGCCGCTTTCGGAATATCGGCACCCTGCGTCCGACCGCGAACACGCTTCTCCAAAGACCCGGGACTGATCAAGACCAAGCGCTCGACTCGATCAGGATGATCGGCGGTATAACGCATCGCCACCGTGCCCCCGATCGAAGTGCCGGCAAGAGTAAACCGCTCGAGACTGCGCGAGTCGATGAAAGCCTCGATGAGGTATTGGATGCGCTCGAGCGTGTAATTGCCGCTAGGTTCCGGTCCGGTGAGACCATGCGCAGGCAAATCGACCCGAATGACACGATAGCCATCCTTTAGTGCGCTGACCCATGGTTCCCACATGAACAGACTCGAATAGTTGGCATGCAGCAGGACCACGACTGGCCCCTCACCTTCGTCACGATAGTGCAGTCGTACACCATCGATTTCGACGAATCGCGAGCGCTCATCCGCCCAACGAGCCTCGACCTCGGCAGCAGGCTTATCGCGATAGATCCACGCCGCCGCTGCACCGATCACGACGGCCGCCGACACGACGAACACCACCGTCCCGAGCAACCATTTAAGTAATTTGCGGATCATGCCGATCACCTCACCTCGGGCAGATATACTCCAAGCACTCGAATAAAAACAAAGGGGGACGACCGCGTGACCACATCTCAAACGCCGACCTACGCGAACCCACTCTGTGCCTGGTTCGTGGTCCTGGTGCTGGCGCTGGCCAACTGCGTGTCCTTCATCGACCGATTGATCCTCTCCTTGCTCGTACAGCCAATCAAAGCGGATCTACAGATCTCCGACACTGCGTTCAGCCTGCTCGCCGGCGCTGCTTTCGCCATTTTTTATTGCGGTATGGGGCTCGTCATCGCACGCTGGGCTGACCGTTACAGCCGCAAGTGGATCATCACTTCGGGCATCGTGCTCTGGTGCAGCATGACGACCTTGGCGGGCACGGCGCGCTCCTACGCGCAGCTATTTCTCTACCGTGTCGGTGTCGGCGTTGGCGAAGCCACGCTCTCGCCGTCCGCCTACTCGATGCTTGCAGGTTATTTCCCGCCGCAACGACTCTCGCTTGCAATCGGCGTCTTCAGCGCAGGCGTCACAGCCGGCACCGGGCTCGCTTACTTGCTTGGCGGCGCCACGATCGCCTGGGTGATGTCGCAAGGTACCGTCGCCCTACCGATCGTCGGCGACTTGTCGGGATGGCGACTCGTGATGGTCATCATCGGCTTACTCGGCCTGCCCGTCGCATTGCTGATGCTCTTCGTCAAAGAACCTCCACGTGCTCACCAAGGACCACCGGCCAAGTTGCAAGAGACGCGCGCCCACTTCAAAGCCAACCTCGCTCGCTACGGCTACGTATTCGCAGGCTACGGCACGACCGCCGTTACCGCCTTCGCGGTGATGACGTGGACGCCAGCGCTGTATCAGCGCCAGTACGGCGCAACGCCTGCCGAGTCGGCGTTGACTATCGGCACCGTGGCGCTCGTCGGCGGCTTACTCGGCGCCTTCGCGGGCGGCTGGTGGTCCGATCATCTCGAATCGAAAGGCGATCACCGGGCCAAGTTGCGCGTACTGTTCTACTGCGGACTTGGCCTAGTGTTGCCGTCAATACTCGCCCCCTTCATGCCGACGATGCAGGCGCACGCCGCGCTGATCTTCTTCACGTTTTTCTTTGGCTCGGCCGCTACCGGACCCGCCGGCGCCTATGTGCAAGTGATCACACCCGATCGTATGCGAGCACAGTTCGGCGCGGCGTACCAATTGTCATTGGTGCTGGTCGGCGCGACACTCGGGCCGTTTGCCGTGGGTTTTTCCACGGACTTCATCTTCGGTGATGAAAGCAAAGTCGGCTATTCGATGGCACTCGTCTCCGCTATCGCCAACCCCATCGCCGCCTATCTCTTGTGGCAAGCCTTCAAGCGGGCACGTGCACCGCTTTGAGACGCGAGTAGCTATACAGCTCTTCGAGGCACTCTTCGCCGCCAAGGCCGCTGTCTTTCCAGCCACCGAAAGGCGCGCCCACGAAGTGTTGGCCTGCGGTGTTGAGCCACACGGTTCCCGCTTCGATCGCGCGCGTCATGCGCAAGCCGGTGGCGAGATCGCGCGTCCAGACCGCCGCGGTCAAACCATAGGGAGAGTCGTTGGCGAGTTTGATGACCTCGGATTCATCGCGCCAGCGTTGCGCACAGACGATAGGACCAAAGATTTCCTCGCGTATGACTCGCATGTTAGCCGTGACGTCCGCATATAAGGTAGGCTCGAGCCAATAGCCACGCGCAAACACCTCACCCGCAGGTCGGCCGCCACCCGTGACCAGACGCGCGCCCTGCACAGCCGCCTCAGCAATGAAGCCCTGCATCCGCTCATACTGCTTCGCAGAATTAACCGGCCCCATCTCTGAAGACGGATCCAGTGGATCGCCGACTCGCAGCGCTCGCATACGAGTCGCAACTCGCTCGACGATCTCGTCATGGATATCGGCATGCAGCAGCAAGCGACTGGTTGAGCCACACGACTGACCCGCCCAGGAGAAGTTCATCCCGGCAACCGCCATCTCCACCACTCGATCCAAATCAGCGTCGGGGAAAACGATGAACGGATTTTTACCGCCGAGTTCCAACGTGACATGCTTGACGGCTGACTCCGCTGCCGCGCGCTGAATGTCGAGACCGGTCGCCACCGAACCGGTAAACCCGATGCGACGTACGAGCGGATGACGCACTAGCGCATCACCCGCGGGCGCACCATGACTATGGACAATATTCACCAGACCCCGTGGCAATGTTTCGCGCACGAGTTCGCCCAACACGGAACCGGATAACGGACTCGTTTCTGGGGTCTTCACGACGACGGCATTTCCGGCCATCAATGGCGCCGCCAAATGCGCGGCGGCGAACATGAACGGATGATTGAAGGGCACGATACGCGCCACGACGCCGTAAGGCTCGTGCACGGTGTAATGCAATCCTCGCGCGGTCGCGGGAATGGTCTCGCCCTTCAGCTCGCTGCCGAGCCCAGCAAAGTATTCAAGGTAACCTGCGGCGATCTCGATATCGGCGCGCAGCTTCCCGATGGTATTGCCGGTATCGCGTGCCTCGAGCGACAGGATCTCGGCTCCTCGAGCGCGGATGGCAGCGGCGAGCGCCTTCAACCGAGTGGCACGCTCCCAGACGGACAACGCGACCCACGCACGTTGCGCACGCGCCGCGGCCTGTACGGCGCGATCCACATCGACTGCAGTCGCCGCGGGCACTCGCCCGAGCGACTTGAGCGTTGCGGGCTCGTGACTCTCGATCCAATGACCTGCCGCACCACCGTCGCCTAGCGTGTGCTCTCCATCAATCAGATGCCGGCCTTCGAACACGTCGTTTCCTCGTGTCAAATGAAAAACGGGCCGCAACCCTGAGGCTGCGACCCGTTGGAGTGTATCGGGGTTAACCCGATAAATCGTGTCCCGACTTAACGACCGCCGAAGCGATACGCGAAGCGGAAGCCGACGATGCGTGGATCGGGCAACGCGACACCCGCAGTGTTGGCCGGAGAGAAGTTGCTGGGGTCAGCCAGCGACTGGGCCACGTCGCCCGGGTTGGCGCTGCCGCCCTGCGCCGTGTCATCGTCGGTGATGTTGTTCACGAACACCTGCATATCCCAACGATCGGAAGTCATACCGATACGCACGTTGCCGATCGTGTAAGCATCGAACTGCACGAGGTTGTAGAAGTCGAGGTAGCGCTTCGATTGCTTCTGCATGTCGCCCTCGACGAAGAAGCGCACACCCGTGGCACCGAACAGGTCACCCATCGGGCGCGACCAACGCGCCATACCGACCAGCGAATGTTTCGGCGCACGCTCAAGTTCACGACCCTTCAGGTTGTGGAAGCACAAGCGCGAGTTCGCCAGCGTATCGGTCTTGCGATTGCAGCCACCGACGCGCACCGCATCCGTCGGCGAGGCCGACGTGAACGGGAAATCGATGAACTCGGTGTCGAGATACGAGTAGTTAAGACCGAACAACAAGCTCTCGTTCGGCGCCCACTGTGTGTCGATTTCGAGACCACGGACCTCCGCCTTACCGGCGTTCAGCAAGCGACCCACCAGAATTCCGGAAGGCGTCACGAGTTGGGCACCGACCTGCTTGTCGTCGTACTTGATGAGGAACATGCCCGGATTGAATCGCAGACG
>Ga0172372_10011323_pt1 | contig 11346 bp, 14 predicted proteins | sample LakKiv5m_2_FD_114544 | JGI IMG/M metagenome (GOLD analysis project Ga0172372, IMG submission 114544) | Freshwater microbial communities from Kabuno Bay, South-Kivu, Congo - kab_092012_9.5m | ecosystem: Environmental > Aquatic > Freshwater > Lake | place: Democratic Republic of the Congo... | reverse complement strand
TGAGAAACAGTTCCGACAGACAGCGATCACGTTGTAATTGCCACCATCCACGACGTATTGCACCTGCTTGTAGCGCAGGTGCAAACGTGCGCCGATCTCGACACCAAGAAGGGTGTCGCACTTCCTACAGCGCCATTCCTTCGCCATGCGGCCATCTCCTTTCCGAGAGAAAATCAGACGACCTTTTCAGGCCGTCATGATTTCCATCATCCGCATCGGGAGCGAAGACGGAGCGAGATGCGAGCGAGAAGGGAGCGAAGTGGAAGAAGGAGGAAAGACGAGGTCAGGCGGGAAGGATCAAGCAGTACAAAAAACCATCAGGCGGTGTGAACTCGTGGGCGTTGAGCTTCGAGTCACCACAGTTCTTATGAAGACGAAAGGAACGGTATCTGTAGCGCCCCAACTTCACGTCGACCTTTTTACGGGCCCCCACGAACAATCTGCAGGCCGAGCTGATGCTGGCGCATCCCTTGCCGGTTTTCGTGTTGTACGGCCGAATCGGCTTTCCCGCCTGTATGAAGTCGCTGAGGATGCCTAGTTCCTTCGGCGTAAGCTTCTCAGCGCGTGGCTTTTGTTTGTCATGCCGACAGCTCGCTTTCTGGGTCATCCCATCGATGAACATGTCGTACTCGTCTCTTGCATCGACCAACCTCTCGTACTGGGCCTTGCTTGCGGCGCGCTTCCCTTCTCTGGTTATGACGTGGCAGTAGGCGACATCGACGTCTTCCCCTGAATGTTGGTCTACCCGCATAGATGCGTTCTCAATCATGCGAGAACCAGCAGTTCTTACGCGCTTGTGGTACTTCTCAATCGACTTTTCGGCTTGCTTGAGGAAGACTTCCTCTTCGCTTGTTATGGGGAAGGTTTTTGAACCACTCCGGAGTCTGGTCGTTTCGAGAAAATTATCGACGATTTGCACCTGCTCTCGGGTCGATTCGGGATCCGCCGACAGATCATCTGGTTGCCCGCTCATCGTGATATCCATGAGAAGACCTACAGATTCCCTCGCCTGTTCAACACCCTCAAGGTTACTTAATCGGTCGAAGTAGGATTCGATTCTTGAGCGAAGGTTGACCAACAGGCGCAGGAGAGGATGCGGCTGGAACCCAACGAGTGCATCCATTTGATGGAGAATTACGGAACGAGACAATTCCCAATACGACCGGAGAAGCTGCAGTGATCGACGCGTATCAGAAAAGGTCGGCTCGTCTTTGGAACTGGGAATTCTGCAGTCATAGATCTTGATCTCGAACATTTGTTGCAAGAGACCCTGGAGTCTTAGAGAACATCGATCGTGGCACCATTTGACGCCTTGATCTATGCTCTCTGCGATCGCTTTTTCGCTCTCCCCCACGATCTGAACATTGGGACAATGCGCGACGAGCACCCCGAAAATTAGACTCAGTTTCCCTTCCGTCAGTGGCTCATCGAAGCAAGGCTCGCTATACAGATTTTCGCGAATCGCATCGAAGCGCGAATCACTGAGCCCCGTACTGAGGTGCTCGACCAGCAGGCGATGGATTTCCCTCGCGTCGCCAACAGGCAAGGCATCGGGATATAGCCGGCGAATTCCATAAAGATCGCGGAGGGCAATGGAAGCTATGACCGCCTCAGCGAGAGAAAACGACTGGCTCCCTTGTCCCTGATTCCCCGGTTGATCATTTGTTCCCATGTCAGGAATCCTCAGCAGAGTCCGAAAACAAGCCCATGAAATCGAAGATGAAATCTTCAACCCGTTCAAGCGATTACCGTTGACGCTTGGTTAGACCCTCCGTATTGGGCAGATTACCCATTCCTCCTATCCGACGAATTGTCCCCCCTTCGCGACCGGAATCCATATTGCCTCCGATTCGAAAATAAGACCCAACATTATGCCCATCGTGAGTTGGGCGTCAAGGATCCTCTCTTGCCATAAAAATCTTCAAATATTTCAATTGTTTGTAGGCATGTCCCCTTCGGCTATCCGGAGCAGCCTTTTTACCTTTAGGAGGCACAAACATTGTCTCATTCAAATCAACTATTTGCCTTGATTCGGGGTACTCCGCGAGGTAGGAGTGTCCATGAAAGGATGGAAACACGACGACAAACAACAGGTTAGGGGGTAGAGGGGTGATGGAAAAGAAGGCCGGATATTCGGCGGGGCCATTCTCGGTAGACGAGATCGGGTTCATCCAGATCGCCGACGCGAAGGTCCTGGCGGCGGTCGCTCGGGGCGAAATCGACCTGAACCAGATCGCCAAGGAGGAACTGGCGGCCCGAGGACTTGGGCTCCACGGGGAGTGGGTCGGGTTCCAGAAGGCGCGGGAAATTCACGAAATCAACTAACGGACGAAGGAGGGATCGCCATGAGAAACACCCCAGTGATGAGGAGGATGACGATGGTCGAGGAACCGAGGGTGACCTGCCCGGTGTGCGGGGCAACGGAGAAGGAGAAGGACTAAAAGCCCGAGAACGGAATGTGCTCCCGGTGCTGGTGGTTCCTTTCTCCCGAGGCGGGCGGGGTGGATCACGGGCTGTTCATGATCAAGGTCCAGACCTACGACGACGGGATCCGGTACGCGGAGATCAGGCCCCGCGGATTCTGGTCGGGGACGATCGAGGTCCGGGAGCGGATCGATCGCTCCTACGACTCCGAAACCCGTATGAGGGTGGAGAGCTGGGAGGTTCGGGTTTCTTGGGGCGCAGGCGGCACGGACGGGACGCTCGACGAGATCCGGACGGCGGAGAACTTCACCCGGTCGATGGACCACGCGGTGATGCTCGCGAAGATCTGGAAGATGCAGCGCAATGGATAGGCGATACACAGCACCCAGAGGGGCCAGTCGTGGTGGCCGCCGAGCGCCGATGAGCCAGGCCACGAAAGGGCAGACCATGAAAACCATCCGCTGGCAAATAGTAATGGAGGGCGAGGGGGAATATCCCTCGCCATTCAAGACCGCGCTAAGCGTGCATCAAGACCTCGAGCGGCGAGGCATCGCTTTCTCCGACCGGGAAAACTTCTGCGTCTACCTTCTCGACACGAAACACCGCCCGGTTGGTTTCGAGATCGTGTCGGTCGGCATCCTCAACGGTTCTGTGATTCATCCACGCGAGATTTTCAAGGCCGCGATCGTGGCGAACGCTGCGGCGATCATCCTGGTCCACAACCACCCGAGCGGCGATCCGGAACCGAGCGCGGAGGACGGCGGAGTCACCCGATCCCTCGTTGACGCGGGGAAACTGTTGCGGATCAACGTACTCGACCACGTCATCACCGGGCCGGCGGGAAAGTTCTACTCGTATCAAGAGGCGGGAAAAATCTGAAAGGGGGTTTTTGCCATGCGCGTTCATTACGTCCTGAACCACGGGGGGACACCGTCCGGAAAGCTTGCCGATGTCGAGATCCTCTTCGAGGAGGGGCTCCTCGCCGGCCTCAAGTTGGTGGGGTGCTCCATCTGGCGGTCAAAGAAGGGGGAAGCGCCGACCGTGCTCGTCCCGTCCCGCACCTACGCAACCGCGGCGGGAGTCCGGTACTACGAGCTACTGCGCTCCTCGGCCGACGGTGAGAAGGAGAACCGGACCGCCATGAAGACGTTCAAGCAATACATCCGCGACGAGTACCTCAAGATCGCGCCGCCGCAACCCTCCGAGGGGACGACAGCACGGTGAGTTCACGGAATCAACTAACTGACAAAGGAGGCATAACGCCATGACGAAGAAGCGGAACGCCACGGAACAGAAGACCAGCAAGGGCGCGGACGGGAAGACCTGGGTGATGCCGGAGACAAAGAAGAAGGCGATGAAAAATGGATCCGGCAAGAAGGCAAAGGCCGCCACGAAGACGCCGGTTGAGAAGAAGGCCGGCAAGCGCACCCCCGCGCTGGCCTCCCTCAAGGTTGCCCCCAAGGAGCTGGTGGTCACGTACAAGGGGACCGAGCACAAGGCGAAGGTCAACGAGGACGGGACGATCACGGTCAACGGCAAGACCTTCAACAGCCCTTCCCGCGCCGGGAAAGAGGTCACGGGCCGCGAGGTGGACGGGTGGACCTTCTGGAGCTACGAGGTCGCAGGCCTCGGCCTGAAGAAACTCAACACGCTCCGCAAAGAGGGGCAATAGGAGCCAACGTGGCCAAGACGCAAACTACTGGCGGGAACGGCCAGGTGACCCGAGTCGCCTTCTACACCCGCATCTCGACCGACGAGGACCACCAGAAATATTCCCTCGGAGCCCAGTCGGAGCGGCTGGAGGCCTTCTGCAAGGCGCAATACGGAGACGACTGGCGGCTCCACAAGCTCTACCGGGACACCGAATCAGGAACCCACATGAACCGGCCCGGGCTCGAAGAGATGCTCTACGACGTCGGGGCCCGGGCCTTCGACACCCTCTTGGTATTCCGGGTGGACCGCCTATCCCGCAAGGTCCGAGAGCTCGCCCAAATGGTGGACGAGCTCACGAAGAACGGGGTCGCGCTGAAAAGCATCACCGAGCCGTTCGATACCGCCAACGCCGCCGGGAAGATGATGCTCCAGATGCTGGGGGTCTTCGCCGAGTTCGAGCACGCCACCATCGTCGAGCGGACGAAGGTCGGGATGGAGAAGAAGGCCAAGGGAGGCAAATTCGTGGGCGGGAACGTCCCCTACGGGTTTCTGCTCGATCCGGAGAAGGGGCTCGTGATCAACGAGGAGGAGGCGGTCATCGTCCGGAAGATGTTTCAGATGTACGCCTTCGGAAGGGAGGGAGCCCACACGATCTGCCACAAGATGAACGAGGCCGGCCACCGCAAGCGATCGGGCAAGAAGTGGGACAAACGGGTAATCCTCCACATGATCAAGAACCCGGTTTACGTCGGTAAGATCCGATGGCATGAGGTGATCTACGAGGGGCACCACGATCACATCGTCTCGGAGATCCTCTTCGAGAAATCCAAGGAACTCATGAAGGAGCGCCAGGAAGATATGAACGGACGGAAATGGCACAACGGGGAAGAACGCCTGCTGGCAGGCATAATCCACTGCGCAAAATGCATGCGCCACATGGTCGGGATAAGTACCCATAAAAAAGACCGGAAATTCCCTTACTACGTCTGCAACAAGCGCTGGGCGACCAAGGATTGCGACCAGGATTACGTGCGGGCGGACCTGCTTGAAACCTCAATTATCCAGGACATCAAGACGATGTCCCGGGACGAGCAGTTCATGGCCCGGGTCTGGGAGGAGGCCAACAAACGGCTCGTGGTTGAGAAGCCAGATCTGGAAAAGGAGATCGCCCGGATTGATGGCCAGATGGTAAAAACCCGGGCAAAGATCGACCGGTATTTCGAGGCATTCGAAAACGGGGTGATGAAGCCCGATATCTGTAGCCAGAAGGTCAAGGACCTCAACGCCACGTTGGAGGCGCTTGCGGCCGAGAAGCGGGAACTGGAGGCCCGGAGGGAACGGTTGGAGCTGCCGGCGATCGACCGGGAGATGCTCTCAAGACTCGTCGATAAGTTAGAGGAAGTATTGGCGGAAGGGACCAATCCACAAAAAAAGCACCTTCTCCGCCATATGGTGAAGAAGGTGCTTATTCATGATCGGCGTACGGTCGAGGTCTGGTATGGGTTACCAAATCAGGCCTCGGTTCGTACACCGGGACATTTGGCTCCCTGGGCAGGACTCGAACCTGCAACCTAGTGGTTAACAGCCACCCGCTCTGCCGGTTGAGCTACCAGGGAACGTGAAACGGCAGACAGGAAAATATAATCCCGGGCCGCCTCCCCGTCAAGCGGAAGGAACGGGGAAGGAACGGGAAGACCGCCTCGAGACGCTCCCGTGCGCCGAAGGACGTGTATCCGCCCAACGCTTACCTGCCTTCCGCCATCTCTCCCCGAAGGACGGAACAGGTGGAGACGGCGCGGGCGACGAGCTTCCCGTTCTCCGTGGTGACGTCGCACTCCACCAGCCCCACCGAGCGGCCGCGGTGGACGACTTTCGCGCTGGCGAGCAGCTTCTCCTCGAAGACGGGCCGGAGGTAGTTGACCTTGATCTCGAGGGTGGTGAACGTTTCCCCCGGCCCGAGGGTGGAGGCGAACGCCATCCCCATCGCCGAGTCCGCCAGCGTGCACAGGATCCCGCCGTGTACCGTCCCCATCGGGTTGTGGTGCCTGCGCCCCGCGTCCATCTCGAAGCGGGACTCCCCATCCGCGAAGGAAACCATCCGGAATCCGACCAGGTCGGCCGCCGGCGGGTGGATGTCCCCGCTTTTCATCTTTTCGGAAAACAGGCTCGCCATGCCATCTCCTCCCGAGGCGGTTTCTCCATCTATTGCAATGCCGCCGGGGTACGGGACGATGCCGCACCGCACCGACGGATCATATCCAACGCTTTCGCCGGAAGTAGTACAGCATCCCTCCCGCGACGGCCGCCATGAAGAGAATCAGGACGGGGTAGCCGTACTCCCAGGTCAGCTCCGGCATGTTGTACGGCGACGCCTTCGTGTCGAAGTTCATCCCGTAGAGCCCCGCGATGAAGGTCAGGGGGATGAAGATGGTCGCCATGACCGTGAGCACCTTCATGATCTCGTTCATCCGGTTCGACACGGCCGACATGTATTCGTCCACCAGCCCCGACGCCATCTCGCGGAACGTCTCCACCATGTCCATCAGCTGGATCGTGTGGTCGTAGCAGTCGCGCAGGAAAACCTTGGTCCCGGGACGGATCAGGGGGTGTTCCTCGATCAGGAGCAGGTTCAGCGCGTCGCGGGCGGGCCACACGGCGTGGCGCACCCCCAGCAGTTCCCGCTTCAGGCGCCGGATGGCGAGGAACGTCTCCGGCACGGGGGAGACGAGCACACGCTCCTCCATCTCCTCCACCTCGTCGCCCAGCCGCTCCAGCGTCGGGAAGAAGGCGTCCAGCACCGAGTCGCACAGGGAATACAGCAGATAATCGGCACCCTCGGCGCGGATCCGTCCCTTCCCCTTGCGCAGGCGCTCCCTCACCGGCTCGAACGCGTCGCCAGGGCGCTCCTGGAAGGATACGACCAAACGGTCCGCGAGCAGGAACGCCATCTGTTCCGGAGGATCCGGGTACCGGATCTCGCGGAGCACGACCAGAAGGTGGTCGCCGAACCATTCCACCTTCGGCCGCTGCGGTACGTTCAGCACGTCCTCCAACGCCAGGGAGTGGATCCGGAAGCGATCGCCGATCGCCTGGACCACGGAGGGATCGGACAGGCCGCAGACGTCGAGCCACAACACCCCCCCCTCCGGCGGCGACAGGGAGGGTATTTCGGAGAGGACGACGGTCCGCTCCTCGCAGCGGTTCGCGTCGTACAGGAACGACGTGGCCCGGACCGGTGCGTCCCCCGCCTCGGCGTGCGCCGCGAGGGTCCCGGGCTGCGTCCCCGGGGGGTGGTACCGCTTCCTGCGTTTCCTCGTCATCGGTCGCCTCCCGGTGCCCGGTCGGGGGCCGGGGACTGGATCTGCCCCCATTTATACCAGACCTGCGGGCGGGGTAAAGCGGCGCGTCTTGCCGCCTCCCACGGCAGGGTTGATAATAAACATGTCCCACCCAACCGATGCGCCGTACGGAGGTGCCGCCTCATGAGGGAGCACAACCACGAAGTCCTTGCCGCCGGCCTTCTTGCGATCTGCCTGCTCGCCGTCGGCGTGTACAGCTGCGCGGTCAATCCCGTCACCGGACGGTCCGAGCTGGCGCTGGTCTCCTTTTCCGAGGAAGAGGAAGCGGCGCTGGGCGCGAAGGCGTACACCCCTGCGGTCCAGCAGCAGGGCGGCTTCTATCGGGACCGGGAGCTGGAGGCGTACGTTCAGGACGTGGGAATGCGGCTGGCCCGCGTCTCCCACCGGCCCAATCTCAACTACCGGTACCGGGTGCTTAACTCCTCGGTCCCCAACGCATTCGCCCTCCCCGGCGGGTACATCGTCATCAACCGTGGGCTGCTCGTTGGCCTGTCCAGCGAGGCGGAGGTCGCCGCGGTGCTGGGCCACGAGACTGGGCACGTGACGGCGAAGCACTCGCTTGCCGGCTACCAGCGGGCTTTGGCGGCGAACGTGCTCGTCACCGGGGTCGTCGTGGCGGCGGGGGGACGCGCGGGGGTCCAGGAGCTGTCGGGGATCACCGCGTCCCTCCTCGAGAACGGCTTCTCGCGCGACCAGGAGCGGGAGGCCGACTGGCTCGGGATCGACTACATGGTGAAGGCGGGGTACAACCCGGAAGGGGCCGTCCGGCTGCAGGAATATTTCTACCGGCAGCTGGAGGGGGGGAAGAACCCGCTGTTCGTCGAGGGGCTCTTCCGCACCCACCCGTTCTCGAAGGAGCGGCTGGACAACGCCCGCGCCCGGATCGCGCAGCGGTACCCGGAGACGGCGAAGAACCCGAACTACACGTTCAACGAAACGATCTTCCGGCAGAAGACCGCCCGCCTGCGGGAGGCGCAGAAGGCGTACGAGATCGCGGACGCCGGGGACAAGCTGTTCAAGGAGAAGCGGTACGACGAGGCGCTGGCGAAGTACCGGGAGGCCGCCCGGATGGAGCCGGGGCAGGCGCCGTTCCATTCGTCGGCCGGCAGGGTCCACCTGGTCCGGAAGGAGTACGCCCCCGCGGAGACCGAGCTGCGCCGGGCGCTCGACCTGGACGGCGAATCGTTCGAGCCGCGCTTCCTGATGGGGGGCCTGCGGTACGAGCGGCGCGAGTACCGGGCGGCGATCCCGGAGCTCGAGCGGAGCATGGAGCTGTACCCGACGAAGCAGGCGGCGACGATGCTGTCGAAGTCGTACGAGGCTCTGGGGGACGCGGCCAACGCGAAAAAGTACGCCGAGATGGCGAAGTAGGCCGGCCCGGGCGAGGCGAGGCCCCGCGCCGCCCCCGCCGCGCTCAGGAGCCGGTGCGGCGGGAGGTCAGCGTCACCCACCCCCCGATCGTCTTCGTGTCGACGACCTCGAGCGGGTATCGCCGCAACAGGGAAAGGAACGGGCAGAGCTCGCGCTCCAGGATCCCGGAGAGGATCGCGCCGCCGGCGGGTTCCGCCCTGGCCACGAGGTCCGGCAGGATCCCGACGAGAATGGGGGTGCGAAGGTTCGCCACGACGAGGTCGAACCGGCCGGCGACCGCCTCGACGCCGCCTTCGATCACCTCCACGGCTTCGCCGACCCCGTTTCGCCCGACGTTCGCCCGCGTCTCGTCGCACGCGGCGCGCGAGATGTCGACCGCGGTCACGCGCCGGGCCCCGATCTTCGCCGCGGCGATGGCGAGGATCCCCGTTCCGGTGCCGGCGTCCAGCACGGTCTCGCCGCCCCGGATCCGCTCCTCGAGGGCGACGAGGCACCCTTCCGTGGTCCCGTGCCCCCCGGTACCGAAGGCGCGCTTGACGCCGAGCACGATGACGATCCGGTCTCCCGCCGGACCGTCCAGAGCGGGCGTGCCGGCCCGGGCGAGCAGGAACCTCCTGCCGGCCGGACGCGGCTTCCTGAGCCAAAAGACACGCCCTTCGCCCTGGTGCTCGATGAACGGTTCGACGAATCGCTCGTGCACCGCCTCCTCCGGGAGGAAGAGTATGGAACCGTCGGGCCGGTCCCTCCCGCGTCCCGAAGGCGACGGGTGGGACCCGGGGGGGAGACTACCGGTCGACGCGCCTGCCGGGGGCCGGCGTTCCGCCCACCTCCCGCCACCGGAAACAATCGACGGTGTGATCGTTCACCATGCCGACCGCCTGCATGTGGGCGTAGCAGATGGTGCTGCCCACGAAGCGGAATCCGCGCCGCTTGAGGTCGCGGCTCATGGCGTCCGACACCGGCGTGCTGGCGGGAACTTCCTTCATGCTTCGCCATGCGTTCCGGATCGGGTTCCCGTCCACGAAGCGCCACTGGTAGGCGCCGAAGGAGCCGAACTCCTCCCGCACCTTCAGGAAGGAGCGGGCGTTCGTCACGGCGGATTCCACCTTCAGGCGGTTGCGCACGATGCCGGGGTTGGAAAGCAGCTCCGCGACCTTCGTCCGGTCGAAACCGGCCACCGCCTCGGGATCGAAGCCGGCGAAGGCGGCTCGATAGGCCTCCCGTTTCCTCAGGATCGTGATCCAGGAGAGCCCCGCCTGGGCCCCCTCCAGCGTCAGGAACTCGAACAGGAGCCGGTCGTCGTGGACCGGCACCCCCCATTCCCGGTCGTGGTAGGCCCGATACAGCGGGTCGTCACCTGCCCATTCGCAGCGGCGACGGGTGGCGCCACGACCCATCGATTCCTCCTTCCCCGTTGTTCGATCCCCGGTTGACGGATCGGGGCGGGGGGCTACCTCTCCGTGAGCGCGCGGATCTTCCGGTCGAGGGAGCGGATCTCGTTCGTCGCCTGGTCGCGCTCGGCCACCAGCCTCTGCCACTCCTGCCGGCGGGAGAGGTAGGAGGAGCGGGCCGACCGCTTGCGGTCCCTCGCGGTGCGGATCGTGTCGCGCTCCGAGGCGATCCGGTCGTTCAGGCGCTTGATCTCGGCGGTGATCCGGCCGATCTCGGAGGAGGGATACGGCCGCTGCCCGGACAGGGCGTTCCGCTGCTCCTGGAGCTCGTCCCGCCGGTCGGCGTGCTCCTGGATGTTCTGCAGGGCGCGGTCGATGTCGCGCTCCTCCGACGAGGTGACCCAGTCCGCCCGCCCCTCCTCGTCCGCCAGCAACTTCTCCGCGGCCGCGATCCGGTCGGACAGGTCGTCCCGGCGCGCCTCGAGCCGCTCCTTCCGCTCCCGCAGCGCCTCGGCCTCCTTCCGGGCCGCCTCGCGCTTCGCCTCGGCCTGGCGCGCCGCAAGGTCCGCCTTTCGGGCCTGCCCCGCTTTCCGCGCCGCCGCGTGGTCCTCCTTGGACAGCGTGACGGGACGCACGGGGGAACCGGGGGCGATCCGGGAGAAATCCTCCGGGGCCAGGGGCTGGCTCCAGAACAGGTTTCCGAACAGCTCGAACGGGTACAGGAGGACCGGCACGTTGTCGGCCGGGATCGCCGTGAAATCGCTCTCCTTCGTCACTCCTTGGTCGAGGCCGAGAGGCACGGAAACCGCCATGGCGTCGTCGTTCTTCAGCTCGACGCGGACGTCCGCGGCACGGCCCGCCGCCGGGAGGACCGGGGCCATCGCGAGGAACAGGAAGAGGATTCGGCGCATCATACTCATTTGACGCTCCACGAAAGACGGATGTTCGACGCCGGGCCGGAGGCGCCGATGGGCTATAATGGTTATTTACGTACCCCCGAAAGGATACACCGTGCCCAAGGAAGAGTTCATCCCGAAGTGGATCGCGTGGGAAGTGACCGGCCGATGCAACCTGAACTGCATCCATTGCCGCGCCTCCTCCTCGATGACGTCGCACGACTCGGATTTTTCGCTCGCCGAGGCGAAACG
>Ga0172372_10011322_pt1 | contig 11347 bp, 9 predicted proteins | sample LakKiv5m_2_FD_114544 | JGI IMG/M metagenome (GOLD analysis project Ga0172372, IMG submission 114544) | Freshwater microbial communities from Kabuno Bay, South-Kivu, Congo - kab_092012_9.5m | ecosystem: Environmental > Aquatic > Freshwater > Lake | place: Democratic Republic of the Congo... | reverse complement strand
CGGGCGGGCGGACGGTCACCCGCACCGGCTCGGGACTGCGCAGGTCGATCATGTCAGTCGATCACGCCGCGCGACCGGGTGCGCGATCACGTCAGCCGACGACGAGCCCGGCCTCGACCAGCTCGGCCAGGAAGGTGGAGACGTCGGTGGCCAGGGCGTCGGCCGGCGCGTCGGGGAACGCGTCCCGCACGGTCGCGACGATCGCGTCGAGGTCGGCGCCGGCACCGAGCGCACGCCAGACCGCCGACCCGGTGGGGTTGAGGTCGAGCAGCTCGTCGCCGGCGGCGGTGATGAGCACCACGATGCCGTCGACGTCCTCGGCGAGCACACCATCAGCAGGTCGGTAGGCCACGGCGCGAGGCTACTGCGCCACCGGCTCCCGGATCAGGGCGCCGGCTCCGGGCGCGACTGCGACCACCACGATTCCGAGCAGCACGATCCGGATGCGCCGGTCCATCGCGGGACCGTAGGGTTGGACCCGGTCCCCACGGAGGGGCCGACGACCCGAGTCGGTGGGACCTGCGGCGATCCGCGGTCGGGTCCCGCACCCGCACCCGCATCCGGAGGTCATGTGGCACCGCGCCTGCACGCGATCTCGGCCGACTCCCACGTGACCGAGCCCGAGACCGCGTACGCGACCATCGACCGCGCCTTCGCGCACCGGGCACCGGTGCGCGCGACCCGGCCGGGTCAGGGTGCGGTGATGGTGCTCGATCCCGACGGCCCCGGCGAGCGGATCGTGCCGATCGGGCGCGTCGCCACGGCCGGGCGGACCCACGTCGACAAGCCCGACGGCTGGGACTGGGACGAGTTGCACCCCGGCGGGTTCGACCCCGTCGCCCGGCTCGACGAGATGACCCGCGACGGGTGTGCCGCCGAGGTGGTGTACCCGACGGTGGGCATGGTGCTGTGCAACCATCCCGACCGGGCGTACCAGCGGGCCTGCTTCGCGGCGTACAACCGGTGGCTGGCCGAGTGGTGCGCCACCGATCCGACCCGTCTCGTCGGCATCGGGCAGACCGCGGCCCGAAATCCCGACGAGGCCATCGCCGACCTCGGGGCGATCCGGGCGCTCGGCCTGCGCGGCGTGATGCTGCCGGGCTTCCCCGGGCGTCACGACTGGCACCACCCCGACTGGGACCCGTTCTGGGCCGCGGTCGCCGACCTCGGCATCCCCGCCTCGTTCCACATCCTCACCTCAGGAGAGGGCACCCGCTGGCGCGGCCCCGGGATGAACGGGTTCCTCGGGGTGATCCACGCCAACCAGGACCTGCTCGGCGCGCTGGTCCTCGGCGGGGTCCTCGCCCGTCACCCCCGCCTCCGGATCGTGTGCGTCGAGGCCGACGCGGGCTGGGTCCCCCACTTCACCTTCCGCATGGACACGCTCTACGCGCGCCACCGGCACTGGGTCGGGCGCTCCGACCCCGGCCTCGCGACCCGGGATCCCGGCGCCGTCCACGCCGACCTGCCCCGGCCGCCGTCGACCTACTTCCACGAGCAGGTGTACGTGACCTTCCAGGACGACGAGGTCGCGTTGCGCAGCATCGCCATGCTGAACCCGGAGCGCCTCATGTGGGCGAACGACCACCCCCACTCCGATGCGACCTGGCCCGACTCGGAGCGGGTGCGGCGGCGGTTCGCCGACCTCGTCGACGCACCGACGCTCGAGCGGATCCTACGCACCAACTGCGCGTCGCTCTACGGGCTCGACCCGTCGGTGTAGCCCGGCGTCACCGGGAGCGGGCCGTGCGCGAGGCGGGGCAGCACCCACTCGCCGACGCGGCGGCACTCCTCGAGGTGCGGGTACCCCGAGAGGATGAAGGCGTCGATCCCCAGCGCGCGGTAGGCCTCGAGCTTGGCCACCACCTGGTCGGGGTCGCCCACGATCGCCGCACCGCAGCCGCTGCGACCCCGGCCGATCCCGGTCCAGAGGTGCTCCTCGACGAAGCCGTCGTCGCCGGCCCCACCGCGCAGCTCGGCCTGGCGCCGCACGCCGGTGGACGCGCTGTCGAGCGAGCGAGCCCGGATCGCCGCGCCGGTGGCGTCGTCGAGTGCGGCGACGATGTGCTCGGCCGCCGCCCGGGCCTCGGCCTCGGTCGGGCGCACCACCACGTGCACGCGGTAGCCGAAGCGGACTCGGCGCCCGTGGCGCGCGGCGCGGGCCGTGACGTCGGCGATCACCTCGGCGACCCGGTCGAGGGTGTCGGGCCACATCAGGTAGACGTCGGCGTGTTCGGCCGCGACCTCACGGGCCTCCTCGGAGAGCCCGCCGAAGTACAGCGGCGGGCACCGGCCCGAGACCGTGGTGATCCGCGGCGGCTCGAGGTCGACCCGCACGAACTCGCCGTCGGCCCGGACGGGACGGCCGTCGAGCAGGGTGCGCAGCGCGGCCATGGTCTCGGCGGTCCGGCGGTAGCGGGCCGGGCCGTCGAGCACCTCGCCGGGCATCTCCGACGAGATGATGTTGACGGTCAGGCGCCCACCCGCCATCCGGTCGAGGGTCGCGATCTGGCGCGCCATCTGGGGGACCCAGAGCTCGCCGCAGCGCATGGCGACCAGGAGCCGGATCCGGTCGGTGCGGGCCGCGATGCCACCGGCGAACGCCACCGCGTCGATGCCCAGCGCGTAGCCCGACGGCAGCAGCACGTTGTCGAAGCCCCGGGCCTCGGCCTCGGCGACGATCGCACCGCAGTGCTCCCACGAGCTCAGCCGGGCGGGGTCGACGACCCCCAGCTGCTCGTAGTCGTCGTCGCAGAGTGCGGCGAACCAGCTGACCTCGCAGGTCACGGGAGGGGAACCCCCTCGGCCGCCTCGATCAGGTCGTAGACCGTCGAACGGTCGAGGTGCACCGCCGCCGCGTCGACGAGCGCCCGCAGCCGGTCGGGGTCGCGCGTTCCGACGAGGGCGACCGGACGGGTCGGATGCGCGGCCACGAACGCGATCGCGACCCCGGCCCGGTCGAGGCCGTGCTCGTCACCCACCGCGTCCATCGCCGCGAGCAGCGCGGGCCGGACCCCGTCGCCCGAGACCAGGCGCCCACCGCCGAGGGGGCTCCAGGCGAGGGGCACCATGCCGGTCTCCGCACACAGGTCGAGGGTTCCGTCGCGCAACGGGTCGAGGTGGGCCAGCGAGTACTCGGGCTGGGTCGTCGCGAGCGCGAACGGCAGGTGCGCGACGAGCGCACGGGTCTGGGCGACGGTGTGGTTCGAGACGCCGACCGCGCGCACGAGCCCGCGGTCGTGGAGGCCGACGAGCGCGCCCGCCACCTCCTCGGGGTGGGCGAACAGGTCGGGCCGGTGGATCTGGTAGAGGTCGACGTGATCGACGCCGAGGCGACGCAACGACGCCTCGCAGGCGTGGGTGATCGCCACCGCCGACGAGTCGTACGGCACGCCGGGCACGATGCCGCCCTTGGTCGCGAGCACGATGCGGTCCCGCAGCCCCGGCGACGCCGCGAGCACCCGACCGAGGGTCTCCTCGCAGGCGCCGAAGCCGGTCCCGCCCCAGTCGAGGCCGTAGACGTCGGCGGTGTCGACCAGGGCGATCCCGGCGTCGACCGCGGCCCCGACCCAGGCGCCGTGGGTGGCGTCGTCGGCCCCGGTCATGCGCCAGCAGCCGAGGCCGATCCGACCGACCGGCCGACCCGCCACCTCCGGGCCGGTCGCGGTGGTCCCTCCCGACGCACCGGTCGCTCCGGTCGCTCCGGTCGTGGGGGGCGCTCCGGTCGGGGTGGGCGCGCGCTCGTCGGGCACCTCCCGATGCTAGAGCGACCCCGGAGCCCCCGGGCCCGGCGCGCCCGGCGCACTACGGTCCCCGGCGTGGCGACCCCCGAACCCCCCGACGCCGGCGAGCTCCCGCGCCACGTCAAGATCATCGCGACCATCGGACCGGCGTCGCAGGACGTCGCCACCCTCACCGCGATGATCGGTGCCGGGATGGACGCCGCCCGCATCAACTGCTCGCACACCCCGCCCGGGCGGATCCCCGAGCTGGTCGCCGCGGTGCGCGCGGCCGAGGCGGCCGCCGGTCGGCACGTCGCCGTGCTCGGCGACCTCGCCGGGCCCAAGCTGCGCATCGACGGGCTCGACGAGCTGGTGGACCTGGCGGTGGGCGACGCGGTCCGGATCGGAGCCGCCGACGCGGCACGTCCCCCCGACGCCGCCGACCGCACCGCCGGCATCTGGTTCCGCGTCCCGGCGCCGGAGCTGATCGCCTCGTGTGCCGTCGGCGACACCGTGCTCCTCGCCGACGGTGAGGTCGCGGTCGAGGTGCGCGCGGTCGACGCCGACCAGCTCCGCGGCGTGGTCACGACCCCGGGCACCATCGGGCCCCGCAAGGGCGTGCACGTGCCCGGGATCGATCTCACCGGGAGCGCGATCACCGAGGCCGACCGGCGGTCGATCGCAGTCGGGCTCGAGGCCGGCGTCGACGTGTTCGCAGTGTCGTTCGTCCAGCATCCGTCCGACATCGCGACGGCCCGGGAGCTGATCGGGGACCGCGCCCTGATCATCGCGAAGATCGAGCGGGCCAGCGCGGTCGACGAGCTCGGCGGCATCCTCGAGCTCGCCGACGGGATGATGGTCGCCCGCGGCGACCTCGGGGTCGAGCTGCCGCTCGAGGAGGTGCCCGGGATCCAGAAGGACCTGGTGTACCGGTCGCTCATGGAGCGCAAGATCCCCGTGGTCGCCACCGAGATGCTCGAGTCGATGATCACGAGTGCGCGGCCGACCCGGGCCGAGGTGTCCGACGTCGCCAACGCCGCGCTCGACGGCGCGAGCGCGGTGATGCTCTCGGCCGAGACCGCCATGGGCGCGCACCCGGTCGCGACCGTGGCGACCATGGACCGGATCCTCCGCCACGTCGAGCACCACCGCCGCTACGCCGGCTCCCTGCTGGCCACGCAGGCGGCGCGCTTCGCTGCGCCGCCCGTGGACACGCCGCTCATCGACAGCACCTCGTGGGGCGCCCCGCTCGCCGACGCCGCCACCGAGCTCGCGCCCCGGGTCGGCGCGGCGGCCATCGTGCTCATCACCGAGACCGGGCGCACCGCCCGCCTGCTCGCTGCCGCGCGTCCCGAGTGCCCGATCGTGGCCGCCTGCTTCAGCGAGACCGTCGTGCGGCGCCTGTGCCTCTCCTGGGGCGTGGTCCCGGTGATCATCGAGGCCGACGGCAGCCGGTCCGACCTGCGCCACCGGGCTGCGGGGGAGGCCGGACGGGTGATCGGGGGCGACGGCGGGGTCGTGGTGGTGCTGTCGGGCCCGGTGGGCGACCATCTCCGCTTCGACGACCTGCGCATCATGCTCGTCGACGGCCGCGGCGCGGTGGTCCCCCACGCCTGACGGTCACCCGGCGGCCACGCCCCCGACCAGGTCGAGGCGCCCCGGACCCAAAGGCGCAGCCGCGCGTGCCGCGAGCGCGGCGCGGTGGACGGCGAGGCGCCTCGCCGCGACCCACAGCCCGGGCCGCGCCCGCCCGGGAGGCCCTTCGGTCAGGTTGCCGGGCCGCCCGCCGACCCGCCCGCCGACCCGCCCGCCGACCCGTTCGCGGACCCGCCCGCCGACCCGCCCGCGGGCGCGCGGTAGAGGTCGCAGCGGGGCAGCTCGGCCACGGGCTCGAACTGGGCCCGCACCCACGCCTCGAGGCGCCGGGGCACGAGCGGGTCGTCGGCCTTCGCCGGCGGTCGGGGCGGGTGCAGGCACACCCACTCCGCCTCGCCCCGACGCAGACGGACGATCACCCCCGCCTCGTCGGCGTGCCCGAGGTCGGAGCGCTCGACGTAGTCGTATGGCAGCGGGTTCGTCGTGCCCGTGCGCAGGTACAGGAACCCCGCGTCCTCGCGCGCGATGAACACCACGTTGGCCCCCCGGGCGCGCAGCGCCGCGCCGAGTCGGGCCGCCGGTCGGGCCTGGCTACCCCGCACCGGCGCGCCCGCGAAGTGGGCCGTGTCCCACCCGTACGCAGCCCGGCGCTCCGGACCGACGAGCGGCCCCGCGGCTGCGACGACCGCGAGGACTGCGACCACGGCCCCGGCGGCGAGCACCGGCCGCGCCACACGAGCGGCCCGGTCGCCGGCCGGTCGGGACCGCAGGGCCACGGTCCACACCCCGGCCAACCCAGTCGCCACCCAAGGCAGCACGCCGGCGAAGTGGTTGATGCCGGGACGGGGCAGGACGGCGAGGAGCCCCACCACGGTGGACGCGACCAACGCGACCACGACCGGTGCCGGCGCCCGCCGGGCCCGCACCGCGCCCCACACGAGCAGGGGCACCACCACGACCGGCGTGGCCTGCACCAGCGTACGCAGCAGGAGTCGACCGTCTCGGGGGACCGTGCCGTCGAGCAGGATGTCGATCCGGTTGCGCAGGGCCTCGCCGCACCCGAAGCCCACGTCGAGGTAGGCGCCCTTCGACCGGATCACCTGGTCGACGAACGCCGGGCCCGCCCCACCCGCCACGACCACGACGGCCGCCACGACGCACACCCCGAGCGCGGTGGCGGCCATACGTCCGAGATCGGTCATCACCGCGCGCCGACGCGTGGGGTCGGCGCGCGCCACGAGCACCACTGCGGTCACCAGCAACGCAACCGCGGCCAGCGCACCGACGTTGGGCTTGGCCAGGACGCTCAGCGCTCCGGCCACCCCCACGACGAACGGTGCGCGCGTGCTGCCGTCGCGCACCCAGGCGAGCGTCGCGGCGAGCGCCACCAGACCCCCGAGCACCGCGAGCGCCGAGTACAGGCTGATCCACGCCACCGCCGGCGTGGCCACCGCGCACAGCGCGAGCACGAACACGACCTGTCCGCCGACGCGCATCCCGAGTCGACGGACCACCGCGAGGCCCACGAGCACCTCGGCGGTCAGGACCGCAGCCGTCGCAAGACGGAGCACCAGCACCTCGGTGCCGAACACCCGGACCAGGCCGGCAAGGATCCACGCGGCGAGGGGAGTGGTCACGTTGTAGGCGTCGCGGTACATCACCTCGCCGCGACCCACGCGATCCGAGAGCCACAGCAGCCAGACCTCGTCGCGCACGTTGACGGGTCGGTCGAGCCCGAGCAGCACCATCGCCACGAAGACCCCGAGCCCGAGCAGGCCCCCGCGCACCCAGGCCGGCACCCGGCGGGTCCCGGGGCCGTCGGGCCTGCCGGGTTGCGCCGCGCGTTCGTCCCGAGCCTGCCCGTCCAGCACCGGCGCAGTTTCGCGCTCCGCCTCACCGCCTCACCGACTCGCCGACTCGCCCCGGGGCCGGGCCCGTCCGGCGACCCCCGCCGCCGCTTGCCGGAATCGCCCGGTGCACACCTCGGGCACCACGACGGTCACCCTCGCCCACCCGCTCGCCCGGGGGACGCAGCTGCTCGTGGCCAAGTCGGCCGACCCCGAGGCGATCGCCACGATCGAGGCTCGGCCCCAGGTCACGTGGGACGCGATCCTCGGCCAGGGTGGAGTGGCGGTCCACGTGTCGGACCAACGGGCCACCGCGTGCGACCCGGCCTGGAGCGGCTCGTTCGGGTCGTGCGTCTCACTGGAGCGGCGCGCCTCGCAGTTCGTCGGCGCGTCCGACTCCTACACGCACGTCCTCGCGCCCGGCGCGTCGCTCACCCACCGCGGCCTCACGATCCAGGTGCTCGCCACCACCGCCACCGGCTACCAGGTCCGGGTGTCGGGCACCTTCGTCCCCTAGCCACCCGTCCTCGACCGGCGGACCGTAGGCTCGATCGTCGTGACGCCCGTCCGCCGCCGGCTCATCGCCGTCGGCGCGTTCCCGGCGGCACTGCTCCTCCTCACCCTGGTCCTCGGCCTCGCCGGGATCAGCGGCTCCTCGGTCGCCCGCCACGACCCTGGCGCCGAGCCCGCCGTCGGGCGCACCCGGGCCATCCGCTACGACGAGTTCCAGGTCCGCACTCCACTGGTGGTCCGCCAGGCCGAGCTCGGCTTCCCGGCCCGGAGCTGGGTCGGCGTCGGCGAGCACGACATGGGGCTGCTCGCCAACCTCCCGGTCGCGGGCTGGCCCAACCTGGTGCGCCCCCACCAGGTTCCCTACCAGGTGCTCGGGGTCGACCAGGCGTTCGCGCTCGAGTGGTGGCTCGTGCAGTTCGCACTGCCGGCCATCGGCGTGTACGCCCTGCTCCTCGCGTGCCGCACCCGGATCGTCGTCGCCGCGCTCGCCGGCCTCGCGTTCGCGTGCTGCCCGGCCATGCAGTGGTGGACCTCCACCGGCCTCGGGACGGTCGTCGGCTACCTCGCCGTTGCCGGCGCCGTCGCCCTCTGGGCCACCCGGGCCCGGTCGCCCGGTGCGCGCGTCGGGCTCGGGGCATTGGCCGGCTGGCTCGGCGCGTGCGGCGCGCTCGTGCTCTATCTGCCCTGGGTCGTACCGGTCGTGCTGATCGTGGGCGCGCTGGTCGTCGCCGCCTTCCTCGCCGAGCCCGGGCGGCCCCGCTCGGCCCGGTCCCTCGCCGTCGCCGTGCTGCCCGTGGCGGTCGCGGCCGCCGTCGTCGGCGGGATCCTGGTCGTCGCCTTCCTCGGCGCCCACGCCGACGCCCTGCGGGCCGTGGCCGACAGCGTCTACCCCGGCCAGCGGCGGGTCGCCGGGGGCGAGGGCAGCCTGCGGGTGCTGCTGGGTGCACCCTTCGACACGCTCGCCACCCGCAGCACGGCCGGTATTCCGTTGGTGAACGGGTTGAACCAGACCGAGGCGTCGGGTGGCGTGTTCCTGCTCGCCGCAGTGGCCGCCGCGCTCGCCGCCGACCCCCGCCGCCTGTGCTGCCGACCGTGGCGCGCCCGGCTCCCCCTCGGCGCCGTGCTCGTGGCCGGCGCAGGCCTCGTGACCTGGTACCTCCTACCCGTCCCCGCCACGGTCGGCAGCCCGATCGGCTTCGACCGGGTGCCGTCCTATCGCCTGCCCCCGACCATCGCGCTCGCGTCGGTGCTCGCCCTCGCCCTGTACGTCGAGGCACACGACCGCTGGAGCCCACCGTTGCGGGACCGCGGGCCGCTCGTCGGCGCTGTGGTGTTCGCGGTCGGCACGGTGTGGGCCGCCGCGGTGTTCACGGTCGACGGTCGCCACGGATCGGTGCGATCGCTCGCCGTCCTCTCCCTGCTGTTCGTCGCGGCGGTCGGGTGGGCACTGTGGCGCGGTGCCCCCGGCCTCGGCGCACTGGTCGTCGTGCTCGCGGTCGGTGCCGTGCTGGTGAACCCGGTCCAGCACGGCCTCGGTCCACTGCGCGACAGCCCGGCGGCGCAACTCGGCCGCGAGCTGCGGGACCGTCCCGGCGCCGGCCGCGTGGTCGTCTTCGCCGACGACCCTGCCGGCGACATCACCGCCCTCGCCGGGATCACCGCCGGGGGGGTCGACAACGTGTCGGCCGTCAACCTGTACCCGAACGCCGACGCGTGGCGCGTCCTCGACCCCACCGGTGTGGACCGCACCGCCTGGGACCGGTACGCGAACGCACTGTGGGGCGTCGCGCCCGAGGGTGCCGCCCCGCGAGTGTTCCTCGAGACCGAGGACACCGTGATCGTGATGGTCGACCCCTGCGATCCCGCCCTCGCCGGGCTCGGGGTGCGTACCGTGGTGAGCCGGGCGCCCCTCACGCGCGCCTGCCTGACCGCCACCGACCGCGTCCGCACCGGCATCGGCGCCGGCGCGCTGTTCGTGTACCGGGTCGACCGCAGCGGCGCTCCCCGCCGCTGAGCGGGCCGCTCACCGTTCGTCGTCCACGTCGGCGACCCCGGCGGAGAACGCCCGGCGGTGGGCGGTGAGCGGGGTCCAGGGACGCAGGACCGGGGGACGTGCCCGACGGTCTGGGGTCGTGGACCTCCGGACCCCAGCCGCACCCGTCGGTGGCGCCACCAGGGGCCGGACCCCCACGAACGGTCGGCCGAGCCGGACACCCCCACCTTCACCGGCTGACCCACCGCCTGACCCGGTTCGCCCGGGGCGCTCCGCGTGCTGCTAGGTTACCGAATGGCGTTTCAGGCGTTTCGCCCATACGGTGAGGAGCACATGGTGGCCAGCACGAACCTCGACGGGATCGGATCCGACCGGCACGCAGCCCCCGGGCTCGACTTCGGGTTGAACCGGGCCGGCCGCCGCGCCGAGGCCCGCCGGCTCCGCAAGACCGGCGCCGCCCTCGCCGCGATCCCCGCCGCGCTCGGCACCACCGCCCTGCTCCTCGGCGCCACCGCCCTGCCCGCCGGCGCCGCCACCCTCACCGTCACCAGCCTCGACGACACCGACTCCGACGGCACCTGCGACAGCACCTGCACCCTGCGCGACGCCCTCGACGACGCCGCCGACGGCGACCTCATCGTCTTCCAGACCGGCCTCACCGGCGACTACGACATCACCTCGACCCTCGAGATCGCCGACGCGGTCACCATCCAGGGCCCCGGCGCCGGCGTCGTCGCCATCAACGGCACCGACACCTACCAGATCTTCGAACTCACCGCCGACGAGAGCGACACCATCACCATCTCGGGCCTCACCCTCAAGAACGGCTCCGCCAGCGACGGTGGCGCGATCGAAGCCGACCGCAGCGGCAACCTCGTGATCGACAGCGTCGTCTTCACCGACAACGAAGCCGGCGACAACGGCGGGGCGATCCAGCAGTACGAAGGTTCGCTGACCGTCACCAACAGCACCTTCACCGGCAACACCGCCGACACCTACGGCGGAGCGATCTACACCTACACCGACCTCCCCGTGTCGATCTCGGGCTCCACCTTCACCGGCAACACCGCCGGCAACGGCGGCGGCGCCATCGCCCACTTCTACGGCGACGGGGACCTGACCGTCACCGACAGCACCTTCACCGGCAACACCGCCGACAGCGACAGCGGCGGAGCCATCTACGTCTACGAGACCGGTGACCTCACCATCACCGGCTCCACGTTCAGCGACAACGAGGCCGTCGGCTCCGTCGGCGGTGCGGTCACGGTCGTCCTCGACGGCGAGGCCGCGCTGACCGTCACCAACAGCACCTTCACCGGCAACACCGCCGACGCGGCGGGGGCGTTGTTCATCTTCGACGCCGATGCCGTCACCATCACCGGCTCCACGTTCAGCGACAACGAGGCCGTCGGCTCCGACGCCGGGGCCATCCAGATGGACGAAGTCGACGGCGACGTGAACCTGTCGGGCCTGACCTTCACGGGCAACACCGCCGCTGGCGGCGGCGGTGCCCTCTACACCGAGGACGTCCAGGGCGACCTGAACATCGACTCGAGCGTGTTCTCCGGCAACACCGCCGCTGGCGGCGGCGGTGCCCTCTACACCGAGGACGTCCAGGGCGACCTGAACATCGACTCGAGCGTGTTCTCCGGCAACACCACCACCAGCGGCGACGG
>Ga0172372_10011321_pt1 | contig 11347 bp, 6 predicted proteins | sample LakKiv5m_2_FD_114544 | JGI IMG/M metagenome (GOLD analysis project Ga0172372, IMG submission 114544) | Freshwater microbial communities from Kabuno Bay, South-Kivu, Congo - kab_092012_9.5m | ecosystem: Environmental > Aquatic > Freshwater > Lake | place: Democratic Republic of the Congo... | reverse complement strand
GCCGCCTGAGCGTTCAATCCGGCCATGTCCATCCGGCCCCGTGTTCTGCGGACAAAAGCTGTCCGGAAGGGATTCACCATGCTTAATCTTCGTCCGCTTCAGAATGCCCGGGCCGATTATGCCCGGCAACGCCAGATGGGCATTGGCGATCTGCTGCTGGAGAACCGCATCGTCTTTCTGGACGGTGTCATCAACGACAGTTCCGCCAACATGATCGTGATGAAGCTCCTGTTTCTGCAGTCCGAAAGCCGCAGCCAGGACATCCATCTGTATGTGAACTCTCCGGGTGGTTCCGTCACCGCGACGATGGCCATTTACGACACGATGCAGTTCATCGACTGTGACGTGGCCACGTACTGCGTCGGTCTGGCCGCCAGCGGTGGTGCGATCCTGATTGCCGGTGGCGAGAAGGGGAAACGCTTCTGCCTGCCGCACTCCAAGATGATGATTCACCAGCCGTATGGCGAAGTCGGTGGCCAGGTTTCCGACATCGAGATTCAGGCCCGCGACATTCTGGAAACACGCCGGGTTCTCAATGAGGTTCTGGCGAAGCATACCGGCCAGAGCATGGATGTGATTTCCCGCGATACCGATCGCGATTTCTACATGACCGCCGCTCAGGCCAGAGAGTACGGGCTGGTCGATGAAGTTCTGACGCGGCCGGAGAAGCCGGCTGGAGACAGCAGTTCTTCCACCCCCGCCACGGCGTCCTGATCAGCGCCTGATGCTGAAGGAGACTGAGCGCGCTATGACCACACTCGTTCCCATCGTCGTCGAAAACACCGGGCGCGAAGAACGCGCCATGGATATTTACAGCCGCCTGCTGAAAGACCGGATCGTCTTTCTCGGCACCAGCGTGACCGAGCATTCGGCCAACCTCATCGTGGCTCAGCTGCTCTATCTGCAGTTTGAGGATCCCAAGGCGGACATCCACTTTTACATCAATTCACCCGGCGGCTCTGTCACAGCTGGTCTGGCCATCTACGACACCATGCAGTACATCACCTGCGATGTGGCGACCTACTGCATCGGTCAGGCGGCGAGCATGGGGGCGGTCCTGCTGACGGCCGGAGCACCCGGCAAGCGGAATTCCCTGCCCAACAGCCGCATCATGATTCACCAGCCTCTGGCTGGAATGCAGGGAACGGCGACAGAACTGGAGATTCACGCCAAGGAAGTCATCCGCATCAAGCGCAAGCTGAACGAGATTCTTCTGAAGCACTCCGGGCAGACGCTGGAGCAGATTGAACGCGACACCGACCGGGACAACTTCATGTCTTCCGAAGAGGCCCGGCAGTACGGACTGATTGACAATGTTCTGGATCGCCTGCAACTGGCGACTCCGGGATAACAAGACACTCTGTCGAGGACCGTCAGGGACGATGGCCAACGACTTTTCTCTCAACATGAGCAGAGGCAGAACGGCTGCGGTCGTTCTGTCTCTTTGTTTTTTCGCTCTGTCACTGAGTGGCTGCCGGCTGACGTCGCCGGTCAATCACGTCGAGGAACTGGAGTCGCACATCCGGTCTCAGGACAGCACGATCCGAACGCTCGAACAGAATCTGACGGATGCGCAGAGCGAACTGGAGAGCCTGCGCCGGCAGCGTTCGGAAATGATTGCCGCCAGTCGCCAGTCTTCAGAGATCAGCAGCGCTCCGGCTTTCCGGTCAGCCAGTGTCACTCGCCTGGACATCAACCGCCTGCTGAGCGGAGGGCTGGATCGCGATGGAGTGCCTGGCGATGAAACGATCACCATTCTGGTGACGCCGAAGAACTCCAGAGGCGAAGCGGTGCGGGGTGACGGGCGGCTGGAGATTGAGCTGCTCGATTTCACCAGACCGTCTGATGAGCAGCGGATCGCTCACTGGCAGTGGACCGAGGAAGAAACCGCCGGGGCCTGGTATGCAGGTGTGTTCGGAGACGGATTCCGCCTGACGGCTCCCATGCCGAAACTTCCGATGACCGGACAGGTCACCGTCCATGCCCGGTTTTTCACAGTGGATAACCAGCAGTTTGACGTGGTCAGTCCGCTGCTGCTGCGGACGTCGGCTCCCGCCGAGGGAATGGCCGCGCGGTGATTCCGGCCCGCGCCGGTTCCGGCCGCTGCGTTCCCGGATGATCCCGCCCTGGATCGTCGATCACATCGTCACGGCTGAAACCGGAATAGATCCGGAAAGGTACGACTGCCGGTTCTCATGCGCCTGTCCGCGCACGATATGCTGACCGCAGTATGGCTCGATGGCTGATGGGCTTCCGGAGTTCTTCATGAACGCGAAGTTTGCTCCGTTGCTGATTGTGGCAGGACTCTTTTTTCTGTGCTTTCAGGCTGTTCGCGGGCCGGAACCGGCGGCCGCTCCCGCCGCTGCTGAGGACCGCTCTCCGAATTCTTCTCCACAGGCCGCCGAGCAGATCACGGCCTGGTTTGAGACACGATGGCAAACCGCCGGGCTGACTCCGGCCGAACCGGCGGATGAACTGCTCGTGTTGCGGCGGCTGGCGCTGGCTCTGATGGGAACCCTGCCGTCGCTGGAGGAGATCCGGCAGTTTGAGGCGGACCAGGAACCGCAGCGACTGGAACGCTGGACGGCCCGGTATCTCCGTGATCGGCGCTTCGCGGATTACTTCGCCGAACGGCTGGCGCGATGTTTCGTGGGGAGCGAAAACGGCGCGTTCATCATTTTCCGCCGGGACCGGTTCGTCTCCTGGCTGAGTGCCGAACTGCAGAAGAACACACCGTATGACGAACTGGTCCGGACGATTGTCGCGGGGCGCGGTTTGTGGACCGGCGAGCCGCAGTCCAATTTCGTCACAGCGGCTTATGCCAACGAAGACCTGGATGAGAACAAGCTGGCGGCGCGGTCGGTGCGGGCCTTCCTGGGACAAAGCATGGATTGTGCTCAATGCCACGATCATCCCTTCGCGAACTGGAAGCAGCAGCAGTTTGAAGGCATCGCGGCTCAGTTCAGTGCGGTCGAGGTCGGTCCGCTGGGCGTTCACGACGGCCGTCGGGAACCGTTCAAAGTTCAGGATCGGAAAACACTGGAAGACCGGGAAGTCGCTGCCGCTGTCCCCTTTCAGAACGAGTGGCTTTCCGGCGCGGGCACACAGCGCGAGCAGTTTGCCGCCTGGCTGACTCATCCGGAGAATCGTCACTTCGAGCGGGCGATTGCCAACCGGGTCTGGGGGTTGATGTTCGGCCGGCCGTATGTCACTCCCGTGGACGACATGCCCAATCCTCCGGATGCCGCGCATCGCGATGTCCTCGATCTGCTCGCTGAGGATTTCCGGGCACATGACTGCAGCTTGAAGCGGATGATTGAAGTCATCGCCGCGTCGCGGCCGTTCCGGCTGCAGAGCCGTCACGCGATCGACGGCGAGCGTCTGGACGACTCAGCGGATCCTGACCGCCAGGCGGAGATGGCTCGCGCCGCAGCCGATCAGATCACAGCTCTGCATGATGAATGGGCCATCTTTCCGCTGACCCGGCTCCGGCCGGAACAGGTCATCGGCTCGATGCTGCAGGCTTCGTCGATTCAGACGATCGATCAGAATTCGCATCTCTTCACTCGCGCGCAGCGATTCTTCCGCGAGCGGGACTTCGTGAATGCATACGGCGATCTTGGTGATCAGGAGCTGGTCGAGCAGACGGGGACGATCCCGCAGGCTCTGCTGAGAATGAACAGCGATATGACGCGGGATGCGGTTAAGGCCGATCTGTTCGCGGCCTCCAGTCGCGTAGCGCGGATGTGCCCGTCCCCGAAGGATGTGATCGAAACGGCTTATCTGATCTGTCTGACCCGACGGCCTCAGGCGGAGGAACTCGCCTGGTTTGAGGATGCTTCGGGGAAGAGTTCCGAGGGTGGTTCAGAGACTGTCGTCGAAGACCTGTTCTGGACGCTGTTCAATGCGGAAGAGTTTTCCTGGAACCACTGAGCGTCCGGCTTCGCGACGTGATTCGCGTTCGATGCGGAAGGCACAATCATGACTGAGCGGAATCGTCGAGAGATCCTGCAGGCGGCGGCGGGACTGGGCTTGTCGTTTCTGCTGCCGGCTCTGGAACTGAAGGCGGCGGAACAGCGCGGCGCCGAGCGGCCGAAGTCGCTGCTGATCCTGTGGATGGCCGGCGGACCTTCTCAACTGGAGACGTGGGATCCGCATCCCGGCTCAAAGACCGGCGGACCGGTGAAGGCCCTGCCGACCCGCATCCCTGGCGCACAGATCGCGGATCTCTACCCGCGCGTCGCCGAGCAGATCGGAGAGCTCAATCTCATTCGATCGCTGATCTCGCGCGAGGGAGATCACGAACGCGGCACAGTCTTCATGAAGACGGGTTATCGCCCCGATCCGGTGCTGACCTTTCCGGCTGTGAGTGCGATCGCGGCTTACAAGCTGCCTGTCCCCGGACTGGAGATTCCCGCGCACGTCTCGCTGGGTGACGGCCAGCTTCCGGCGCGAGGAGGATTTCTGGGAGCGACCCACGACGCGTTCCGCATTTACGAGCCGGGGCGGCAGATCACCAACATGAAGCCGCTGGTCAGCGATGACCGTCAGCAGCGGCGGCTCGACAGCCTGCAGGTCGTCAGTCGCGCGTTCACTCAGGGGCGGCGGATCCAGTCGGCGAACACACTGCATCAGCTCACGGTGGAGCGAGCCTTGCAGATGATGAATTCCGAGCAGCTCAAGGCGTTTGACATCGGCAGCGAGCCGGCGGAAGTGCGGCAGGCCTACGGGGATTCCCGCTTCGGTCGCGGCTGTCTGGTGGCGCGACGTCTCATTGAAGCCGGAGTGCGGTCGATTGAAGTCACGCTCAGCGGCTGGGATTCGCATGCCTCGAATTACGAAGGCCATCGCACCCAGGCGGAGATTCTTGATCCCGCTTTCGCCACTCTGATTCAGGAACTGAAGTCGCGCGATCTGCTGCAATCGACCGTCGTGCTCTGCATCGGAGAATTCGGAAGAACGCCGAACATCAATCCGCTGGAAGGCCGCGATCACTGGCCGAAGTGGTTTTCGTGCGTGGTCGGCGGCGGCGGCCTCACGCAGGGGCGGGTCATTGGTGAAACCGATCCGGACGGCGCAGCCGATGCGAAGGATCCGATCGAAGTTCAGGATCTGTATGCCACGATCCTGAAGATGCTGGGCATCAACTACGCCGAGGAATTCCAGACATCCATCGGCCGTCCGATCGCCTTCAGCAAAGGCACTCCGATCGAGCGGTTGATGAGCTGAGTTCGTCACTGAGCGGAGTTCGCGGCACGGCCGGACGTACTGCCAACCGGTCGCAGAGTGGAATTCCGCCCGCCCGCGAGCGGTTCGGGCTACCGCCTTTCCGAACCGGGATTGGTACACTCGCCAACGCTTCCGAGTGGGGTTGTGCCGCTTCGCCGCGTTCGAGGGCTGGAAGATGGCTTTTCAGTATCTGCTGCCGAATGAGATCACGTCCCGTCTGAATGAGCTGCGGACTCAGGTGCGCCGGCAGGCTCTGATTCGCGGAGCGGGATTGAGTCTCTGCGGAATTGTCTGCGGGCTGGTCGCGCTGCTGCTGCTGGATTATCTCGGCGATCTCTCTTCCGCGACGCGCGGACTGATGCTGACGGGCTGGCTGGCTGGTTCGGCCGCGCTGGTTTACTGGCTGCTGGTCCGGCCGCTGGCACGAGCGATTCCCGACGCCGACCTCGCCGCACTTGCCGAACGGCACGTGCCGGCGCTGGGAGAGCGGGTCAGTTCGCTGACGGAACTGGCCGACGCGAACGTCCCGGAGTCGCAGAAGGGATCGCGTTTGATGCGCGAATTGCTGGAGGCGGAAACGCTGAGCCTCCTGAGGAACTGCCATCTGGATGAAGCCGTGCCGATGCAGGCGGCGGTCCGGCGGCTCTGGCTGGGATCGGCGGCGCTGGCCGCGTTTCTGGTGTTCGGGATTCTCTTTTCGTCAGTGTCGCAGTTACTGCTGGCCCGGCTCTTCATTCCCTGGGGCAATTACGCAACTGCCAGCCGGCTGCTCATCGAACTGGTTGAAAGTGATCGCGTTGTCGCGCGAGGCGCTGATGTTCGTGTGGAAGCCCGGCTTCGATGGCGCAGCGGTTCAGAGGAGCCCGTTCCAGAGCCGGTCGTTCTGCGACTGACGACCGGACCGGGCGTTCGGGACGAGCGTTCGTTGCGCTTCGATGCGGACAGCGGACTGTTCGTGGCCGTCATTCCCGGAGCACAGGACTCGTTTGAGTTTCATGTGGAAGCCGATGGCTCCCGGTCTGAAAGCGGGCGTGTCCAGGTGGAAGATCCGCCGGCAGTGCTGGCTGCGACTCTGCAGGTCACGCCACCGGGATACCTCGGCCAGCCGCGCCAGTCATTCGATGGCATCACCGGTGAGATCGCCGTGTTTGAACGCAGTACGCTGCGGTTTCATCTGCTGTTCAACAAGCCGCTGCAGAGTGTGGAGCTGGAATGGATGGCGCCGCAGGTTCTGCCGGACAATCAGCACGCTCCTCGAAAGCCGGCTTCCAGCGAACCGCCGGAGAAGATCATCGGGACGGCAATCAACGGGCTGGTCGCTGTCGATGCGCTTCCCGCGACGGCGCTGGTGCTCGCTCCGGACCGGCGTTCGGCAACGCTCGAACTGCCGGCTGAAGTGCAGGGCACGTTCGCGTTTCGGTTGAAGGATACGCTGGGGCTGGTCAATGCCGACGATCCGCATCGCGAGATGCTGATCGCACGAGACCAGCCGCCGGTGCTCGAACTGATCGGCGGACAGCAGGACGAAGCGCGGCCCGATGATGTCTATCCCGTGCGGGTCACTGTCAGCGACGACCTGGCGGTGGAAGAGCTCGAACTGGTTCTGACTCGCAGCGACGGAACGCAGCAGTCCTTCATGGTGCCTGAAAAGTCGGGACTGAAGCAGGTCGAGCATGAGTTCCGGGTGGATTTGAAAGACCTGCCGGTCTCGGACGGCGATGTCATTCGACTGCAGGTGAGGGCATCGGACGGGCGTCCGGTTCCCGGTCCCAATGAGGTCTGGTCGCTGCTACGAACGGTGGCGATTCGCTCGAATGCATCGGCTCCAGGTTCGCTGGATCGGCTGGCGGAGAACAAGTCGATTCGCGATGAGATGGAAGCATTGAAGCGCGAACTCGCACAGGCCCGCGACGCGGCCGATGAATTGCGGGAACGGGCCGGGCAGGCGGAGGACGCGGGCCGCGAACTGACCGCTCTGGAGAAGCAGCAGTTGCAGGAACTCGCGGAACGCGAAGCGCAGGTCGCCGAGCGATTGCAGGAGCTGGCGGAACGGCTCGCGGCGCGGCCGCTGCAGCAGGAAGTCGCTGAGCAGATCGAGCAGGTGGCGCGAAACAATGTCGCGCAGCCGGCCGGGCAACTGGACGAAGCGGTCGAGCAGGCCGCGCGCGAGCAGCAACAGACTCTGCGGGAGAATGCGGATGCGGTCGATCGCGCTGAAGAGCAACTGGCCGGTCTTCAGCAGCGGTTCGAGAAGCTCGCTGAACTGGAGAATCAACTGGCCGAACTGGATCGCATCGCGCAGCGGGCAGCTCAACTGGCGGAAGATGTCGAACAGCTCGAAGAGCGACGACAGGAACTCGCGGCCGGACCGCTGGAGGGCGAAGCTCCGCAACAGCATGCGGCGGCGGAACGGGCGTTGAATGAAGACCGTCGCGAACTGGCTGCTGAACAGCGCGAGCTGGTGCGGTCTCTGGAACAGTTGCTCGAACAGCAGCCGCAGCTTCTGGCAGCCGCGCGGGAGCATCAACTGCAGCGACTGGCCGAGCTGGCCGAACAGGCTCGTCGCCTGGCGGAACCGCAGGAGGCTCTGGCCGACGCTCTGCAGAACGAACCAGCGCGGGAACGACAGGTGGCTGCGGCCACTCCAGAATCGCGTGATGCGGCGCGTTCCGAGGCGACTCAGCCCGTAGGCCGGGCTGTGCCCGGCAATCCGCCTGTGCCCGGCGACCCCACTGGTGAGCCTGGAGAGAATGTTCCTGCGGCGGCCGATGCGCCGATCCGCGATCCGCAGAATCCCGATGGTGAGCCAGCGGCTGCGAACCCGATGGCCGGGCAGCCGGGCAGCTCTGCGAACACTCCGCAACAACCGCAGGCGGCACCGAATCCGGCCGCGCCGAATGATGCTGCGAACGGGAATGAAATTGACCCGCTGCTTCGAAGACAGGAAGAACTGGTTCGCGCGGCTGAGCAACTGGCCGCTGATGTTTCTCATCCTGCGGAGATGCCCGAGCGCGGCTCGGCAGCGCAAGGCGCGGCAACGCAGAACAACGCTGTGACTCAGACAGCGCAGCAGGTTGCGGAGCAGAGTCGGCAGGCCATGAACGACGCGCGCGGTGGCCGGTTCGCTGAAGCGGCTCAGCAGGCTGCGGAAGCCGCCGAAGCGGCTCAGTCGGCGGCCGAAGCTCTGGAAGCAACGCCCGCTCTGGCTGCGGAAGCGGAGAACATTGCTGACGAACAGGCGCAGCTGGCGGCGGAGTTCAATGCGCTGGCTGAAAACGAAGAGCGACGTTTCGCCGCGCGCGAGGCTCGTCAGCAGGCACTGGCTCGTGAGGCTGCGGAACTGGCTCAGGCCTTTGAGGAACTGGCGGAAGCGCTGCCGTCCACTCCGCTGGGATTGCAGGAACCTGGTGCGAATGCCGCGGAAGCTCAGGCGGCTTCTCAGCAAGGCCAGCAGGCGGCCGAAGAGGCGGCACAGGAACTCGCTTCCGGTCAGCCGGCTTCCGCAGCAGAGTCCGGGAGGCAGGCCGCCGAAGCGCTGCGTCGAGCGGCTGAGCAGGCTGGTCAGTCCGCCAGTCCTCCGACCGGCCAGAACTCAGCTTCCGATGACAATCCCATTCCGGGGCCGACGGCCGCGCAGGTGGCTGAAGCGATCCGGCGTCTCCAGCAGGCCGGGCAGCAACTGGCGGGAGAGCCGGGAGCCAGCGGTTCGGAACCGTCGGCCGGGCAGCCTGGCTCCGAACAGGCCAGCGCCGGGACTGGATCACCGATGCCCGCCGATTCCCGTGCCGCCGGTGAGTTGGGACCATCACCGATGGCCTCTGCGGCGGGTGAGTCTTCCGGGCAGGCCGCATCGGGACAGGCTCAGGCAGCAGCCAGTGGTCAGCCTGCCGGTTCTCCAGAGAACAGCGCGGGAGAACCGGCCGCAGGTGACTCAAGTGCCGCTGGTTCAGAGAACGCTTCGAAGGCTCAGACCGGTCAGGGGTCACGAAGCGGTCAGCAGGGACGTCCGGGATCAACGCCCGCTCGTTCCAATCGGAGTCCGAATGGCAGCCAGCCCGGTAACGGCAGCGGACCGGAATCGCTGGCGGGTGCGGCCGAGTCACTGCAGCAGGTGGCGTCCATGCTGCAGTCGGCGGCTCAACAGGTGAATGGTCGCCCGGCTTCCGGCGGACAGCCCGCCAGCGGCAGCCCTTCAGGAGTCCCACGCGGTCTCGGCAATGCGGGAACGGGGAACTTCGCGGCCGGTCCGGTCGGTGATGTTCCGGATGTGGCCTTGAATCCCCAGAGCCAGAAAGACTGGGGCCGCCTGCCCGGTCGCTTGAAGACCGAGATCCTGCAGGCGACGCAGCGCAAGCCGGACGGCGATTACTCGAAGCTGATCAAGCTTTATTTTGAAGAGATCGCCCGCGGCAGTCAGTCCGCGCCTGCACCTGATGCACCCGGTCGTTGATGGTTCGTTCGCAGCCAGTGATCGCGACCGCGCATTTCCGCACGGGAGCGTTATCCTGTGATCTCATGAGAGTCATGGAGATGAAGGCGGCAGTGCGGAACCACGGGCGCGAGGTTTCCAGGCATGTCCGAACCGTTGCGGATTCTGCTGATCGACGATGACGAGCCGGGATATGCCATCACGGCTGAGCTGCTTAAAGAGATCAGCGGCCGGCCGGTTGTGCTGGACTGGGCCGATGACTTCGACAGCGGTCTGTCCGGAGTGCTGCGCGGTCAGCACGAGCTGTACCTGCTCGATTATCGGCTCGGTCCGGATGACGGCATCGAACTGCTGAGGCAGGCGCGCGCTGCGGGAAGCCGCGCACCGATCATCATTCTGACCGGTCAGGTCGATCCACAACTGGATCAGCAGGCGCTGGAAGCCGGAGCCACCGACTATCTGGTCAAGGACGTGTTCGACATGTCCCGGCTGGAGCATGCCATTCGCTATGCGCTGGAACGGCAGCGACTTCAGAGCGAACTGGAGCAGGAGCGGGCGCTGCTGCATTCGTTGATGACGCATCTGCCGGACAACATCTACTTCAAGGATCGCGACAGCCGGTTTCTGCGAATCAGTCACGCGATGGCGCGCTGGTTCGGCCTGAGCGATCCGGCGGAGGCCGTCGGCCGGACCGATCGCGATTTTTTTGCGGATGAGCACGCGCTGCAGGCGCGGGCCGATGAGCAGCGGCTGATGGAATCCGGCGAACCGGTGCTGGGCAAGGTTGAGCGGGAAGTCTGGCCGGATGGCCGCACCACCTGGGTTTCCACCAGCAAGCTGCCGCTGCGCGATGGCTCGAACCACATCACGGGAACCTTCGGGATCTCGCGCGATGTCACCGAGGAGATGCAGGCCATCACGGCGCTGCGGCAGAGCGAACGGCTCAACCGGCAGATTGTGGATACCGCTCTGGATGCGTTCGTGGGCATGGACGCCGAAGGGCGGATCATCGACTGGAATCCGCAGGCATCCCGGATCTTCGGCTGGTCGCGCGAAGAAGCGCTGGGGCAGGTTCTCAGCGAACTGCTGATTCCGGCGCGCTACCGGGACACGCACACGCGCGGCCTGCAGCGTTTTCTTCAAACCGGCGATGGACCGATGCTGATGCGGCGGATTGAGGTCAGTGCGGTGCATCAGGACGGGCATGAATTTCCGGTGGAGATGACGATCGCGCCGATTCCCGGCGCGGACACGTTCCGCTTCAGCGCCTTTGTGCATGACATCACCAGCCGCCGCAAAGCCGAAGAGGATCTGCGGCAGTCGCGCGATGCGGCGGAAGCGGCGAGCCGGGCCAAGAGCGACTTCCTGGCCAACATGAGTCACGAAATCCGCACGCCGATGAACGCCATCATCGGCATGACGGAACTGGTGCTCGACACGCGGCTCAACGATTCGCAGCGCGAGTATCTCGGCATGGTGCGCGATTCCGCCGACTCGCTGCTGACCATCATCAACGACATCCTGGATTTCTCGAAGATCGAAGCCGGCCGGATGGAGATGGACGCGGTGGCCTTCAATCTGCGCGACACGCTGGGGGACACATTGCGTCTGCTGGCCGTGAAGGCCCGCAAGGAAGAACTGGAACTGGCCTGTCACATCGACGCTCAGGTTCCGGAAACGGTCGTCGGC
>Ga0172372_10011315_pt1 | contig 11350 bp, 8 predicted proteins | sample LakKiv5m_2_FD_114544 | JGI IMG/M metagenome (GOLD analysis project Ga0172372, IMG submission 114544) | Freshwater microbial communities from Kabuno Bay, South-Kivu, Congo - kab_092012_9.5m | ecosystem: Environmental > Aquatic > Freshwater > Lake | place: Democratic Republic of the Congo... | reverse complement strand
TGCCCTCCCATCTTTTTGCCCTCCCATCTTTTTGCCCTCCCATCTTTTTGCCCTCCCATCTTTCTGCCCTCCCATCTTTCTGCCCTCCCATCTTTCTGCCCTCCCATCTTTCTACCCTCCCATCTTTTTGCCCTCCCATCTTTCTGCCCTCCCATCTTTCTGCCCTCCCATCTTTTTGCCCTCGATTTTTTGCCTTTCTCACCGATGCCAAAGCTTTCGAGAGCACCGTTTATAGGTACACTATGGAGGCTTGAGATCCGTTAAGTCCTTTTGCTGGCAGGAATATTGAAGATGACCTTTCTGACCGATTTGTTTCCCAGAAGTCCGCAAGGCCGATCCTTTGCGATCCTTGTCGCGATTGCCATGCTCGTTGTAGGTTGCACTGGTAGCGACAACAAGAACTCTGGAAAACCTGCGGGCTCCTCGGCAAGCGGGCCTACGAAAGCAGGATCCAAACGAATCATTCTGCTGAACAATACCGACTCTCCCTTTTGGGACGCAGCCAGAGCGGGGATCAAGAAAGCCCAAGAAGAGCTCAAGCTCTCGGATGCTGGATTTACCGCGAGCATGGACTCCAACGACGGGACCGAAACCGGTCAAATCGAAAAGCTTCGTCAATATGGAACTCAAAGCGACATTGCCGCAGTCATCATTTCGCCGATCTCCTCGACCAACCCAGCCATTGCCGATGAGCTCAAGAAGCTCAAGGCCAAAGGGATCACGATCGGTTGCTTCGACAGCGACTTGGACAAAAAATTCCAAGAGTACCGTGAGTTCTATGTCGGCACCAACAACATCGCCGGTGGCAAAGTACTCGGCACGGCGGCCAAGTTGCTCAAGCCCCAGGGAGCTTCTTACGTGCAATTTGTTGGGGTCGATAGCCAACAGAACGCCATCGAACGGATGGACGGATTCACTTCGGCTGTCGGAGAAAGCTACGTCCAAAAGGATCGCAAGCTCGATGATGCCGACCGCAACCGCGCCAGAGACAACGTCCGAGACGTCATCGCCAAATACTCAGACCTCTCGCTCTTGGTCGGTATCTGGTCCTACAACGCTCCGGCCATCGTCGATGTAGTCAAGGAAAAGAAGGCTCGGGACAAGTTCACGATTGTCACCTTTGATGCCGAAGCTATCGCGATCCAGCAAATGGCCGACGGGATGATCGATGCGATGGTCGTGCAAAATCCATTCGCGATGGGTTACGAGTCGGTTCGATACGCGTTTGCCAAAGCCAAGGGGGATCAAGAGACGCTCAAGGGAATGTTTCCAAACATGGGACAACCTGGCGGAGATATCCTCGATACAGGTCTGAAAGTGGTTGCTCCGCAAGGCTCTGCCTTGAAACCGGAGATGTTTGAGTCGTTTGGCAAGAGTGTCGAGTTCCTCGACTTGCCTTCCTTCCAAGAATGGCTCAAGAAGTACGATTTGACCAGTTCATGAGCAACGAGACGACAAGTCCTTTGGGACGCCTGCTATCGAGCGTCGAGTTCAAGTTGATTGTCTCATGGGTATTCGTGGTTCTAGTCACAATGCTGCTAGATACCCGTAACACCTATTGGAACAAACCTGCAGACTCCGCGGAGTTGATCCTGCGTCAAACGGTTCTGCTAGGTTTTTTTGCGCTGGGTGCGGCGATTATCATTATCTCCGGGGGAATCGACCTATCGAGCGGGTCGGTCATCGCGATGAGCGCCACGGTGTTTGGATCTCTGATGATCGTTTTGGACCCCGAGGGTTTTAAAGCTGGTCATGTTTCCACCAACGCCGTTGTGCTGAGCATCGCAGGGACACTCCTTGTGGGTGCGATGGTCGGTACCCTCCATGCATGGCTCATCACCAGTGTCGGCCTTCCCCCGTTTGTTGCGACCTTGGCAACACTGGTGGGACTGCGCAGTTTTGGACGCGGATTAACGCCAACGATCACCGGCGGTAAATCGCAAATCGATTTTTCAGATCTAGGGCTTCGCGAAAGCCTTAAGGATGTCACCTCGATCTCGATTCTGTTTGTTTTGTTTGCGTTGCTGCTTTGGTTTCTCATGAGCCGGACTGTCACGGGCCGTCACCTGCAAGCCATGGGCGGGAACGAGCAAGCGGCAAAGCTAAGTGGGATTCGGACCGATAGGCTCAAATGGCTCGCTTATGTCATCGGAGCAGTTTCGGCATCGATCGTCGGAATCATCTCCTTTGCCGATACCGGATCGGCCAAACCGGACATCATGGCCCGAGGCTACGAGCTCAATGCCATCGCCGCTTCGGTCATCGGCGGCTGCTCGCTCCAAGGTGGAGTCGGCACGATCTCCGGCACGATCTTGGGTTGTTTGTTCCTGCGGACCATTATCGATGCGGTTCAAAAAATTGTTGGAACGGGTGCCGATGTGTACGAAGGTATGATCGTCGGAATTGTCGTGGTAGTCGCCGTGACCTTTTCACAGCGGGGCAGCAGTAAAATCGCCAGCAAGAAGTATTTCTCCAACGCGATCGGTTGGAGCGTCATCCCCACGCTCGGGCTTCTGACCGGACTGTCCTACTTGCTCTTTTTTGGCACTCGGGAATGGTATGCCAATTACCAAGCTTTTTTGATCGGCGTTACGGTGGTTGTAGCGCTGAGCATTCGGGCCTTTTTGGAATCTCGCCCCAGCGTGAATGGTCAGACATGACCCAGCCTGTCATCTCGATCAACCGCATCAGCAAACGCTTTGGCGGCACACGGGCCTTGCACGAAGTCTCCTTTGATGTCATGCCGGGCGAACTCCACGCAATCTGCGGTGAGAACGGGGCGGGTAAAAGCACGCTCATGAAGATCCTCTCGGGGGTGATCACTTCCTACGAAGGAGAGTTGTTGATCGATGGGGATGTGGTTCACTTTTCCGGCACGAAAGACGCTGAATCCGTCGGGATCAGTATCATCCACCAGGAACTCAACCTGGTCGAACAGTTGTCGGTCGCTGCCAATATCTTTCTGGGACGAGAGTTGCGAAATGGATTGTTTCTACGTGACGATCGCGCGATGGAGGCCCAAGCGGCCGATTTGCTGGAATCCCTCGATTGCGACATCCCTCCGGATCACCTTGCCGGCTCGCTCCGAGTCGGTGATCAGCAACTGATCGAGATCGCCAAGGCGTTGAGTTTGAACAGTCGTATTTTGGTCATGGACGAACCAACCAGTGCGCTGACCGAATCTGAGGTCGAACGCCTTTATCGAGTCATCGCGAAACTTCGCAGCCAAGGGACAACGATTCTTTACATCTCGCACAAGATGGAGGAAGTTTTTCATTTATCGGATCGCATTACAGTTTTGCGAGATGGTCAGTTCATCGGAACTCGAAACACCAAAGAAACAACGCCCGGCGAGATTACCAAGCTTATGGTCGGACGCGATATCGAGTCGCTCGAGCTTGGGCCTCGCAGCCAACGTGGCGACTTGGTCCTGGAAGTCCGAAACCTATCCCTTGAGTGGCCTGGCCATGCGCGCGGCTATCGATTGAAAGACATTTCGCTCGAGCTTTATCGAGGTGAAGTCCTCGGGATCGCTGGTTTGATGGGCGCAGGACGCACCGAGCTATTGGAATGCCTCTTTGGTGCCAGTACCCTGGAACCCACTGGGGAGATCCTCTTGGAAGGGTATCCGATCAAGCCGCGTCATCCGGCAGATGCAAAACAAGCCGGCTTGGCTTTGGTGACCGAGGACCGAAAACGGTTAGGTATTTTCAATACCATGAATGTCGGGCGAAATATTTCTATGTGCTCGCTGCGCGACGCGGCAATCGGCCCAATGCTCAATTCTTACCAAGAAGAACAACTCAGCGAGTCGATGGTCGAAAAACTTAGGATCAAGACCGCAGGCTTGACACCCCCCATCGGGGCATTAAGCGGGGGAAACCAGCAAAAGTGCATCGTCGGTCGATGGCTGCTCACAGGTCCCAAAGTGCTCCTGCTCGATGACCCAACCCGCGGTGTGGATGTCGGAGCAAAAGCCGAATTGTACCGGGTCATACGAAGCTTATGCGCCGAAGGACTCGGGGTGATCGTCACCAGTAGCGAACTGCCCGAGTTACTAACCCTCAGCGATCGAATCATGGTGCTTAGCGAAGGCCGCAAAACGGCCGAGTTTCGAATCGAAGATGCGACCCAAGAAAAAATCATGGAAGCTGCGACCAAGAGTTGGCAGTCCCAAGAAATAGACCGCTAATGGCGGACAATAACCGCTAATGGGCGCTTATGTCCGCTAATGGCCCACAATAACCGCTAATGGCGACAACAACCGCTAATGGGCGCTTATGTCCGCTAATGGCTGCTCATGGCAAAGCTTAGAGAATCCAGCACCGTTCCAAACAGACCGCGGTGATTTCGGAGAAATCAGCGACTATCAGTGGCCACTAAGGCAATTCGATAGTGATGGTCCGTGTCGCTTCATCCTTCTTGGTGACTTTACCAAAATCCACCGCTTGGAGCGCTTCGTCCAATGGGCCAGCAAACCCAAGTGTGATCGTGGCGTTATTGCCCGAATGAGACATTTGAAAATTACCGGTTTTCAGTTTCGTCTTGAGCTTATCAAGGATCGCATTTGGATCCATCGACGACTTGGATTCAAGCACAAAGCGGACGTTTTCCGACGAAGACGCAGGTGGTGGTGGGAAACCACCAGGTCCACCAGGTCCACCCGGGCCGGCGAAACCGGGTTCGCGACGCATCGGACCTGAAAAAGGATCCTGCCGAGTCGTACTCGGGTCGCTGCCGGATCGCGAGCGTGATTGCTGCAACCCCTGCGGTACCCCACTACCCATCGAAGACGACTCCGGATTTTTACCCGGATCGCGTCGACCTAGCCCTCCACTGATCGGATCGCGCTGCACCAAATGGCTATTGACTCCATCTGCCTTATTTTTTGCGGTGGTCCAAAGGTTCCCAAACTGCCCCTCGGCATTCGAGGACTTGTCCAAATCCGCCTTGGTCGACCAATAGTCTCCAATCTGTTTCAACGCAGCGAACACCGCTTCTTTTTGACCGCTTTGTACAGATTGTTCGAAGGGTTGCCTAAGCATACGCATTGCGACAAACCCAGCTTGATTGGCTTGTTGCATGAACGTATCCGAAGCGGCTTGATCCCCTTTGGCTTGCTGAACCAATCCTCGAACAAAGAGCATGAAAGGGTCATTGAATGCTTTGTAAAGCGACTCGGCAGATCGATCGATCAGGCTCAAATGTTGCTCGGGCAGTCTGGGTTCAAGCGAAGTCATTGCAAACGAGATCACGGCCAAATCCGCACCAGGATCCCCTGGATATTGTTTTTTGAATTCATCGATTGAGGCTGAAGCGTCGGATGAGGATTGATTCAGTGCATTGGCGACTTTGATCAGCCTTGTGGTGCGGCTCGGCTCGTGGCTGGCCAGCCAATCGGTGATGGTCTTGTTGCTCCGTTCCTTGAAATCTGGCCCGAGGTTCTCAGGCTCACGAAACCACAACGCTGGATATCGGATCACCTCACTCCCATTCTCAAAATCGCCCGTTTGTGCAACGGTGCCATAGATTGAAAACGCCTTTCTACCGAACGAATTCGCTTTGTCGATTCGCTTCTTATACTCGGTATCGGATCCGATACCGATCTGAATGACTTGATAGTCCCTGAGGAAAATATGACCGGCCATTTGGCTCATCGGGACTTGGCCAAGAACACTGACAATGTCGACGATTTTGGGCTGTGATCCAGAGTTATCAAGGATCAACATCATGTAGCCGAAGCGTGGGGGCAGAAAGCCATGGGTATCCGGCATGCTCGGTGGTGCATTTCGATTTCGGTCTTTGGCATGATAAAGAACCAAATCTTTAGCTTGGCTCTTGAACTCCTCCATGCTGAGGATCTGCGTGAGTTCGAGCATCTTGTCGGATTTACTTATCAATTGACGCGGATACTCAGGATCTGAGTAATACCTTAGCAGCACTGCAGGTTGCCCTTCGTGCTTGGTTTCACCAAGGACACGCCAATGCCGGAATCCCTCGTCCAGGGGAGTGCTTTCAAGGCTTTTGCTCCTAAGATGGCCCAACACTCGGGGTGTTTCGAGCTTTTTCATGATGGCTTCCCACGAAGCCGTTGGTCCATCGATGAGCCGTTTCTCGAAGTCCTCGTTAGCGATCATCTTCAAAGCCAGTTCGGCGCTCCCTTGCCGCGCGTAACTTGCAAATTCCTCCGCAAGTTTCAGCGCAGGAGTGTTCGCGTTGGTGGTCTCTGGACCAGCCGAACCCAGGATCCGTGCGGCAGGTCCACCGGTTGCAGGATTGTTTGCTGCTGCAACACCCGTTGATGTAGAGCTGCTTGGTTTGGATACTGATGATGGCCTTGCCGTTTCGGCCGCTTGAAACGAATCGCTTATCGATGACTTGCGATTGAGCAAGAACACTCCTAAACCTCCGGCAGTCGCAGCAGCAATGGCTCCTAGGGCAATCCACTTACCGATCGGCATAGGTGCTGACTTCTTCGTCGAGTAAGTCATCTTCGACGAAGGAGCTAACGGAGCCGATGGCAAGGAGGCAGGCTGAGAATCCCAATCGAACCCATCCAGTGGACTGGATGGCTTGGGGGTCGCTTTGGATGCGGTAGGCATCGCTTTGGCTGCAGGCGTCGCCTCGGCCACAGCAGGCTTTATTTGAAGCTGTGTACCGCATTTCGGACAAGTGATGTTCTTACCAGCTACCGATTCGTTGGAGCGAAGATTCGCCCCACAGGGGCATCGAAATTGCACAGGCATACAATACGCTTACCGAAAAGAAGTTCACTGAAAAGATGCTTACAAAAAAATGTTTACCAAAAGGGTTTTCAAAACTCCGCTGGCAGACCACCTTGCTCCTCTAATCCTACCCGTACTTGAAAAAAACACCAAGTCGGGCCCCTAAATCCTGGCGACTGGCCAAAACAACGCGCAAGCAATCAACTCCTAAAATAACTCTTAGGCACGTGAAAGATTCTAGGTTTGGGTGCGTCTAACCCTTTGAAAGACGGTATTTTACTGCAAATCCCATGAGCGATTCCCCACCAGAAACACGAGCCAGTTTGCTGATCAAGCTTCGCGACCACCAGAATGCGTCTGCGTGGCGAAGCTTCACCGATCTGTACTCGCCCGTGATCCGAAAGACAGCCATTCGAATGGGACTCCAAACAGCCGATGTAGAGAACGTGGTCCAAGAAGTTCTCTTGGCCGTATCGCAGTCCATCGATCAATGGTTGGATAATCCCCAACGAGGTTCCTTCCGAGGCTGGTTGTCGCGAATTGCAAAAAACAAAACGCTGGACTTGCTCACTCGAAAAGCCACCCGGCCCGAGAGTGGTCCAAGTCGAGAGTGGGAAGCGATCCCGGCTGCCACATCTGAGCTTTCCGTCTACTGGGATCAGGAGTATCGATGGGAAGTGTTTGTGCGCGCAGCCAAGCAAGTCCGTGAAGCGGTTGCCGAGACGACTTGGCAAGCTTTCTGGCTATCGACCATCGAAAATCGAGCTGTTGCCGATATAGCTCGTCACTTAGAGGTTCGGGAAGGAGTCGTCTACTTGAGTCGATGCCGCGTATTGGATCGAATTCGAAAATTGGTCAAGCAATGGGAGAGCCAAGAATGAGATCTCAGCCCTCGGTGGATTGTTGCAGCCTTGAGCAACTTTCAAATTTGCTCGATGGACAACTTGGACAATTCGATTCGGATCTGGCCTTGGCTCACATCGAACGCTGCGAAGTGTGTCGTAAGTCGCTAGAGAATTTGTCCGGCGATGCAAGCGATTGGAAAGAGGCTCGCGAGATCCTTTCATCAAGCCATGAGTTGGATGCCAATCCAGTCGACGATTGGAATCAGTCTCTCTCGAAACGCTTGCTAACTCCATCGAGCCATCCAGAGATGCTTGGGCGTATTGGACGCTATGACATCGAAAGCATGATCGGTGCCGGCGGCATGGGGATCGTCTATCGAGGGTTCGATACCCAGTTGCATCGGGTCGTCGCGATCAAGGTGCTTTCGCCGACTTTGGCTTTTCATGGGTCAGCAAGGCAGCGGTTTAACAAAGAAGCCAGGGCTTCTGCTGCCGTCGTGCACGAAGATGTCGTTCCGATCTACGATGTCCAAACTGAGCGAGAGATTCCTTTTATCGTGATGCGATTTATCCCAGGTGAATCACTGCAAGCCAAGATCGATCGTCAAGGAGCCTTGGAGCTTAAGCAGATCCTACGCATCGGCAAGCAGTTGATGGCTGGGCTGGCCGCAGCCCATGCCCAAGGGCTCATCCATCGCGATGTGAAACCAGCCAATGTGATTCTTGAGGAAGGCATCGACCGGGCCCTTTTGACCGACTTCGGATTGGCTCAAACCATCGATGATGCCCGCGTGACGGCTTCGGGTATGATGCCCGGAACACCTCCCTACATGTCCCCTGAACAGTCTCGTGGCGAGAAACTCACCGAGCAGAGCGACGTGTTTAGTGCTGGCAGTGTCTTGTACGCCATGTGCACTGGCCGTGCACCCTTTCGAGCCCAATCGCCTTGGAAGGTGCTTAAGCTAGTCGAAGAGTCCCAGCCCAAACCGATACGAGAAGTCAATCCCGAGATACCCCAGTGGCTCTCGGCGATCATCGAAAAAATGATGGCCAAAAGTCCGTCGGATCGATACTTTACAGCAGCCGAAGTCTCCCGGCTTTTCGAGCAGTGTCTAGCGCACGTGCAGCAGCCACTGAATGTCCAACTACCATCGGAACTGATCCATTCGGATCGCTCAAGAATCAAACGCAACCGACCTGTTTGGCTTGCACTAGGCTTGGCACTTTGCATCTTTGGCGTCCTCGGACCAGTGGCTGGAATCGCTTTATATCAAGGTAAATCTTTGATGTTTACGCCAATCCAATCATCGACGCCTACGTTGGTCAGTCCAACTGGGAATTCGATACAAGTCGATCCACTGCCGGCACCACCTGAAGAACCGCTCTTGCGACGGCTCAGTGAGCCCATCGATGTCAACATCCAAGATGTACCTCTAGGCGATGCGATCGCTCAAGTCCTTGGGGAGATTCCTCATGAGTTGGAATCCAATATCGATGGATCGAATAAGCGAATATTCATAAGTGGGCGAGGCACCCGTAGTAGTTTGCTTGCGCGGATACTCACACGCCAAGAGTTGGGTTACATTGTCCACGCAGATCGCGTAGAGATTGCAAGCCGGGAGTCGGTCGAAGCTCGGCCCGTGGTCCGATCGTATTGCTTATCGCATGTGACACAGAATGATCAGCAGGCATTAGAGTTGGTCGATACAGCGCGAAGACTACTTAGGTCGAGCCAAGATGATCAGCCTGAGATGACGCTTGATCGATCGGTGTTGATGGTCAATGGGACGGAGCCCGAGCATGAGCGGTTGATCGCGTTTTTGGTGGCTTGGAAGGATCGAGTTCGAAGATAAATTATTTGAAAATCGAGAGGTTCATTATGTCTTATCGAAAGTGGGCGTTTCGGGTAGGTGCACTGCTTGGAGTCGTTGGGGTTTGCGCGCTAGGAGTCTTAGCTGGAATTGCTTGGTCGCAAGCAGAACGGCAGAGATTCAGTCAACGCGCTATGCCTTCTCAACCATTGATTCCCGTCGCGACAGGTCCCCTTGCGCAAGGCTACGCGCCAGCGATAGGACCGGATGGGTATGTAGTACAGCGGCCAGGAATGGGCGGCGGCCCGCCAGGAATGGGTGGAATGATGGGCGGTGGCCAGCCGGGTATGGGCGGAGGCCGTATCGAGGGTAGTATCGGAGGAATGGTTAGCGCTGATAGCGCTGTGATTTGGTGGGGTAAGCCCAAGGGGGACGAGCCAGGTTGGTTATTGCGAGGTAAGCAAGCGATGAAGGCCGAGGAGGCGCTTCGCGAAGCGTTGGACAAAGAAATCGACATTAGCCTTTCGGGTGCGGAACTTCCTGCAGCGCTTGAGGCCATTCTCGGTGAGCATGGGATCCCCTACACGGCAAACCAAGCTGGAATGGATGCGCCGTTGGTGATGCTTGAGGCCAAGGGCAAAGTGCGAGATGTTCTAAGGAGGTTACTCAGGCCCATGCAGATGGATTACGTGATTCACCAGGACAGCTTGCAAATCATCAATCCGCGTGAGGATCAATTCCAACGAACGATCCGAGTTTATGATTTGGCGCATGTGATCAGTAACAGTCAGGACATGGGCAAAGTCTTGCAGTTGATTGAATCGACGGTGCAGCCGGATCAGTGGCACAGCCAAGGAGGTCAAAGTCGCGTCGAATCGGTCGGATCGGTTTTGGCCGTTGCCTCGACGGAGCTAGTGCATGAGGAGGTAGAGACGTTGCTATCGAAGCTTGAGTCGCTCGGGATGCATAGCAAAGCCGGTGCTCAGGGGGCTAATATCCAACCTGTCGATTATCAACGCTTGTATCGTGCCGGATTGGTCCCTGCGCAACCCCTTTCCGTGCCAGGTGGTGGTAATAATTCCGGTAGTTCAGTCATCCTACCAGGATCGCAGGACAAGCTGATTCCACCGGCATCGACCCCCAACCCCAGTAAAGATAACCCAAAGGTAGACACTGATAACCGCGAATAGCAGGGCGGCTGGGAACCTTGGGTTCGAATCGGGCTGCTGATGAGCGTTCATAAGTGCCCATTAGCGGTCCGGTCTTTTTTTAACCGCTAATCAACACGGATCAACGCTAATCGCAGGGCCGCTGGGAGCCTTGGGTTCGGATCGGGCTGTTTATTAGCGTTCATAAGTGCCCATCAGCGGTCCTGCCTTTTTTGGCTCTTCAGGAATTATTGTGGGTAAATACTAAATTCGTGCATCGCATCGGATTGCTTCGTACTCGTACTCAGCGAAGCGGTACTCAGTGCAACGGTACTCGTACTCGATGGCTGTTTGAACCTCTGCGATAGCGATCGTTGATCGAAGCGGTTCACGGTAATTTGCAGACTACTTGGGTGAATCGCTATACTGGACCGCTTCGAGTACGAGTACGAGTACCATTTCATTGAGTACGAGTACGATAAAAACCAGTAGCATACACTCCTAGCCACAATAATTCCTGAAGAGCCCCTTTTTTCAACCGCTAATCAACACGGATCAACGCTAATCGCAGGGCCGCTGGGAACCTTGGGTTCGGATTTGGCTGTTTATCAGCGTTCATAAGTGCCCATCAGCGGTCCGTTTTTCTTTCAACCGCTCTAGATAATCTTGGAACTTGGGTGAACCTCTTTTTGGTTTCGAAGGTCTATTCCCACGTCCGATACAAAACCAAACACGATGTGGTGGAACTGGTAGACACCCGACGCTAAGAACGTCGTGCCCCTTGTGGCGTAGGAGTTCGAGTCTCCTCGTCGTGACTTAGT
>Ga0172372_10011313_pt1 | contig 11350 bp, 11 predicted proteins | sample LakKiv5m_2_FD_114544 | JGI IMG/M metagenome (GOLD analysis project Ga0172372, IMG submission 114544) | Freshwater microbial communities from Kabuno Bay, South-Kivu, Congo - kab_092012_9.5m | ecosystem: Environmental > Aquatic > Freshwater > Lake | place: Democratic Republic of the Congo... | reverse complement strand
GTGCGAGATGATGGCGAACGTGCGTCGCCGTTGGGCTTCGGTGGGCATGGGGATCCGGGGCGGCGCGGGTCGCGCGCGGGCGGCAAGAGATAGGAGACAGCGCGCAGCGCGGCAAGACGAGCGTGCGCCGTGCGCTCAGGGGATCTGCACGTCGACGCGCGCGTAGCGGGGCGCTTGGCCGGCCGCCGTGCCGTCGGCGAGGCGCGAGCGCCCCGCTTCGAGCCGCAGCGCGACGCGACCGGGCGGCAGGCCGCGCAGCGCGTACTCGAGCTGGTGCGTGCAGAGGCACTGCGCGACGGGCGTACCGGTTGGCGCGACTGCGCGGAGCGTCACGGTCGTCGCGGGCGCCGCGTCGCGCGCGGGCGTCGTCTCGACGCGGAACTCCGGCGGCGGCGAGCACGGTGCGACGTAGTGCCGGACGCGCACACGCAAGACGCCGCGGCGCACGGTCGCCGTGAGCGCGAGCGGGGGCGGCTCCGTGCCCGGCGGGAGCTCGCCGCACGAGCCGGCGACGCGCTCGAGCGTCGGCGTGGACGGCGCGCGCTGCGCCGATGCAGGCCCGCCGAGGAGCGTGGCTGCGGGCACGAGCAGCGCGAGGGCGAGGGCGCGCGGGGACATCGCGACGAGCATGGCTGGGCGCGCGGCCGGGCGCACGGCCGGGAACGCGGTCCGCCGATCGCTGCGTGCTATCGTCGCGCCCCGTGACACGTCGCGCCGAAGTCGAGCGAAACACGAAGGAGACGCGCATCTGCGTCGAGCTGGACCTCGACGGGAGCGGCGCCTACCGCGTGCGCACGCCGCTGCCCTTCCTGACCCACATGGTCGAGCAGCTCGCGCGGCACGGGCTGCTCGATCTGGTGGTCGAGGCGCAGGGCGACACGGAGATCGACGGCCATCACACCACCGAGGATCTCGGCTACGTGCTCGGTCGCGCCGTGGCCGTCGCGCTCGACGATCGCGCCGGCATTCGCCGCTACGGCTCGGCCACGCTGCCGATGGACGAGGCGCTCGTGACCGCGGCCATCGACCTCTCCGGGCGCCCCTTCTTCGTGTGGAAGGTGCCGCTGCCGAAGGCGAAGATCGGCGACTTCGACGTCGAGCTCGCGGAGGTGTTCTTCGAGGCGTTCGCGCGGGGCGCGCAGTGCAATCTCCACGTCGTGCTGCACGCCGGGGAGAACCTGCACCACATCGTCGAGGTGTCGTTCAAGGCGCTCGCGCGCGCGCTCCGCGAGGCTTCGGAGCTCGATCCGCGCGCCGCCGGCGCGATCCCCTCGACGAAGGGGACGCTCACGGAATGAGCGCGCCTCCGGTGGTCCTCGTCGATCTCGGGCTCGGCAACATTCGCAGCGTCGCGCGGGCGCTCGAGCGGGCCGGGGCGCGCGTGACGGTCTCCGGTGAGCCCGGCGTGCTCCGCGACGCGTCGCGGCTCGTCGTGCCGGGGCAGGGGGCGTTCCGCGATTGCGCGGCGGCGCTCGCCGGGGAGCGTGGCGAGGTGCTGCGGGCGCGGATCGCGGCTGGCGTGCCGTATCTCGGGATCTGCCTCGGCATGCAGGCGCTCTTCGCGCGTAGCGAAGAGGCGCCCGGCGCCGCGGGGCTTGGCGTGTTCGCGGGTGAGGTCGTGCGCTTCGCGTCGGGGCTCGTCGATGCGGAGACGGGCGCGCGCCTCAAGGTGCCGCACATCGGCTGGAACGAGGTGCGCGGCGCGCATCCGCTCGTGCCCGAGCGCGCGTGGTTCTACTTCGTGCACTCGTATCACTGCGTGCCGGCGGACGCGTCGCTCGTCGTCGGGGCGGCGGACTACGGCGGCGATTTCTGCGCGGCCATCGCGCGCGACAACGTCTTCGCGTGCCAGTTCCACCCGGAGAAGAGCCAGGACGAGGGGGCGGCGCTGCTCGGGCGCTTCCTCGCCGGTAGCCGCTGGGAGGCGGGGCGATGGAGCTGATCCCGGCCATCGATGTGCTCGGCGGGCAGGTCGTGCGCCTGCATCAGGGCCGCTACGACGCGGCGACCGTCTACGGCGACGATCCGTCGGCGTGGGCGCGGCGCTTCCATGAGGCGGGCGCGACGCGCCTGCACGTCGTGGACCTCGACGGCGCGCGCGACGGTCGCCCCGGCAACGTGGCGGTGATCGAGCGCATCCTCGCGGCCGCGCCGCTGCGCGTGCAGGTCGGCGGCGGGATCCGCACCCGCGAGAGCGCCGAGCGCTGGTTCGAGGCGGGCGTCGCGCGCGTCGTGCTCGGCACCGCGGCCGTTCGGGATCCGGCGCTCGTCCGCGATCTCGCGGCATCGAAGCCCGACGGCGTCGTCGTCGCGATCGACGCGCAGGCGGGTGAGGTGAAGGTCGAAGGCTGGCTCGAGGGCACCGGCGTGCAGGCGCCCGCGCTCGCACGCGAGGTCGATGCGTGGGGCGTCGCGGCCGTGCTCTTCACCGCCATCGAGCGTGATGGCACGAGCGTCGGGCCTGACGTCGCGGCGACGGCCGCGTTGCAGCAGGGCCTGCGCGCGACGGTCATCGCTTCGGGCGGCATCGGCGCGCTCGCGCACCTCGCGGCGCTGCGTGATGCAGGGGTGCGCGCGTCGGTGTGCGGGCGTGCGCTCTACTCGGGCGCGTTCACGCTCGCGGAGGCTTTTGCGGTCTGTCGTGGGGAGGCGCGCTGATGCTCGCGAAGCGCATCATCCCGTGCCTCGACGTGAAGAACGGGCGCGTCGTGAAGGGCGTGCAGTTCGTCGGCCTGCGCGACGCAGGCGACCCGGTCGAGTGCGCGGCCCGCTACGACGCCGAGGGCGCCGACGAGATCACCTTCCTCGACATCACCGCGTCGAGCGACGAGCGCCGCATCCTCCTCGACATCGTCGAGCGCACGGCAGCGACCGTCCGCGTGCCGCTCACGGTTGGTGGCGGTGTGCGTCGCCCGGACGATGTGCGCGAGCTGCTGCACGCCGGCGCGGACAAGGTCTCCATCAACACCTCCGCGGTGCGCGACCCCGCGCTCATCGAGGCGGTGAGCGGTGCGTGGGGCGCGCAGGCGATCGTCGTCGCGATCGACGCGCGCCGCGTGAGTGCCGCGGGCGAGTCGGCGCGTTGGGAGGTCTTCACCCACGGCGGGCGCACGGCCACCGGGCTCGACGCGATCGACTGGGCGCGGCGCGTCGTGGCGCTCGGTGCCGGCGAGATCCTGCTCACCTCGATGGACCGCGACGGTACGCGCGACGGCTACGATCTCGCGCTCACTCGTGCCGTATCGGATGCGGTGACCGTGCCCGTGATCGCGTCGGGCGGCGTCGGGACGCTCGCGCACGTCCTCGCCGGGCTCACCGAGGGCGGGGCGGACGCTGCGCTCGCCGCCTCCATCTTCCATGATGGCGAGCACAGCGTCGGCGCGGTGAAGACCTACCTCGCGGGACACGGCGTGCGCGTGCGACCCACTCTGGGCACGGAGCCTCGGTGAGCGACGCCGGATCGACGCGGGTCGACGAGCTCGTCGACGCGCTCAAGCGTCGTCGCGCACCGCTGCCCTTCGAGATCGGCGCGTACGTCGCGCTTGCGGCGTGCGAGCGCCTGATCGAAGCGCCAGCGAGTGTCAGCGGGCGTGCCGTACACATCGCGCCAGATGGTGAGGTGCGCGTGGTCGGCGCGCCTCCAGCGAGCGAGGCCGAGACCGCGCGCGCGCTCAGCGCATTGCTCGCCCAGCTGCTCGTCGCCGCGGGGCCCGGCGTACCGCCGGCGCTGCTCGCGCTCGTCGAGACGCGGGCCCCGACCTCGCTCGACGCCATGCGCGACGGGCTCGCGCGCGCGCTGATGCCGCTCAACCGCGCCGCCTCGCGTCGTGTGCTTGCGCGGCTCGTCCGCGAGTCGGTGCGCGAGTTTCGTGCGCCAGGTGACGAAGCGTCGGATGGGGCGACGCGGGAGCCCTCCCTCGACGACGATCTCGACGCGCTGCTCGATGCGCCTCCGCCCGCCGTCGTCGCTGCGCCGGAGACAGCCGGAGCCGGGTCTTCGTTGGCGGCCGCGCTCGCGGCGCTCGCCGCGGAGGAGGCCGCCGAAGACGCCGCCGAGACACTCGCCGCCGCGCCCTCACCGTCGGGCGCTCGACCGTCGTCGTCCAGCGCCGTCCCAGCGACTTCGAGCACGGCCGCAGCGTCACCGCCCGCTGGTCCACCGGTCGCGTCGGGGGGCTTGGCGTCGTCGCCTGTCACGCCGCTCGCGTCGCCGCCCTCCGCGTCGTCGGCGCCTGACGCGCACGATTCGGTTCCGGAGCGGACCGACCACGCACCGCGCGGTCGGCTCTCGCTCGACGGACTCGACGAAGCGCCGCGCGGCGCTTCCGGCAGCGGACGCGGGCGGGTCTTCGTCGCCGTGCTCGTGCTCGCAGCGCTCGCGGGGCTCGCGCTCTTCGCGCGTCCGTCCTGGTTCGGTGGCGACGACGAGCGCCCGCGGGCCCCGGCTTCTCTCGAGGCTGCACCCACGCCGCCCGCCGCGGACGCGCTCGCGCAGGTCGCGGATGTGGCGGCGCGCGGCGCGGTCGAGGTGCGCTGCGCCGCAGACGGCGCGCAGGTCCTCGTCTTCGTCGGTCGCGGTCCCGCGCTCTCCGAGCCGCTTTCGCAGGGTGTCGCGCACGAGTTCGTCGCGATCGCCGACGGCAAGGCCGCTTCGCGCGGCGTCGTCCCGGCCGACGCGGTGTGGGATGTGACGCCCGAGGGGCCGCGCTTCGAGCTCGCCCTGCAGAGCGGCGAGGCGGATGTCGCCTTCGATGCGCTCGAACTCGCTCCGAGCCGCGCGCCGTCGAGCACGGGCGCGCCCGGTGCCGCGCAGGGGCGCGTTCGCATCATCACGACGCCGCGGGGCGCGAAGGTCTACCGCGTGATCGGCACCGGTCCCGCCGTGCGCCTCGAGGGCGTGCGCACCGATGGCGCGATCGAGCTGATCGTCGCCGCGCGCGGACACGTGCCAGAGCGCGTCGTCGTCGGCCCGAGCGACTGGCGCGACGAGTCGGGCGCGCGCGTCGCGACGCTCGACGTCACGCTCACCCCGCGCCCCGCGAACTGAACGAGACTCGACCGAACTGAATCGCGATTCAGTGCGAGGCCGCGCCGCCCACGGCGCCGCCGCCTGCTTGCGCCACGACGGCCTCGACCTCGGCGCGGATCTCGGCGAGCCGCTCCGCGCTCTGCGCTTCGAAACGCAGCACGAGGACGGGCTGCGTGTTGCTCGCGCGCACGAGACCCCAGCCGCCCTCGAACTTCACGCGCGCCCCGTCGATGTCGGCGATCTCGTGTGTCGGGCGGTAGTGCGCGAGCACGCGCGCGACGACGTCGAACTTCACGTCGTCCGGGCACTCGACGCGCAGCTCCGGCGTCGCGTGCGTCGGTGGGACGTCGGCGAGCAGCTCGCGCAGCGAGAGGCGCGACGTCGAGAGGATCTCGAGCAGGCGCAGGCTCGCGTAGATGGCGTCGTCGTAGCCGTAGTAGCGGTCGGCGAAGAAGACGTGTCCGCTCATCTCGCCCGCGAGGAGCGCGTGCTCCTCCTTCATCTTTTTCTTGATGAGCGAGTGCCCCGTCTTCCAGAGGATCGGGCGCCCGCCGTGCGCCGCGATGTCGTCGTAGAGCGTCTGCGAGCACTTCACCTCGCCGAGCACCGCCGCACCCGGTCGCGACGCGAGCAGCGCGCGCGCGTAGAGGATGAGCAGCTTGTCGCCCCAGAGCGTCTCGCCCTCGGCGGTGATGACGCCGATGCGGTCTGCGTCGCCATCATAGGCGATGCCCAGCTCGAGCCCGCTGCTGCGCACGCGCTCCGTCAGCAACGTGAGATTTTCAGGCTGCGACGGATCAGGGTGGTGCACGGGGAAGTGGCCGTCCGGCTCGACGAGAAGAGCCTCGGGCGAGAGGCCGACCGCTTCGAACGCTGCGAGGGCCGCGCGTCCGCCGGCGCCGTTCCCCGCGTCGAAGGCGAAGCGCAGATCGGTGCGCCCGAGCCGGACGTTGCCGCGCATGTACGCGGCGTACGCGGGGATGGGGTCGCGGTGCTCGACGCGTCCGCCGGGGGCCTGCGCGAAGTCGCGCGCCTCGATCAGGCCGCGCAGCGTCTGGATGTCGGCGCCGAAGAGCGAGGCCTTGCCGATCATCATCTTGAAGCCGTTGTCGCCGGGCGGATTGTGGCTGCCCGTCACCTGCACGCCGCCGTCGAGGTCGTAGAAGAACACGCCGAAGTACATGAGCGGCGTCGGCTGCATGCCGAGATCGACGAGCACGAGCCCCGTCTCGAGCAGGCCTTCCGTGAGCGCGGCGTGCAGGCGCGGCGACGAGAGCCGGCAGTCACGGCCGACGGCGATGCGCTGCTTGCCCGCGCGTCGCAGGAAGGTGCCGAGCGCGCGCCCGAGATCGCGGGCGAGGTCGTCGGGGAGGTCGCGGTCCGCGACGCCGCGGATGTCGTACTCGCGAAAGACGTTGGGATTCACGATGCTCATGCGCGGTTCTCCGTGGGCGCGTTCGAGGGGAAGGGCAGGGCGAGCGGGCGGTGGGGCGACGCGGCGGAGCGCGCTCAGAGTCGGTCGATTGCGCCGCGGGCGCGGAGGGCATCGACGACGGCGCGCACATCCTGCGCACGCTCGCGGGGCATCACGAGCAGCGCGTCCTCCGTATCGACGACGACGAGGTCCGCGACGCCGACGAGCGCGACGACCTTGCCGTGCGGGGCCCGCACGTAGTTGCCTGCACCATCGACGGAGATGGCGTCAGCGGGGAGCGCGTTGCCCGCGGCGTCCTTCTCGGCGAGCTCCCACGCCGTCGTCCAGGAGCCCACGTCCGACCAGCCGAAGTCGCCCGGCACGACGGCGACGCGCTCGGCGCGCTCCATCACGCCGGTGTCGATGGAGACGCTCGGGAGATCCGCGTAGCCGCGCGCGACGGACTGCGCTTCTTCGCCCTTCGCGGCGGCTGCGTCGAACGCGCTGAGCCCGTGCGCGAGCTGCGGCAGGAAGCGCTCGATCGCCGCGAGCACGACGTCCGCGCGGAAGAAGAACATCCCGCTGTTCCAGAGGAAATTCCCCGCACGCAGGAACTCCTCGGCGCGGGCGCGGTCGGGCTTCTCCACGAAGCGCCGCGCGCGGAAGACACCGCCCGACAGCGCGTCGCCGAGCTCGAGATAGCCGTAGCCCGTCTCCGGGCGCGTCGGCTGGATTCCCACCGTGACGAGCTCCCCGGTCGCGGCCGCATCGACGGCGCGTCGCAGCACCTCGACGTACGCGGCCTCGTCGCGGATGAAGTGATCGGCCGCGAGGACGGCGAGGATGCCTGCCGGGTCACGCCGCGCGACGGTCGCCGCAGCCCAGCCGACGCAGGGCGCGGTGTTGCGGCCGAGCGGCTCGGCGAGGACGTTCTCGGGCGGCAGCTCAGGCAGCTCGGCGAGCACGCCGTCGACGAGGCTCGCACCCGTCACGACGAGCACGCGCTCGGGGGGCACCAACTCGGCCACGCGCCGCACCGTCGCGCGCAGGAGCGACTCGTCGCCGCCGCCGAGCGGGAGCAGCTGCTTGGGCCGCGCGGCCCGCGAGAGCGGCCAGAACCGCGTGCCCTGCCCGCCGGCCATCACCACCGCGTAGACGCGGGGCGCCGCGTCCGTTCCGCCGCTCTCACGCGGCGCGCTGTCGTTCGTCGTCATGCGCGATTCACCTTCACGAGGTCCACTGCCACAGCACGAGCGCAAGCCCGAGCGGCACGAGATAGAGCGCGAACAACCAGAGCTTCCCGCGGCTGACCGTCTCCCGCACGGCCCAGATCGCCGCGAGTCCGACCACGAACGCCACGGCAGCGCCGAGCGCGGCCTGCGCGCCGAGCCCAGCGAGCGCCTCGCGGTCGAGCGCCTTCAGCAGCACGGCGCCGCCCACCGCGGGCAGCGACAACAGGAACGAGAGGCGGAAGGCGGTCGGCCCGCTGAGGCCGAGCAGCATGGCGCACGCGATCGTCGACCCGCTCCGCGAGAGACCGGGCAGCACCGCGAGCCCCTGCGCGACGCCGAGCACGCACGCGGCGCCGAGCGAGAGGCGCTCCGTCCGCGCCCGCGCGATGGACGTCACGCCCACGGCTGCGGCCGAGCCGAGCAGACACACACCGACGATCCACTTCACGTCCGCCCAGGCCTCGACGGTGTCCTCGAGCGCGAGCCCGACGATGGCCGTCGGTACGGACGCGACGACGACCGTGAGCGCGAGCCAGCCGTCGTCCGTGCGCAGCCAAGCGCGCGGCTCCCGCAGCCCGCGCAGCGACCCGACGACGAGCCGCGCCACGTCCGCGCGGAAGGCCAGCAGCGTCGCGAGCAGCGTGCCGGCGTGCAGCATCACGACGAAGGCGAGCGGCATCTCCGTCGTGCCGAACAGCATCGCGCCGATCGCGAGATGCCCATCGCTCGAGATGGGGAGGAACTCGGTCGCGCCTTGCAGCGCGCCGAGGACCGCGGCCTGCCCGAGGCCGATGGGGTCCGACATCGCGGCCGCTTGTACCACGAGCACCCGCTGCCGCGTCCCGGACTCCGCGTGTTCGCGGCCCTATTGCAGCCGCGCCGCGATCTCGAGCGGCGTCTGCCAGGCGACGAGCCGGTTGAGCCGCGGGCGCGTGCCGAGCGCGACGCCGAGCGCGTTCGAGACGCACGGCTCGAAGCCGTCGTCGGCGAGCGTGGTTTTCTGCACTTCGACGGCGGCCTCGTAGGTGTCGTAGTCGCCCATGTCCCGCAGGCGGGAGGTGACTTTCACGACGAGCGAGGCGGTCGCCTGACGCTCGTGCCGCAGCTCCCAGTCCTGAATGAAGCAATCGGCGATGGCCTGCCGCGCGGGCTCTCCGAGCACGGCCGTGCGCAGGTCCGTGAAGCCCGGCTGATCGGGCTGTTCGACGAGGTCGAGCGCGAGGTCGATCGCGTCCACCGTGGGGCGCGACGGGGGCGCGGAGAAGAAGCGCTCGGCGGGCTCCGCCTCGTCGAAGCGCGCGAGGTCGAGCCCGTCGTAGCGCAGGCGCGCGAGGGCGAGCTGCACGTCGGCACGCTCCGGCGCCCCCGGGAGCGAACGGCGGAAGCAGCGATCGGCGGATTTGGCAGCAGTTTCGCGGGCTTCCGGCGTGCGTGCGGCGCGCAGGGCCGTGGTGGCGGCCCCACAGATCACGCGCACGGGCAGCGGCGCCTCGGCGGCCTCGAATGCGGCGAAGGCCTGCTCGTACGTGCGCCCCGCGCCCTCGAGGTCTCCGGCATCGACCTGCGCTCGTGCGGCGGCCGCGAGCACCTCGCCGGCCGCGCTGGTGAGCCGGTAGCCGCACACGCCTCGAACGCAAAGCTGGTCCGTGGGGCAGTCGTCGCGGCCGGTGCACGCCGCACCTTCGGGTTGAGCGGTGCCGGGCGAAGCCGTCGGGGTCGGCATGGCCGTCGACTCCGACTCGGGGACGGCGCCCGTGGCTGCGAGGCGACGCCCGCACCCGGCGGCCAGCATGACGACGAGAAGGAACGCCCCTCCCGTGCGGATGCTGCGAAGGGCGCGGGCCCGGCGTCGAGGACGGGGCGATGGGGCGTGACGCATCGTGCGGGCTCCGGGGGGCGAGGGGCGGCGTCGCGATGGTAACGCCCGGGAGCGTCGCCGCGCAGCCTTGAAATCGAGACCTCGCACATCGCATCTCCCGCGTGCGGCCTCCGTGGAGCGCGCCGTCGGCGCGGTTGCCGCGCGGAGATCACCCCCGTACGATGCCGCGCCGATGCGCGACACGTGGACTGCGGCCAAGGTCGGCCTGCTCGTCGTCGGCGCGCTGGTCGCGAGTTGGCTCGTCTACCGAGCCGTCGACGAGCGCGGCGGTGGCGACGGCGGCTACACGGTCTGGGTCGTGTTCAACGATGCCTCCGGACTCGTGCCGAAGTCGCGCGTCCTCGTCGCGGGCATCCAGGTCGGCTACATCGAGAAGATCCGCCTCTGGGGCGCGAAGGCGCGCATCGACATCCACGTGCGCGAAGGCGTCGCGATCCACGAGGACGCACGCGTCTCGAAGCGCACGGCGTCCATCCTCGGCGAGGCGGTGCTCGCCATCCACCCCGGCAGCCCCACGCGCGCGCAGGTCGCCGACGGCGCGCGCATCGACGCCGCCGAAGAGACGCCCGGCACCGACGCCATCCTCGCGAACGTCGCGCGCATCAGCGACGCGGTTCTCGCCGTCACGCTTCAGATGCAGCGCACCTTCGGCACCGACGAGGGCGGTCGCCAGATGAGCGAGGCCCTCGCGAATCTCTCGTCCGCGCTCGCCGCGATCAACGAGACGATCCGCCAGAACCAAGAGGTCATCGCGCACGCGATCCGCGGCGTCGACGGCATCGTCAGCGAGACGGGGCCGCAGCTCGCGCGCATCCTCGAGAACGTCGAGCGCTCCACGACGCAAATCGGCGAGATCCTCTCGCAGAATCGCGGCGGGATCGACGAGACGGTCGGCGGACTCGCCGACACGATGCACAGCGTCGAGCGCTCAGCGACCGAACTCGAGGGCGTGCTCGCGGACGTACGCGACGTGACCGGCCGCACCGCGCGCGGCGAGGGCGCCATCGGGCGTCTGACGAGCGACGAGACGCTCATCGACGAAGTGCAGGGCGTCGCCGAGGGCCTCGGCGACATCGTCGGCGGCGTCTCGCGCCTCCAGACGATCGTGCAGCTCCGGGCCGACTACAACTTCCTCGCGAACACCATGAAGAGCTACGTGCAGCTGCGCCTGCAGCCGCGCGAGGACCGCTACTACTACATCGAGCTCATCAACGACCCGCGCGGCCTGACGACCTATGAGCAGAGCGAGATCATCCGCAGCCCGCCCGCGGACGGCGAGCCCGCGGTGCAGCAGGTGAACACCGTCACGACGCGCGACGCGTTCCGTTTCTCGCTCGGGCTCGCGAAGCGCATCGAGTTCGCGACGTTCCGCTTCGGCGTGATCGAGTCGACGGGCGGCGTCGGTCTCGATCTGCACTTCGTCGACGACGACCTCGAAGTGACGACGGACGTCTTCGGCTTCGGTGAGCGCGCCTATCCGCGCATGCGCACGAACCTCGCGTTCCAGATCGTCTCGCGCCTCTGGATCCTCGGCGGCGTCGATGACTACCTCAACTCGAGCCGCGACTTCTATCTCGGGGCTGCGCTGCGCTTCAACGACGACGACCTCATCGCGATCCTCGCAGCGGGCGGCGGCTCGCTCGCCAACCCGGGGAACTGAGCTGCGCATGTCGGACGCCGACGAGAAGCCCGCCGCTCGCGCTGCCTCTGCCGTCGCAAACACTGCGCGCGCCGTCGTCGACACCGCGAAGCGCGACGTCGCGGCGCCCGTCGGCCGCAGCGTCGTCGGCTTCTGG
>Ga0172372_10011312_pt1 | contig 11351 bp, 9 predicted proteins | sample LakKiv5m_2_FD_114544 | JGI IMG/M metagenome (GOLD analysis project Ga0172372, IMG submission 114544) | Freshwater microbial communities from Kabuno Bay, South-Kivu, Congo - kab_092012_9.5m | ecosystem: Environmental > Aquatic > Freshwater > Lake | place: Democratic Republic of the Congo... | reverse complement strand
GGCCCGAGATCCGCGTCGGCGCCCGAGTGGCGAGGAGGCGAGACGAGGCCGTCTCCGCAGCGAGACGGTGCGTCGAAGCCGACGAAGGCGGAACATGGCCAGTCGGGATGCCGTGCGGATGGAAGCCCGGCGGATCCGTCAGACCGCGCCTAGCGGTCCGCGGACTCGTCCGGGTCGAGCATGCGGGGATCCACGAGATGCGGCGGCCGGCGCTTCGGCGATGCTCCGCCCGCCGCCCCGCCCCACGAGGCGCGCTTTGGTCGCGCGTCGACGCCGTCGACGAGGAACGCCTCGCCGAGCGGAAGCAGCGACTCAATCTGCCGATCGCCGATCTCGACGACAAGCTCGACCTCCGGCGTACCGTCCTCAGCCTCGACGTATTGCCGTTCGTGCACGGCGCAACGCTTCTCGATCGCATCGATCAACCGCGCGGCGCGGATCGGGATGCGCAGCGTGCGCTTTCGCATGCCGCCGGTCACCAGCGCGAGAATCCGCGAGCGCAGCTCGTCGAAACCGGCCCCCGTCACCGCGCTGATGGGGATCGCGCCCGGCTCGCGCTCCTGCCATTCTGCCAGCGTGCGCAGCCCGTCGCGCTCGTCCTGCGGGAGCTCCGCGAGGCGATCGCACTTGTTGAGGATGAGAAACCTCGGCTGCGTGTTGGCGCCCACGTCCTCGAGCACGTCGCGTACGGTCTCGAGCTGCATCGGCGCCTCGCGATCGCTCGCATCCAGCACGATGAGGAGCGCATGCGCGTGGATCGCATCCTCGAGGGTGGCGCGGAAGCTCGCGACGAGATGGTGCGGGAGATCGCGGATGAAACCGACGGTGTCGGAGAGGAGGACGGCGTTCGCACCACCGACGTTCCAGCGTTCGACGCGGGTCATAAGCGTCGCGAAGAGCTTGTCGGCCGCGTAGGCGCCGCCCCGCGTGAGCGCATTGAAGAGCGTGCTCTTGCCCGCATTCGTGTAACCGACGATGCCGACGGTGAAGTGCTCGGCGCGCCGCTCGGCCACCTCGCGCGCCTTGCGGATCTGGACGTCCTCGAGCTCGCGCTTCAGCGCCACGAGGCGCCGCGACACGAGCCGACGGTCGATCTCAAGCTGCTGCTCGCCCGGCCCGCGCGTGCCGACTCCGACCGGCGCGCCGCCTGTCACCTGACCGAGGTGCGACCACATCGCGCGCAGACGCGGCGCGGTGTACTCGAGCTGCGCGATCTCGACCTGCAGCTGCGCCTCGCGCGTCGTCGCACGGTTCGCGAAGATGTCGAGGATCAGTTCACTCCGATCGATGACCTTGACCTTGACCTCTTCCTCGAGGGCCTGGATCTGCGACGGCGACAGTTCGTTGTCGAAGATCACGACGCCCGCGCCGAGCTCCTCCACCATCGTGACGAGTTCCTCGACCTTGCCCTTGCCGAGATAGGTGCGGCCGCTCGGCGCCTCGCGATTCTGAAGGAGTTCACCGACGACGCGCGCACCCGCCGTCTCGGCGAGCGCGCGGAGTTCGCCGAGCGGATCGGCGAAGTCCATCCGCGAGCCGCGCATGCGGACACCGACGAGCACGGCGGGCTCGGCGGTCACGTTGGCGGCGTCGCGAGGATCGATCTTCACGAGGTCAATGTACGCGCTTCGGCATCGCGCCGCGCGCGAGAAGCGAGACTGGCTCAGCCGGGATCGCGAGGTCATCTCCCACGCGGAATGCAGGAGATTCCGCGCGAAGGAGCGCGGCGTATCCGGCGATCATTGCGGCGTTGTCGCTGCAGTAGCGCGGCTCGGGCACGACGAGGCGCAGTCCGCGCCGCGCGCTCCACTCGGCGAGCGCCGCGCGCAACGCGCGGTTCGCAACGACTCCGCCACCGACGAAAACCGCGTCGAGCCCGTCGAGTGCATCGCTGTCGCACGAGCTCTCGCGTTCCAAGGCCGCCTCCAGCCGGTCGATCACCTGCGCGATCGCCGCGCGCTGGAAGCTCGCCGCGAGATCGGTGCGACGGCGCGCATCGAGATCGGCCAGACTGCGTGCGAACGCCGCCTGCGCGCCGCGCCCCTGCGGCACGCCGCGGATCTCGTAAAGGAGCTTCGTCTTCAGCCCCGAGAACGAGAAGTCGAGAGGATTTCCGAGCCGCGGCAATCCGAAGCGCAGCGCGTTCGCGTCGCCACCCTCTGCGCACTGCTCGAGGTTTGGTCCGCCCGGATGCGGGAGACCGAGCATGTTGGCCGCCTTGTCAAAGGCCTCGCCAATTGCGTCGTCGATCGTGCGACCAAGAAGCACGGCACCATGCGCACCGTCGAGGCGGAAGAGACTGGTGTGACCGCCCGAAACCACCAGTCCGAGCGCACGCCGTGGAGGCGTGACCGATGTCGCGACCGAGCCCGGACCCTCCGACCCCGGTCGAAGCAGGCCGGCGAAAAGGTGCGCCGCCACATGGTCGACCGCGTGCAGCGGCCGCTCGAGCGCCCAGGCGAGCGCCTTCGCCATGCTCACGCCGACGAGGAGACTTCCGATGAGACCGGGCCGGATCCCGACCGCGATGGCAGCGATGTCGCCGACTTCGAGGTCCGCATCGCGGAGGGCCGTGCGGACGACCGGGAGGATTCGCTCGAGGTGCGCTCGGCTCGCGATCTCGGGCACCACGCCGCCGTACTCCGCGTGCAGCTCGTACTGCGACGCGACCACGTTCGAGCGGACCCGGAGGTCCGCATCGACGACCGCGGCCGCAGTCTCGTCGCAGGAAGTTTCGATCCCGAGGATGCACGACATTGCCGCGCATGGTAGAAGCAGCGCAGGAAATGGCCTACCGCCCCCCCTTCATCGACGAACGCGCCATCATGGTTGAGGGCCGACATCCCTCGACGCTCGAGGAGCCGGATTTCCTCGCGCAGTGCGAGATCGAGACGGGGCGCGTGTCCGGCCCCGGTGGACAGCATCGGAATCGCGTCGACACCGCGGTCTGGATCAAGCATGTGCCGACCGAGGTCGAGGCGCATGCGACCGAGCGGCGCAGCCAGGCGCAGAATCGCCACATGGCGATCTTCCGGCTTCGCCTCAAGCTCGCCTGCAAGGTGCGCACGGTGACGAGCCGCGACGGCCACAAGCCGAGCGAACTGTGGTGCCGCCGTCGCCAGGGCGAGAAACTCCCCGTCAACCCCGAGCACGAGGACTACCCGGCGCTCCTCGCCGAGGCGCTCGACGTGGTCACCGCGCGCCGATACGACGTCGCCGGCTCGGCGGGCATCCTCGGTGTCACGATGAGCCAGCTCACGCGCCTGATCCGGCACGAACGTCATGCGTTCGCAAGGATCAACGAGGGCCGCGAGGCGATCGGCCTGACGAAGCTGAAGAGCTGAGCCGACTTCGCGCGGTCCGCGGAACGAATCGACCTGTGCCGTGGGGCGCGGCGGACGGGTACCATCGCGCCCATGGCACCTGCTTTCAGCGTCGCACTCTCCGACCGGATCCGCGCGCTCGCCGCCGAGGAGGCTCCGCACGCGACCGCGCTCCGTCGCGAACTGCATACCTATCCGGAGATCTGCTACGAGGAGGTCCGCACGAGCTCGCGGATTCGCGCCGCGCTCGACGAGGCGGGTATCGCGCACGTCGACGGGCTCGCCGGCGGCACGGGAACGCTTGCCTTCCTGCCTGGGAAATCCCCCACGGCGGTTGCGCTTCGCGCCGACATCGACGGCCTCCCGATCGAGGAACTCGGCGACTGCGCGTGGAAGTCGCGGACCGCGGGCCGCATGCACGCCTGCGGACACGACGGACACACGGCGATCCTGATCGGCGCGGCGCGCGTGCTCAAGCGGCTCTCATCCGAGAAAGCGCTTCCGAATCCCGTGCGCTTTCTCTTCCAGCCCGCCGAGGAAGGCGGCGCTGGCGGCCGACGCATGGTCGAGGACGGCGCGCTCGACGCCCGCCCCGAAGGCCCGGCTCCGCGTCGCATCTACGGCCTGCACAACTTCCCCGGCCTGCCGCTCGGCACCGTCGCCACGCGACGCGGAGCGCTGTTTGCGGCGAGCGACCGCTTCGAGATCGATGTCATCGGTCGCGCCGCGCACGCCGCATGGCCGCATCAGGGACGCGATCCGATCGTGGCGGCGAGCGCGATCGTGCTTGCACTGCAGACGATTGTCGCACGTGAGATCGATCCGCTCGATGCGGGCGTGGTCAGCACCACGATCTTCCAGTCCGGCACCGCGATGAACCAGATTCCGGCGCAGGCGAGGCTGCAGGGCACGGCGCGCGCCTTGACCGAAGCCACGCGCACGCACATCGAGCGACGCATCGGCGAGCTCGCGACGGATGTGGCCCGCGCACACCGCTGCGAGGCGCATGCGCGCTACATCCGCGGCTACCCCGTCACGCGCAACGACGACGCGAGCGTGGCCGAGTTCGAGCGGATCGCGCGCTCGGTGCTCGCCCACCGCACGCTTGCGCACATGGAAGTGCCGGTGATGGGAGGCGAGGACTTCGCCTTCTACGCCGAGCGGATCCCGGCGTGCTTCTACATCCTTGGCGTCGAGGACGGCGCCTGGCGCACGGCGAATCTCCATCAACCGAACTTCGACTTCAACGATGCGGCGATTCCGACCGGAATCGAGGCGATGGTGGCGCTCGCCCTCGCCGATTCCGCGGACGCGGCCTGAGCGACATCGCGCAACGGACCCTTGATCGGCGGTCGAGCCGACGCGGTTTCCGAAGGAGATCGCCGATTCGCCTTGCAGATGCGGGGAACCGGACGATCTTCCCTCCTCAGCGATCAGCCACTTTGCAACCTTCACGATGCAACTCCTTGCGCTCGCACTCCTCCCCACGTTCTTACCCGCCCTGCCCGCCGATGCGAAGAGGCTGCAACCCGCGCAGTCGGACCGCGCCGTCCAGACCAACGCCGCATCGATGGCCGACGCGACCTCGCGCCCTTCCACGGGCACGGAACTCCACGGAAACGGTTACCGCCCGCTCGATGCAGGCGAGTTCGCCGCGTTGCAGGCCGGCGTCCCCGCCGCGAGCATCGTGATCGACCTTCCGCGGCGTGGCGCTGTGATCGCGAACGTGTCGGCGCACGAACTCGTCGCGAGGGACTTCCAGACCGACGTCGCCGCGATGGTCGACGGGCGCAAGATCGCCTCGCCGCTCGAGGCACCCCTTCCGCTCGCGTACGTGGGCTCGATCGCCGGCCACGCGGACTCGCGCGTCTATCTCGGCTTCGGCCGCGAAGAGGGCGCATCCATCGTGATCGGTCTTGTCGAGATCGGCGAGGAATCGTGGTGGATCTCGGACGGTGGCCTCCGCGCTGCGGCGCTCGGTCTCCCCGCGATGATCGCGCACGAATCCGCGCTCGCGGGGCAACCTCTCGACGGGCTCGCATGCCTCGCGGACGAGCTGGCCGCAAACACGAAGTCCGGCGACGGCGACGGAAACGCCGGCGCGGGTGGAAACTCGGAGGGCGGCATCGCCGGCGGTACGGGTTGCCGCGAGTTTCGCATCGCGGTCGACACCGACACCGAGTTCACGATGGTGGCGCGCGGAGGAAGCACCGTGTCCGCGATGCAGTACGCGCTGCTCCTGATGGGCGCGGCGAGCCAGGTGTACGCGCGCGACATCGACGCGAGGCTTCCGATCAACTTCCTGCGATTGTGGACCGGCGAGGACCCCTGGACGATGGGCGGCATGGTCGACCAGCTCTACCAGTACCGCGACTACTGGGTGGCGAACGAGGGCGGCATCTCGCGCGACCTTGGTCATCACCTGGCGGGGCGTGGGCTCGGCGGCGGCGTGGCATGGCTCGGGGTGGTCTGCGCGTACCCCGACTACGCGTTCGGACTCTCATCAGGTGTTGGATACGGCTTCCCGTATCCGCTCATCGACCACGACCATGGCAACTGGGAGCCGATGGTGGTGAACCACGAGATCGGCCACAATTTCGGCGCTCCGCACACGCACGACCACAATCCTCAGGCGGATGGCTGCGGCACCAACGACTGCTCGCAGGCGTGGACGGGAACGATCATGTCGTACTGCCACGGATGCCCGGGCGGCATGTCGAACGTTTCGCTCCTCTTCCACCAGTACTCGAAGGACTCGATGAACGGGTTCATCGCGGGCGTACCGTGCGCCAACGGCGGGGCCTTCGCGGTCGGCGATGCGGCGTCCACGCTTGAGAATACGAGCGTCGCGATCGACGTGCTCGCGAACGACGCGTTCGTCAACTGCGCGCAGGCGACGATCTCGGTGTTCGACGCCGTCACGAAGCTCGGCGGACAGATCGCGCGCGACGGCGCGAATCCCTCCATCCTCGTCTACACCGCGCCCGCGAACTTCGTGGGCGTCGACACGTTCTCCTACTTGATCGTCGATGCGAACGGCGACACGAGCGCAACCGACGTGATCGTGACGGTTCGCGAGGTGCTCGACCAGACCTACGTCCTCAACGCGCTCACGGGTGTCGGCGCGAACTGGTATGCCATTCCCGAAGGAACCTCGGCGCTGCCCGACTACGACGCCATGCAGCGCTACGGATCCGCCGTGCTCCCGAACATCGATATCGCGTCGACCGGTGGCGAGTTCTCGACCTCCGGTCGCGCCGACTTCATCGGCGCGCGATTCGAGGCCTGGCTCGATATCCCGGAATCGGGACTCTGGAGCCTCTCGACCGAGTCGGACGACGGTTCGCGCATCGAGATCGACGGCGTCGTGGTCGTCGAGAACGACGGTCTCCACGGCATGGTGGAGCGCTCGGGCCTCATCGGACTCGAGCGAGGAAAGCACAGGATCGTGGTCGACTTCTTCGAGAACGGCGGCGGCGCCGGCGAGATCGTGCGATGGGAGGGCGCCGGAACTGCCCGCGCGGTCATCCCGGCGTCCGCGTTCTCTCGTGGCGGTGTCGTCATGCAGATCGATCTCGATGGGGACGGAACGGTCGGCGCGGGCGATCTCTCGAACCTCCTCGCATCCTGGGGCCCGGCCGCCGCAGGAACCGCCGCTGATTTCGATCGCAATGGTGCGGTCGGCGCATCCGACCTCGCCCGACTCCTCGAGGCCTGGGGTTCCTGACGGAACGGCGGCCGCGGCGACTGCGGAAACGCGTCCGAGAACGCACCCCGCGCCACCGCGGCTCCCCGTGTCTAGGACCGATGGCATCCCGCGTCCGCGGCAGGTCGCCCTCCCGTCGAGACTTGCACGCAAGCGGGGCCTTCGCTACATTGCGCGACTCGACATTTCAAACCGCTCGAACTACCGGGCCCCTGCAGCGATGCAGGGTCCGCAGCAAACGAGGCCGCGTGCGCCAAGTTTGTTGAGTCCGGTGGGAGGTCACGGAAACCATGGCTGCAAAGAAAGTCACAAAGCAGTTCAAGATCATGGCGCCGGGTGGCAAGGCCACTCCCGCCCCGCCGATCGGCCCAGTGCTCGGTGCCAACGGCGTCAACCCTGGACAATTCATCACGAAGTTCAACGAGGCAACGCGCGCGCTCAACGGCCGCGTGGTCGGTTGCGTCATCACGGTCTACTCCGACCGCTCGTTCGATTTCGAGATCAAGAGCTCGCCCACCTCGGTCCTCATCGCTGCAGCGCTGAAGGTCGAGAAGGGTTCGGGCCGTCCGAACACCGAGAAGATCGGCAAGCTCTCGAAGGCGCAGGTCAAGGCCATCGCCGAGGAGAAGCTCAAGGATCTCAACACCACCAACATCGAAGCCGCGATGCGCGTCGTCGCCGGCACTGCACGCTCGATGGGCGTGACGGTGGAGGGCTAAACCATGCCAACGATTTCCAAGCGTCGCAAGGCGAATCTCGACTCGGCCACCAAGGCCGTGCTCACCCCCGCGGAGGCGGTCGCCGCCCTTCGCAAGTTCAAGACCCCGAAGTTCGACCAGACGGTCAACGTCGTCATGCATCTCGGCATCGATCCGAAGCAGGCCGACCAGATCATTCGCGGATCGATCGGCCTCCCCCACGGCACCGGCAAGACGGCGCGCGTCGTCTGCTTCTGCCAGTCGGACAAGGTTGCGGCTGCGAAGGCCGCTGGTGCGGTCGAAGCTGGTTCCGACGACCTCGTCGCGAAGATCGAGGGCGGCTGGATGGACTTCGACGTCGCCGTCGCAAGCCCGGACATGATGCGCGTCGTGTCGAAGCTCGGCAAGGTGCTCGGTCCGAAGGGCCTCATGCCCTCGCCGAAGGCCGGCACCGTGGCGCCCGACGTGCTCGGTGCCGTCAAGGAGTACGCCAACGGCAAGCAGGAGTACCGCAACGATGACGGTGGAAATGTCCACGGCATCATCGGCAAGCTCTCGTTTGCCGACGCGAAGCTCGTCGAGAACCTCGAGGCGTTCGTCGCCAACATCAACAAGATCAAGCCCGCGTCCGCGAAGGGCACGTACATCAAGAAGTGCGTCATCGCAGCGTGCATGAGCCCCGGCGTCCAGATCGCCGTCTGATCCGAAGCATGAGTTCAGCGGCATGAACGGGCGGCGCGAATGGGATTCGTCCCCGCCGCGAAAGGAACAGTCATGAGCAAGCCAGTCAAGGACATGATCGCGTCGGAGTACACGCGCCGCTTCGAGGGCGTCACTGGCGCCGTCGTCGTCGAAATCCGTGGTCTCGACGCCAAGGCGACCACGTCGATGCGTGGAACGCTCCATCAAAAGGGCATCAAGGTCACCGTCGTCAAGAACGCGCTTGCGCGCCGCACCTTCAAGGGTGGCCCGCTTGCGTCGCTCGAGAAGGCACTCAAGGGTCCGTCGGCGCTGCTGACCGGAGCCGAGAACGCGGTGCTCGTGGCCCGTGCGATCGTGAAGGCCGCCGAGGCCGAGAAGAAGATCGTGCTGAAGGGCGCGATCTTCGACGGCGAGTACTACGACGGTGATGCCGGCGTCAAGAAGCTCGGCAGCTTCCCCACGAGGGAAGAGGCACAGGCCAAGGTCGTCACGCTCGTCCTCTCGCCTGCGCGCAACATCATGGGTTGCGTGAAGACGATCCAAGAGAAACTCGAGAAGGGCGAAACTATTGCGAAGGTCGCCTGAGGCGACCTTCGCAGTAGATGGTTCGTAGGCCGATCTGCGCTGCGGCGCGTGGTTTGTAGGCCGATCTGCGCTCCGGCGCAGATCGGGCCGCGTGAATGGCGCGGTGGTTGGTAGGCCGATCCGCGCTCCGGCGCAGATCGGGCCGCGTGAATGGCGCGGTGGTTGGTAGGCCGATCCGCGCTCCGGCGCAGATCGGGCCGCGTGAATGAAGACAGCGGAAGAAGTCAGGTCCAAATCAAGCATCCACCCAGGATCCAGTCCGCCACCGACTGGTCCCACACAGAGACGTGAGTCTCAGGGATGAAATGCCGCGCGTTGCGGCGCCTCTCGGTGGCAAGACAGCGGCGAAAGCCGCGGAGCAAACACCATGTCCGACACGAAGACCTTTGACGCGAAGATCAGCACCCTCGGCGACTCGATCGCCAGCCTCACCATCAAGGAGGCCGTCGATCTCACCGACTACATGAAGGTGACCTACGGAATCGAGCCGGCCGCTGGCGCGGTCGTCGTCGCGGGCGACGCGGGCGCCGGCGCTGCCAAGGCTGCCGAAAAGACCGAGTTCAACGTCGTCCTCAAGGGCGCCGGCACGAACAAGATCGCGGTCATCAAGGCCGTGCGCGAGGCCACCGGCCTCGGTCTCGCCGAGGCGAAGGCTCTCGTCGACGGTGCGCCGAAGACCGTCAAGGAGAACGTCAGCAAGGAAGACGCCACGAAGCTCGTGGATACCCTCAAGGCTGCCGGCGCCGACGCTGCCGCCGAGTGATCCGAAATCGGGAAGGACGCGGGCGCCCGGAAGCACCGGGCGCCCGCGTACCCCCGCTCGGCTCAGTCGGAAACAGCACCTGAAACCTGGAGCGCCACACCGACGGCGCACCACCACTGTCCGGGAACCGAAATCCGGTTCTCCCGACGGTTGAGGGTTTCCGGAATCGTGTCTACACTCGTGATCTTCCCATCGAGCGCGGCCCTCGCTTGAAGCATTCGCTGATCACACTCTGAAACCTGGCATCAGGACGGCGTCCCTGTTTGGGTTCGCGTCTCTGGTGCTTTCACTTGTTAGGGGACTCTTTGATGTCGTCCAAGACGATTCGGGACTTCTCGAAGCGCGGGGATGCCCTCCCCGTGCCCGTTCTCACGCGCGTTCAGTCGGACGCCTACCGGCGCTTCCTCCAACTGGAAAAGCCGCACGACGAGCGCGATACCCGGCTCGGCCTCGAGGCTCTCATGCGGGAAGTGTTCCCGATCGAGAGCTACGACGGCTCGATGAAGCTCGAGTACCTCTACTACAAGCTCGACGAGCCGCGCTACACCGCGGACGAGTGCCGCGAGCTGCGCCTGACGTACGGACGGCCGTTCCGCGTGGGCGTGCGCCTCGTGCGCGAAGGCACCAGCGAGATCGCCGAGGAAGAGATCTACCTCGGTGAGATCCCGATCATGATGGGCGGCGGCGAGTTCATCGTGAACGGCGCCGAGCGCTGCATCGTGAGCCAGCTTCACCGCTCACCGGGCGTGGACTTCTCGATCGTCTCGAGCTTCGGCGACCGCCCGCTCCACCAGGCGCGCGTGATCCCCGAGCGCGGCTCGTGGATCGAGCTCGAGGTGACCAAGAAGGACGTCCTGGCGATGCGCATCGACCAGTCGACGAAGCTCGCGGCGACCACGTTCCTCCGCGCGCTCGACGAGCAGTACTCGTCCACCGACCGGCTGCTCGAGATCTTCTACGACGTTGAGGAGATCAAGGTCGCGAAGCTCAAGCCCGAGCACTACGCGGCGGAACTGGTGATCGACTCCGACACCGGCGAGGAACTCTGCCGCGTTGGCGCGCCGATCGGAGAGATGGTCTCGACCATCCAGGCCTCGAACCTCGGAACGATCCGCGTCATCACCGACGCGAGCGACCCGCTCATCCTCAACACCCTCGCCGAAGAGAAGCTCGACTTCCTCGCCGGCGTCACCGAGCACGAGGCGGCGCTCCTCAAGATCTACGGCCGTCTGCGCCCGGGCAACCCGCCCCAGATCGACAAGGCGAAGGCGCTCTTCCAAGAGAAGTTTTTCGACGAGAACCGCTACCGTCTCGGACGCGTCGGTCGTTTCCGCATCAACCGCAAGTTCGAGCACGATGTCGAGTACTGCGAGGGCGGCAAGCTCGGACAGCTCCCGTCGGAGTCGGTCCAGCACATCCGCGCGCAGGACTTCCTCGCGGTCATCCGCTACATGCTCGACCTCCGCGCGAAGCGCAACAAGGCGCATGTCGACGACATCGACCACCTCGGCAACCGTCGCCTCCGCACGCTCGACGAGCTGGCGACCGAGGAGATGCGCAAGGGCTTCCTCAAG
>Ga0172372_10011311_pt1 | contig 11351 bp, 9 predicted proteins | sample LakKiv5m_2_FD_114544 | JGI IMG/M metagenome (GOLD analysis project Ga0172372, IMG submission 114544) | Freshwater microbial communities from Kabuno Bay, South-Kivu, Congo - kab_092012_9.5m | ecosystem: Environmental > Aquatic > Freshwater > Lake | place: Democratic Republic of the Congo... | reverse complement strand
GTGCAGGCGCTGCGCGTCGGTGCGCTCCTGGTTGCCGTCGCCCATGCCAAACAGCAGGGTGCCGTCGGGCAGCCAGGCCATGCGGCCGCCAAAGTGCTGGGTGTCGGCTTTGGCGGGTTGTGAGGTGAAGAGGGGCCGCAGGTCTTTCAGTCCGTTCCCGTCCAGACGGGCGCTGACCACGCGCAGGTGGTTGGCCTCGGGCGTGCCGTGCGCGAAGGAGAGCAGCAGCCGCTGGTTGTGGGCAAAGTCCGGGTCCAGCAGCACATCGAACAGGCCGGCCTGCCCGCGCGCCAGCACCGGCGGCACGCCGGCCACGGGTTCGGGGCGCAGTTGCAGCCGCCCATCGGCGCCGGGCTCGATCACGCGCAGGCGGCCGGGGCGCTCGGTCACCAGCAGGCGCCCACCGGGCAGGAACGCCAGTGACCACGGGTGCTCCAGCCCGCTGGCCACGGTCTCGACGCGGTAGGCCACGGTCTGGGCCTGTGAGGCCATGGCCAGCACACCCAGGAGCAAAACGAGCAGGTATTTCATAATGAGCCGCATGAAAGCCAATGCGCTCCATGATGCCCCAACACCCCGCTGGACACGGCGCGCGGGGGCGTTACTGCTGGCCTGGGTGCTGGCGTCGGCCTGGGGCTCGGTGGTGCAGACGCGCTGGAACCTGCAGGCGCTGGTGGACGTGGGGGTGAACATCCCGGCGAGCGACTGGCTGCGCGTGATCGGGCAAGACCTGGTGGGTTTTGCCCCGGTGTACGGCGGCATTCTGGCGGTGGGCTGGCTGGTGGCGCTGCCGGTGGCCAGCGGGCTGGCGCGCCAGTGGCCGGCCGGGCGCGGTGCCTTGCTCGCGGCGGCCGCCGGGGTGGGCATGGTGGCGGCGGTGCGCACGGTGGACGCCGTGGCGCCCATGCCGGCGTTCATCGATGCCACCCGGCACCTGCCCGCCCTGCTGGCCATGGCGGCGGGCGCGGTCCTTGCTGGGGCTTTGTATGCCCGCTTCACCGCCCGAGGCGGTGCCCGCTGACTGGAACAAACCCATGAAAACCATCGACGAAATGCTCCACCTGGAGCTGCTGACCGCCGACCAGCACGGCCAGATCAGCGCCTGGATCGCCCAGGCCGATTCGCCCGAGGCGATTTTGAAGATGCCGTCGGCGCTGTGGCAGGCGGTGGAACGGGCCAGTGCGGCCATGGGCATTGACGATGACCTGCTCAGGCCCCCCGCGCTGGACGCGGGGGATGTGGTCTGGAGCTGAGGCGGGCTGCCCCGGCTGCAGCGCCCGCCCGGCCTGGCGCACCGCTCAGCGCAACCCCGCCTTTTTCAGCCGGTAGCCGAACTGCCGCAGCGTCAGCCCCAGGCTTTGCGCCGCGCGCGACTGGTTGCCGCCGTGGCGGGTGAGCGCGTCTTGCAGGGCCTGGGCATCGTGCGAGCCGGCGCTCAGGTAGTCGCGCACCAGGCCGACGCCAGCGGGCGGTACCGGCAGGGTCGGGGCCGACGCCGCTGTCGCTGTCGCGTGCCCGGGCCGCTGGGGCGCGGACGGGACGTCGCCCAGCGCCTCGGGCATGAAGCGCTCCAGCGCGGCGGCGGTCACCAGCGTGTGGTCGGCCAGCAGCACCAGGCGCTCGATCAGGTTGCCCAGCTCGCGGATGTTGCCGGGCCAGTGGTGCGCTTCCAGCCGCGCCAGCGCGTCGGGCGCCAGGTTCACGTTGCGCTGGTGGGCCTGGTTGGCGCGGCTCACAAAGTGCAGCGCCAGCGCGCGCACGTCCTCGCGCCGCTCGCGCAGGCTGGGCAGGCGGATCGGGATCACGTGGAGCCGGTAGTACAGGTCCTGGCGGAAGCGCCCGGCCTGCACCTCGCGCGCCAGGTCGCGGTTGGTGGCGGCCACCAGTCGCACGTCGATGCGGATCTCGCGCGTGCCGCCCAGGCGCACCAGCGTGCCCTCTTGCAGCGTGCGCAGCAGCTTGCTCTGCAGGGGCAGCGGCAGTTCGCCGATTTCGTCCAGGAAGATGGTGCCGCCATGTGCCTGCTCGAACCAGCCGGGCCGCGCGGTGTTGGCGCCGGTGAAGGCGCCGCGCTCGTAGCCGAACAGTTCGCTTTCAAACAGCGTGTCGGGAATGGCGGAGCAGTTGACCTTGATGAAGGGCTGGTCGCGCCGGCCGCTGGCCAGGTGCACCGCGCGGGCAAACAGCTCCTTGCCGGTGCCCGACTCGCCCAGCAGCAGCACCGTGGCCTGTGACGCCGACACCCGCTCCAGCTCACCCAGCGCCTGCAACAGCGCGGGCGAGCGGCCGATCAGCCCATAGCGCGCGCTGCCCACGTCCAGCGCGTGTTCCAGTGCCTCGTTGCGCGCGGCCAGCTGGCGGCGCTCTTGGGCCACCAGCTGCTCCAGCTGCAGCAGCTGCCCCGCCAGCGTGGCCAGGATGCGCAGCAGCGCCAGGTCGTCGTTCAGATGCCGCTGGCGGCTGCGGATGCGGTGGCAGGCGAGCACGCCCACAGTGGCGCCGTTCACTTCAATCGGCAGGGCGATGAAGGCCACGGTCTGCGGCGGCAGCTCGGCCCGCGCCACGGTGCGAAACAGGAACAGCGGCTCGGCGTCCACGTCTTGCACGATGGCGGGCAGCCCACTGGCCAGCACCCGGCCGGTGATGCCTTCGCCCCAGCGGAAAACGCCGCGCGCCGCTTCATCGGCGGTCAGGCCGTAGGCGTGGCGGACGGAGGCGGTGCGCTCGGCATCGGGCACCGCCTCGTCGGCCAGCACCATGCGCCCGCGGTTCAGGCCCAGCAGTTCGCTCATCAGGTGCAGCATCTCGCGCAGCACAAAGGCCGGCGCCAGGCTGCGGCCCACCAGCTTCATCACCTCGCGCATGAGCAGCAGCTCCTGCGCGTGCCAGTCGGCAGGCGTGACGTCGGCGATGCTGGGGTCGGTGCGGTGAGGGCACATGGGTTCAACGGTCAAGCAAACATCGCACCAGACCTGTGCGCCGGGTCTTGCCCGGCTAAAATCGCGGCCTCTCAAGGAGCGCTGCAGCGCCGCCGGTCTGGCGGGCGTCAGGCTTGAGAAAAGGGGCGACCACCGCCCCGCCGGCCCTGCCGGTTCCAACGGCGCTCACCAGCTTCTGAACACAACACCTGGTGAGCCCCATGTCTGCCGTTGCCGAAACCCCCATCAAGACCGTTCCCCCCATGCTGCTGTCCGGCCTGGAGCCGCTGCGCATCGGTACCGACAGCCTGTTCGTCAACGTGGGCGAGCGCACCAACGTCACGGGGTCCAAGGTCTTCGCCCGCATGATCCTGGAGGGGCGCTACGAGGACGCGCTGGCCGTGGCCCGCCAGCAGGTGGAGAACGGCGCGCAGATCATCGACATCAACATGGACGAGGCCATGCTCGACAGCCAGGCCGCCATGGTGCGCTTCCTGAACCTGATCGCCGGCGAGCCCGACATCGCGCGCGTGCCGATCATGATCGACTCGTCCAAGTGGAGCGTGATCGAGGCCGGCCTGCAGTGCATCCAGGGCAAGGGGGTGGTCAACTCCATCTCCATGAAGGAAGGCGTCGAGGAGTTCAAGCGCCAGGCCAAACTGATCAAGCGCTACGGCGCCGCCGCGGTGGTGATGGCCTTCGACGAGCAGGGCCAGGCCGATACCTACGCACGCAAGATCGAGATCTGCGAGCGGGCCTACCGCATCCTGGTCGACGAGGTGGGCTTTCCGCCCGAAGACATCATCTTCGACCCCAACATCTTCGCCATTGCCACCGGTATCGCCGAGCACGACAACTACGCGGTGGACTTCATCGAGGCCACGCGCTGGATCAAGCAGCACCTGCCGGGCGCCAAGGTCAGCGGTGGCGTGTCCAACGTGTCCTTCAGCTTCCGCGGCAACGACCCTGTGCGCGAGGCCATCCACACCGTGTTCCTGTACCACGCCATCCAGGCCGGCATGGACATGGGCATCGTCAACGCCGGCATGGTGGGCGTCTACGACGAGCTGGAGCCCGAGCTGCGCGAACGCGTGGAAGACGTGGTGCTCAACCGCCGCCCGGACGCCGGCGAGCGGCTGGTGGAAATCGCCGAGACCGCCAAGAGCGGCGCCAAGGACGAGAGCAAGCAGAACGAATGGCGCGCGCTGCCCATCCGCGAGCGGCTCACGCACGCGCTGGTGCGCGGCATCAACGCCCACATCAGCGAAGACACCGAAGAAATGTGGCAGCTGATCAAGGCCGAGGGCGGGCGCCCGCTGGCGGTGATCGAAGGCCCGCTGATGGACGGCATGAACGTGGTGGGCGACCTGTTCGGCGCCGGCAAGATGTTCCTGCCCCAGGTGGTGAAAAGCGCCCGCGTGATGAAGCAGGCCGTGGCCCACCTGCTGCCCTACATCGAGGAAGAAAAGCGCCAGCTTGAAGCGGCGGGCGCCGATGTGCGCAGCAAGGGCAAGATCGTGATCGCCACCGTCAAGGGCGACGTGCACGACATCGGCAAGAACATCGTCACCGTGGTCCTGCAGTGCAACAACTTCGAGGTGGTGAACATGGGCGTGATGGTGCCCTGGCAGGACATCCTGGCCAAGGCCAAGGAAGAAGGCGCCGACATCGTGGGCCTCTCGGGCCTGATCACCCCCAGCCTGGAAGAGATGCAGGTGGTGGCGGCCGAGATGCAGAAGGACCCGCACTTCCGCGACAGGCAGATTCCGCTGCTGATTGGCGGTGCCACCACCAGCCGCGTGCACACGGCGGTGAAGATCGCGCCGCACTACGAAGGCCCGGTGGTGTATGTGCCCGACGCCTCGCGCAGTGTGAGCGTGGCCCAGGGCCTGATCGGCGATGGCCGCGTGCAGTACCTGGCCGAGCTGAACGCCGACTACGAAAAGGTGCGCCAGCAGCACGCCAACAAGAAGGCCGTGCCGCTGTGGTCGCTGGACAAGGCCCGCGCCAATGCGACGCCGGTGGACTTCGCTGCCCACCCGCCGGTGGCGCCCAAGTTCATCGGCCGCCGCGTATTCAAGAATTTCGACCTGGCCGAGGCCGCGAAGTACATCGACTGGGGTCCGTTCTTCCAGACCTGGGACCTGGCCGGCCCGTACCCGGCCATCCTGGATGACGAGGTGGTGGGCGAGCAGGCGCGCAAGGTGTTTTCCGACGCGCAGGCCATGCTCAAGAAGATCATCGAAGGTCGCTGGCTGACGGCCAACGCGGTCATCGGCCTGTACCCGGCCAACCGCGTGAACCACGACGACATCGCGCTGTACGCCGACGAAAGCCGCCAGCTGCCGGTGCTGACCTGGCACGGCCTACGCCAGCAGACCGAGAAGCAGGAAGTGGATGGCGTGATGCGGCCCAGCCGTTGCCTGGCCGACTTCGTGGCGCCCGCCGGCACGGCCGACTACGTGGGTCTGTTCGCGGTGACCGCCGGCATCGGCGCCGAGAAGAAGGAAGCGCAGTTCCTGACCGCGCACGACGACTACAGCGCCATCCTGTTCAAGGCCCTGGCCGACCGCCTGGCCGAGGCCATGGCCGAGTGCATGCACGCCCGCGTACGCACCGACCTGTGGGGCTATGCGGCGGGCGAAGCGCTGAGCAACGAAGAACTCATCAAAGAGAAGTACCAGGGCATCCGCCCGGCGCCGGGCTACCCGGCCTGCCCGGACCACTCGGTCAAGCGCGCCATGTTCGCGCTGCTGCAGGCCGACGAGATCGGCATGGCGCTGACCGAGAGCCTGGCCATGACGCCGGCCGCCAGCGTCAGCGGCTTCTACCTGGCACATCCCGATTCGACCTACTTCAACGTCGGCAAGATCGGAGAAGACCAGGTGACCGACCTGGCCGCGCGCAGCGGCGTGGCGGTGGACGAACTGCGGCGCTGGCTCGGCCCCAATCTTTGACCCCGCGGACGGCCGCCCGTCCCGACACCGTGGCCGCTGGAGCGGCCAGCCGCGCCCCCGCCCCTGCAGCGGTGCTAGAACGCGGGCGGTCGATTCAGCAAACGGTGGGGCATGGCGACAGTCTGTACAGCGTGTGGGGCGGAAAACCGGGACAAGGCCCGGTACTGCCGTGGCTGCGCGCGGCCGCTGACAGCGGCTGATGCGCCGGCGGCGACCGGAGGGACCTCGCCTGCTGCAGCAGACGCTGCTGCGGCCCGGCGGGCACGGCGGGCCCGACGGTCACGGCAGCGCAAGGACAGGCGACGCCGCTGGGCGGTGGGCGGCGGCCTGATCGCCCTGCTGATCGGCGCCGCTGCGGTGCGCCTGTTCTGGCCCATGCCCGCTGATGACACCGGCACCGAGCCCGCGCAGCACCAGTCCCGCGCGCCAACGGCCAGCCTGCCCCCGGCGGCACCGGCGATCGCCCTGCCCGTCCCAACACCGCCACCGAACGCGGCCGAAGACCGCACCGCTGAAGCACCAGCCGGCGACAGCCGCACCACCAACGAACCGCTCAGCCCGCCAGCCGCCGCCCCAGCGCCCATCGGCAAGCCGGCAACACCGTCACGGCCGCGGGCCAGCCCCGGCCCCTCGACCGCTGCCACCGGAAACACGACCGCCACGGCAGCGGCGCCCCGCGAAGACCCCCCGGCACCCGCCCCGGAACCCGCGGCGCCCGCAGCCCCTCCAGCCAGCGCGGACGAGCGCTGCGCAGACCGCTCGAACTTCATCACGCGCGACCTCTGCCGCATCCAGGCCTGCCGTGATCCGGCACTGGTCGCCGACCCGGTGTGTGTGCGCTTCCGGGCCATGGAACAGGCCAACCGCAACCGCGGTACCGACTGATTGCTGCGGTGCGCCGGTTCGGTGCAGCGCTACCGCCCGGTATGCCCCAGGCAAGCACCGGCGTTGGGGCGCCCCTTGCACTCGCGCTGCAGGCGGGCGCGGCGCGCGGCGGGGCTTTCGCTCGACGGCGCGTCAATGAAACGCACGCTGGTGGGTGCGCTGGACCTGGATTCGCCGGTCTTGGCGCGCGTGGTGGTCGTGGCGCCGGCCGCCGTGGCCAGCGCCACGAGCACCAGCAGGGCACCGATACGGTGCGGATTGGAGTGGTTCATGCAGCCCCGAGGGTGTGTGTGACGCTCGGCATCATCGCGCCAGCCCCGGCGCCTGTCTGTGACGCATTCACCACCGCCTGCCCGAAAAAAAGCCCGCGGGCCTTGCGGCGCGCGGGCTGAACATCCATCGGAAACACTCTGACAAAAATCGGGGGCGTGTGCGCCGGGGTTTCCTTTCAGGTGCACACGCAGTTGAAGCGACCGATCAGCGGTTGTAGGCGGTTTCGCCGTGCGAGCTGATATCCAGACCTTCGCGTTCCTGCTCTTCGGTGACACGCAGGCCGATGGTCATGTCCACGATCTTGTAGCTGATGAAGGCCACGATGGACGACCACACCATGGTGATGACCACGCCTTCGGCCTGGACCAGCAGCTGGCTGCCGATCGAGAAGTCGTCGCCACCCGTGCCACCCAGGCCAGGCGCTGCAAACACGCCCACCAGCAGAGCACCGACGATGCCGCCGACGCCGTGCACGCCGAACACGTCCAGCGAGTCATCCGCACCCAGCATCTTCTTCAGACCGGTCACGCCCCACAGGCACAGGAAACCGGAGACCAGACCGATGATGATGGCGCCCATGGGACCCACCGAGCCGCAGGCCGGGGTGATGGCGACCAGGCCAGCCACCGCGCCAGAGGCAGCGCCCAGCATAGAGGCCTTGCCCTTGGACAGGGTTTCGCCGATGGACCAGGCCAGCACGGCGGCGGCGGTGGCGAACAGCGTGTTGATGAAGGCCAGGGTCGTGCCGCCGTTGGCTTCCAGGTTGGAGCCGGCGTTGAAACCGAACCAGCCCACCCACAGCAGCGAGGCGCCGACCATGGTCAGGGTCAGGCTGTGCGGGGCCATGGCTTCCTTGCCGTAGCCGATGCGCTTGCCGATGACGTAGGCACCGACCAGACCGGCCATGGCGGCGTTGATGTGCACCACGGTGCCGCCGGCGAAGTCCAGCGCGCCCTTGTCGAGCAGATAACCACCGGCACCCCAGACCATGTGGGCGATCGGCAGGTAGCTGAAGGTGAACCAGATGGTGCAGAACAGCAGCACGGCGGCAAACTTGATGCGCTCGGCGAACGAGCCCACGATCAGCGCGCAGGTGATACCGGCGAAGGTGCACTGGAAGGCAATGAAGATGTACTCGGGGATCTTCACGCCGTCGGTGAAGGTGTCGGCCAGCGAGTCGGCGTTCACACCCATCAGGAACAGCTTGTCGAAGTTGCCGTAGATCAGGCCTTCACCGCCGAACGCCAGGCTGTAGCCATACACCGCCCACAGCACGCTGATGAGCGAGAACACGACCATGACCTGCATCAGCACCGACAGCATGTTCTTGCTGCGCACCAGGCCACCGTAGAACAGGGCCAGGCCCGGCACCACCATGAGCAGCACCAGGATGGTGGAGATCATCATCCAGGTCACGTCACCCTTGTCCACGGTGGGTGCCGGAGCTGCCTCGGCGGCAGCGGCGGGCGCTTCGGCGACCGCTGCAGCGACAGCAGGCGCTTCGACGGCAGGGGCCTCGGCAGCCGGAGCGGCAGCTTCGGTGGCCACGGCCGGCGCGGGTTCGGGAGCGGTCTGGGCCATGACGCCCATGCTGCCAAAGGCCAGGCCAACGCCCAGCAAAAGGGATGCAAGCAGTTTCTTCATGTTCGTGCTCTCTTGTATGGGGTCTGGAATCAGAGGGCTTCCTTGCCGGTTTCACCGGTGCGGATGCGGACCACCTGTTCGAGGGGGGAGACGAAAATCTTGCCGTCGCCGATCTTGCCGGTGCGGGCGGCACCTTCGATGGCTTCGATCACGCGCTCGACCAGCGCGTCATCCACGGCGGCTTCGATCTTGACTTTGGGCAGGAAGTCGACCACGTACTCGGCGCCGCGGTACAGCTCGGTGTGGCCCTTCTGGCGGCCGAAGCCCTTGACTTCGGTGACGGTGATGCCTTGCACGCCCATGCCGGAGAGCGCTTCGCGCACTTCGTCCAGCTTGAACGGCTTGATGATGGCGGAGACCATTTTCATGCTGTGATTCCTCTTCTAGATCTGCGCGGTGAACGGTGATGGAAGCCGACACCACAAGGGTTGATGCAATCGCCAACAGACCCAAGCAGGGACCGTGCCAGGCATTGACCGCACGCCCCCACCGCGGCAGCCCGGGGCGCCCGCATCCCCCATAAGGGGATGGGCCAGCGGCAGGGCCTGTGCCATGATCCGCGCCACCCGCCATGCACCGCCCCGTGCGGCACGGCTGCAATGCACCAATATGGTGCAAATCACCTTGTTCGCTGGCGGGAAAGAAAAGCGGGTGCGATCACGCACCGAAACAGGGAGAAAACAGCCATGAGTCTGTCTTTGGTGCACAGCCGCGCCTTGTTGGGGCTGGATGCACGCCCGGTGCAGGTCGAGGTGCACCTCGCCAACGGCCTGCCCAGCTTCACGCTGGTGGGTCTGGCCGACACGGAAGTCAAGGAGGCGCGCGAACGGGTGCGCTCGGCCATTGCCAACGCCGGGCTCGAATTTCCCAGCAACAAGCGCATCACGGTCAACCTGGCCCCGGCCGACCTGCCCAAGGACTCGGGCCGCTTTGACCTGCCGATCGCCCTGGGCATCCTGGCGGCCAGTGGCCAGATCGACGCGGCGCAGCTCCAGGGCTGGGAATTTGCCGGTGAACTCTCGCTGGGCGGCGCGCTGCGCCCGGTGCGCGGCGCCCTGGCCATGAGCCTGGCCTTGCACCGCGACGCCGGTGGCGCCAAGCAGCCCCTGGCGCGGCTCGTCCTGCCACCGGAGAGCGCCGAAGAAGCGGCGCTGGTGCCGCAGGCGCAGGTGTACCGCGCCCGCCACCTGCTGGACGTGGTGGCCCGGTTCCGGCCCGCGCGTGCACCGGGCGATGGCGCCGACGACGGCGAACCCGACGCCGACGGCTGGACCCGCCTCGCCCCCACCGACCCCGGGGCGCCCGCGCCCGGCGCCGATCTGGCCGACGTCAAGGGCCAGGCCGCGGCGCGGCGCGCGCTGGAAATCGCCGCGGCGGGCGGTCACAGCCTGCTCATGATGGGCCCGCCCGGTTCGGGCAAAAGCATGCTGGCGCAGCGGTTTGCCGGGCTGTTGCCGCCCATGAACACCACCGAAGCGCTGGAATCGGCGGCGGTGGCCTCGTTGGCCGGGCGCTTCAGCCTCGATCGCTGGGGCCAGCGCCCCACCTGTGCACCCCACCACAGCGCCAGCGCCGTGGCCCTGGTCGGCGGCGGCTCCCCGCCCAAACCGGGTGAAATCTCGCTGGCGCACCACGGCGTGCTGTTCCTGGACGAACTGCCCGAGTTCCCCCGGGCCGCGCTCGAGGCCCTGCGCGAACCGCTCGAAAGCGGGCACATCCGCATCTCGCGCGCAGCGATGCAGAGCGAATTTCCGGCGCGCTTTCAGCTGGTGGCCGCCATGAACCCCTGCCCCTGCGGCTTTCTGGGCCATCCCACGCGCGCCTGCCGCGACACGCCCGACCAGATCGCACGCTACCAGGGCAAGCTCAGCGGCCCGCTGCTCGACCGCATCGACCTGCACGTGGAAGTGCCGGCATTGGCGCCCGACGACCTGCTGCACGGCGCGGCAGGCGAAGCCAGCGCCGCGGTGCGCGCGCGGGTGGTGACCGCCCGCGCACGCGCCCAGCAACGCCAGGGCGGCACCAACCAGACCCTGGCCGGCCAGGCACTGGACCGGCACGTGGGCGCCGACGCCGCGGCCCTGAAGTTCCTGAACACCGCGGCCGCCCGCCTGGGCTGGAGCGCCCGCAGCACCCACCGCGCCCTGCGCGTGGCCCGCACCATCGCCGACCTGGCCGGCAGCGACGCCGTCGCTGCGGCCCACGTGGCCGAGGCGGTGCAATACCGGCGGGTGCTGCGCAACACGGGGTGAACGCGCCGCCGCAAACCCGGACACACACCGCCACCCAGCGGGGCAGCCATCGGCCCCTTGAAGCGCCAATTGCAGCCACGCATGCAAAAAATTCAATGGCCTGCCGGAGGGCCGCCGCTACCATGGCGGCCATGCCGAACACCCCCACGACCGAAGACCGGCCGCAGCACCTGATCGAGCAGGTGCTGGCCGCCCGCGCCGCGCGCACGCCGCTGCGCATCCACGGCGGCGACACCAAAGCCTTTCTGGGCGAGCCCGTGCAGGGCCAGCCACTGGACACCCGCGACTGGTCGGGCATCGTCAGCCACGAACCGACCGAACTGGTCATCACCGTGCGCGCCGGCACCCCGCTGGCCGAGGTGGCGGCCGCGCTGGCCGAAAAAGGTCAGCACCTGCCGTTCGACCCGCCGCACTTCGGGGTG
>Ga0172372_10011310_pt1 | contig 11352 bp, 11 predicted proteins | sample LakKiv5m_2_FD_114544 | JGI IMG/M metagenome (GOLD analysis project Ga0172372, IMG submission 114544) | Freshwater microbial communities from Kabuno Bay, South-Kivu, Congo - kab_092012_9.5m | ecosystem: Environmental > Aquatic > Freshwater > Lake | place: Democratic Republic of the Congo... | reverse complement strand
TGCAACCAGGCGTCCCAACACCGCATTGCCAGCCCAAACCAAGGGCGGCAACAACAGCAATCCGACCGTGCCCGGTGTGAATAGTTCGGCTTTGGTCGCGTCGGTCATGCCCAACGAGCCCGCGCTTGCATCGCTAAACCACCGGTGCCGTTGGCCACCCACAGCGCGGCTTCATGGCCATCTTCAAGGATGCCACAAACAGAAAAATTCTCGGTGTCAAAAATAGGACTCACGGCTTGGTAATTGAAATGCGTCAACCGCGCTTGGGGTTGGTGACGGTGCAGTAACTCCAGTTGCAAGGTCGCCAACAAGGGCCCATGGACCACCAAGCCCGGATAGGCTTCGACTTGAGTGGCGTACGCTCGGTCGTAGTGGATACGGTGCCCATTGAATGTCAATGCGGAATACCTGAACAACAACACGGGGTCGGGGCTGACTTGCTCGCACATGGTGTGATCGGTCCGCGCCACTTGTGCCGGGCGGGGCGCGGCTTGTGCCAATGCAGCGCCGCGGTAAACAATGTCATGGTGCTCGGTGAGGACCAAACCATCCCGCGTCATGTAGTCGTGCTGAACATCCACGAAGACCAAGGGCCCCGTTCGCCCCTGCTTGGGCGTGATCTGACGGATGGTCGAGAGGCGTGTGACCTGGTCACCCACTTGCAAGGGAGAAAAGAAATCGAGCCGTCCCCCTGCCCACATTCTTCGCGGCAGGGACACGGGCGGCAAAAACCCCCCTCGCAAGGCGTGTCCATCAGGACCGATGAGATGACGCGGTGTCGGCTGATTGAAATAAACCCAGTGCCAAAGCGGTGGCACAAAGGTCAACGACTTGGTTGAATCGCGCTGACCCAAGGTGGCCGCCAAAGCACTCAGTGGTGCGCTGGTGATGGTATCGGTCTGTTCTGTCGTGCGCCCGACCCAATCCATCAAGTGGGCGAAATCATCAGGCGTTTGGCTGTTGATCGCTGACATTGTCGCGCTTGCCTGCTCAGACACCATAGGACCGCGGCATGTGCAACACATGCTCGGCCACATAAGAGAAGATCATGTTGGTGGAAATGGGCGCGACTTGGTAGAGACGGGTTTCTCGGAACTTGCGCTCGATATCGTAGGCTGAGGCAAAACCAAAACCACCATGCGTTTGCAAGCACACATTGGCAGCCGCCCAAGAGGCCTTGGCCGCCAAGTACTTGGCCATGTTGGATTCTGCGCCGCAAGCCTCATGCACATCAAACAAGGCACAGGCCTTGAAACGCATGAGATTGGCCGCTTCGGTTTCAATGTAGGCGTCAGCAATTGGAAATTGAACGCCCTGGTTTTGTCCGATCGGGCGATCAAACACCACGCGTTCATTGGCATAGGCACAGGCTTTGTTGATGAACCAATACGCATCCCCTATGCATTCCGCTGCAATCAAGCTGCGTTCTGCGTTGAGCCCATCCAAAATGTATTTAAAACCCATGCCTTCTTGCCCAATCAATTGCTCAGCAGGAATTTCCAGACCATCAAAAAACACTTCGTTGGTTTCATGGTTGACCATGTTGGCGATGGGGCGAATCGTCATGCCGCGGCCCAGTGCTTGTTGGATATCGACGATGAAAATCGACATACCCTCAGAACGCTTTTGCACTTCGTTCAAGGGCGTTGTACGCGCCAACAAAATCATCAGATCTGAATGCTGAATTCTTGAAATCCATACCTTTTGACCGTTGACAACATAGCGGTCGCCTTTCTTGATGGCCGAGGTTTTGAGCTTGGTGGTGTCCGAACCGGTGTTGGGTTCGGTCACGGCCATGGATTGCAACCGCAACGCCCCACTGGCAATGGCTGGCAGGTACTGCTGTTTTTGTGCCTCGGAACCGTGACGCAACAGTGTCCCCATGTTGTACATTTGCCCGTGGCAAGCACCGGCATTGCCGCCTGACAAATTGATTTCTTCCATGATGACAGAGGCTTGCGCCAAACCCAGACCTGAGCCGCCATACGCTTGGGGTATCAGCGCGGCCAACCAGCCTGCTTGAGTCACGGCATCAACAAAGGCTTGCGGGTAGCCGCGCTGGTGGTCAATCCGCTGCCAATAGGCACCGTCGAACTGTTTGCACAAATCGCGCATGGCTTCTCGCAGCTCTTGAAATTCGTCAGCCTTGGGCAGAAAAGGGGGCATTGATGTCTCTGAAATCACCGATGGTCAATGCTAACAAGCAAATGAGCCCGTTCACGCCAAGGGCAGCGCTTGCCAGTTGGTGGTGTAGTTGGGCGACTTGCGCTCTTGCCGCATTTGCCAGCCCGTGTGCGCGCCTTGGGTGGACACCTTCACCGTGCCGCGCCCATAGCGTTGGTTGAGTTTGTCCAAGGTGGTCATCAAGCGCGTGTTGGTGGCTTGGGGCGGCTCGAGCCAATCGGTTTGGTAGTGCCCCACCGGCGAGATGTCCCCCAACATGACACCGGCCTTTTTGTATTCGTAGCCGGGTTTGAACATGCGCCCCACCAAATGATCGGCCCAGCGGTTGACCACCAGGCTGTCGTTGGTGGGTTGTGGCAGTGGCACCGTGATGCAGGGGTTGTACTGCGGCAGGTCTTGGCGAAACCGGTTGGTGTGCAAAAACACTTGCAACAAAGCAGCATGCGAGCCTTGGGCACGCAGCTTGACGCAGGCGTTGGCCACAAAAGTGCTCATCGCGTCTTTCAACACCGCCACATCCGTCACCGTGTTGCCAAAGGATCGGCTGCTGATGATTTGCTGTTTGTCAGGCACCACTTCTTGCAAATCGATACAGGCTGTGCCTTGCAACTCGCGCTGTGTTTTTTCCAGCACCACGCCAAACTCGGCACGCAAGGTGGCGGTGTGCGCGATGCGCAGGTCTTGCACCGTGTAGATACCGTGCTCGGCCAATCGTGCGCTGATGCGCCGTCCCACACCCCAGACCTCGCCCATCTCGATGCGGCTGAGCATGTTTTCTTGTTGCAGCTCGCTCAGGTCGTTGAAATTGAACACGCCTTTGGAACGCGGGTGTTTTTTGGCAATGTGGTTGGCCAGCTTGGCCAGCGTTTTGGTCGGACCAATGCCGACGCACACTGGGATACCCGTCCACTGCATCACCTGAGCGCGCATGCGGTAGCTGACGTCACGCAGCTTGGGCGTGCCGGTCAAGTCAACGAAGCACTCGTCGATGGAATACACCTCGTGCCGTGGTGAATAGGTGCTGAGGATGGACATGACCCGGTTCGACATGTCGGCGTACAGCGCGTAGTTGGAACTGAGGGCCACGATGCCGTGGGTGTCGGCCAAGTCTTTGCATTCAAACCAAGGCTGGCCCATGCGCACCCCCAAGGCCTTGGCCTCGTTCGATCGCGACACCGCGCAACCATCGTTGTTGGACAAGACCACCACTGGCAGGTTTTTCAAGTCGGGACGAAACACCCGCTCGCAGCTGACGTAAAAATTGTTGCAATCCACCAAAGCCAGCTGCGTCTTCATGAGCGTACGGGCTCCAAGCGCACGCTTTGCAGCATGATGGGTTTGACCAAAATTTTGTAACTGTCCAAGTCGAAATCAGTGGGCTTGAAATCCATCATGGGTGCGGTGTATCCCACGCGCGAACACCACGTGCCCAAGTAACACCAGTTGTTGACACGGTGCTTTTGCACCCAATCACCCGTGGTTTCGATCAGATCCACAGGACCATTGAAAGGCCATACCTCGACTTGTGAATCCACCAACGCCGACAACAACCGCGCGTCGTGCACGGCGCGGTCTTCGCGGCCAACACAGGCCCCCAAACAGGTTTTGATTTGCAAGCCAAAGCAGCCGCGTGCCGATGCTTTTTCCAAGCCCAAAGCGGCCAAGCAAAGGCGATGTTGTTGCGCCAATTCTTTGAGCCTGCTGGTGGCCGCATGCCGCGAGGAGAACAAACCATATACACCCGGTGTGGCCCCGAGGTGCACCGACTGGCCATCGACGATGACCGGCACCTGGCCTTGCGGCGTGGTGTGCAACTGCAGCGCACACAAGCTGCGCACCCGGCGCAAGCGCTGGTTGAACAAAGGATGCTGGGTTTTGATCAGCCGCGACTCCAGGAGCAGCGCACCGATTTCGCCAGCGGTTTCCATCACGTCGATGCGCTGGGTTTGCGCCATCATGCTGGCCTCGTCGGGCGCGCGCATGTGACTCATCACACGCGCACGAATGTCGACGCTTTTACCGATGTACAAGGGCAGTTGGCCCGCGCCTTGGAAGATGTAGACGCCCGCTGTGCGTGGCAAAGCCGCCAGGTTGTCTGGGGCCACGCTCAAGCCTGTGTGCACCGCCGCCATGGCTTAGCAGAGTTTGTGGATGTTGTTGGTGACCACGCCCCAGACGATAAAGTCGTCTTCTTCTTTGATGAGCCGGGGTGGGTACAAGGGGTTCTCGGCCATCAGCTTGACCACCCCACCTCGGCGGTACAAACGCTTGACGGTGAACTCGTTGTTGAGTTGGGCGATGACGATGCTGTTGTGCTTGGGGTCGATGCTGCGGTCCACCAGCAATGCATCGCCTTCGTAGATGCCAATGCCCGTCATGGAGTCGCCCTTGACGCGGAAGATGTAGGTGGCGTCTTTGTTGCGAATGAGTTGCTGGTTCAGGTCGATGCGCTCTTGCGTGTGGTCGGCCGCTGGCGATGGAAAGCCTGCAGGTACCGTACTGCTGCACACATTGAGCCATAGTTGACTCGACATGACAGGCACGGGCAAAGCACTGGACAGGGACTTGAGAGACATGCTGTCATGATACTGGATGAATAAACAGTGTTTCAGATATTGATTCAATTTAAGGGTTTCCCCTAGAGAAGTATGAGGAGGCTGGTCTTATCGTGGCGGACCTTTTGCACACTACCCAGGAGGCTTCCATGAGTTTGTCCGACAAGATCAACAGCGTATTGAGTCAAGGCGTCAAAAGCGGCGCGGTTCCGGGCGTGATCGCCACCGTGGCCAACCGAGAAGGTGTGTTGTACGAAGGTGCTTTTGGCGAAAAAGCCCTCGGCTCGGGCAACGCCATGACCAACGACACGGTGTGTTGGATCGCCTCCATGACCAAGGCCATCACCTCGGTGGCCGCCGTGCAATGCGTCGAACGCGGCCACCTCAAGCTTGACGAGCCCGCCAAAAACATCTGCCCTGAACTCGGCAAAGTGGGCGTACTCACCGGCTTTGACGCGCAAGGCAAACCCCTCACACGCGCCCCCAAACGCGACATCACGCTGCGTCAATTGCTCACCCACTCGGCCGGTTTCAGCTATGAGATTTGGAACACCGACATGCAAAAGGTGCAAGCCGCGCTCGAAATCCCCAGCGTCACCGAATGCAAAAACAAAGCCCTCACCCTGCCCTTGTTGTTCGACCCGGGTGAAGGCTGGGAGTACGGCATCAACATCGACTGGGCCGGCAAGATGATTGAAAAAGTCAGCGGTCAAACTCTGGGCCAATACCTCAAGCACAACATCTTTGACCCACTGGGCATGAGCAGCACCGGCTTTCACATCAGCGACAACATGCGTTCACGCTTGGCCACCACCCATTTGCGCGGCCCCGATGGCAACCTGTCGGTGTTCCCGTTTGAAATCCCGCAACAACCCGAATTTGAAATGGGCGGCGGCGGCCTCTACAGCACGGCGGGCGACTACCTGAAGTTTTTACGCATGGTGCTCAACCACGGCCAGTTGGGTGGCGAGCGCATCTTGACGCCCGAAGGCACGGTGTCTTTGGGCTTGAACCACATGGGCGACTGCCGCGTCTACAACCTCAAAGGGGCGATCCCGCTCACCAACGATGCCGAATTTTTCCCGGGTGTTCCCAAGAGCTGGAGCCTGGCCTTCCAAATCAACCACGAGGCCACGCACACAGGTCGCCCCGCTGGCGGCATGATGTGGGCCGGTTTGGCCAACTCGTTCTACTGGATCGACCCAACCCATGGTTTGGCCGGGGTGTACATCACGCAAATCTTCCCGTTTGCCGATCACAAATCGTTGCCGCTCTACTACGACTTCGAGAAAGCGGTGTACGACAGCCACTGATAATGAGGCGATGCAACACGCGATCCGCAGCGCCATCACGCAATTAGGCATCGGGCAAGGCCAGGCGCTGCGCCACATGGCACAGCTGAGCGGTGGTGTGTCATCAGACATTTGGCGCATCGACTTCGAGGACCACAGCATCTGCGCCAAGCGTGCCTTGGCCAAACTGAAGGTGGCCGCCGATTGGCAGGCCCCACTCAGCCGCAACGCCTACGAATACGCCTGGTACGAAGTCATCTCGCCGCTGTTTCCACACGCGGTGCCGCACATGCTGGGCCGCGATGAAGCCTCGGGCATGTTTTTCATGTCCTATTTGGATGCCGACACCCACCCGGTGTGGAAAGCACAGTTGCTGCAAGGCCAGATCAACCCCGCTTTCGCCGCGCAAGTCGGTCAAACCTTGGGCCAAATGCATGCGGCCACGGCCCACAACCCCCAGCTGGCCCAACGCTTTCAAAGCGATGCCGAATTTCATGCCCTGCGCCTCGAGCCTTATTTGTTGGCCACCGCCCAACGCCACCCGGCCCTCGCCCCGCGATTGCACGCCATCCACCAACAGACGGCCGATGGCCACCTGGTGCTGGTGCACGGCGACATCAGCCCGAAGAACATCTTGATGGGGCCGCAGGGCCCGGTTTTCTTAGATGCCGAATGCGCTTGGTACGGTGACCCGGCCTTTGATTTGGCTTTTTGCTTGAACCACTTGCTGCTCAAAGCGGTGCACATGCCGCAGCATCAACGCTTGTTGGCCGACAGCTTCACGCAACTGTCGCAGGCCTATCTGTCGCAGGTCAATTGGGAGCCGGTGGCGGTGTTCGAGCAACGCGCCGCCCAACTCCTGCCCGCCTTGTTGTTGGCCAGGGTGGACGGCAAGTCTCCGGTGGAATACCTCACCAGTACCCACACGCAAAACCAAGTGCGGCAGATGGCCACGCATGGCTTGCAACACAACTACACCCACCTGCAACAGGTGCTTGCCACCACTTTGAAAGTCCTTGCCCCATGAGCCGCATCCAATCCGTTCAAGCCCGCACTGTTTGGGACTCCAGAGGCTTGCCCACGGTGGAAGCGCAAGTGACGCTCAGCTCGGGCCAATTCGGCCGGGCCATTGCACCGGCTGGGGCTTCCACAGGTGCGGGTGAAGCCAAAGAATTGCGCGATGGTGGTCACCATTTCAAAGGCATGGGCGTGACACAAGCAGTGCGCATGGTGAACGAACACATCGCACCCGCTTTGCAAGGCTTGGACATCCACGACCAAGCGCTGATTGACGACACCCTTTGCAAAATCGATGGCACGACGCAGAAATCACGCTTGGGTGGCAACAGCACCACCGCCGTGTCGCTGGCCTGTTTGTGGGCTGCCAGTGCGCAAGCCGACCTGCCCCTTTGGCGCTATTTGTCGGGCAACGATGACGTCAGCTTGCCTTTGCCTGAAATTCAAATTTTTGGCGGTGGCGCGCATGCCAAAGGCAGCGTGGATGTGCAAGATTTTTTAGCCCTGCCGCACGGTGCCAGCAGTTTTGCCGAGTCTTTGGCTTGGGTGGCCGAGGTCTACCACGCGGCGGGCCAAGAGCTGAACCAACGCGGCAAGAACCTGGGCGTGGCCGATGAAGGCGGGTTTTGGCCGCAGTTTGGTTCCAACGAAGGCGCGATCGAAGCTTTGCTTAAAGCGATTGAACAAGCGGGCTTCAAACCGGGGGCGCAGGTCTCGATTGGTTTGGATTTGGCCGCCACCCAATACCACCACGAGGGCACCTACCACTGGCGCAGCGAAAACCGACAGTTCACGCGCGATCAACTCTTGCAACTATATGAACGATGGGTCCAAGATTACCCCATTGTGTCAATGGAAGATGCTTTTGCTGAAGATGACATCGAGGGCATGCGCCACATGACGGCGCTGCTGGGCCACCGTTTGCAAATCATTGGCGACGATTTTTTTGTCACGAATGCAACACGAATCGCAGAACGTGCAGCACTTGGGTCTTGCAATGCGGTGCTGATCAAGCCCAATCAGGTGGGTACCGTCACTGAAACCATGCAAGCTGTGGCCACCGCCCGGCAACACCATTTGGACAGCATCATCTCGGCACGCTCAGGCGAAACCGAAGATGTCAGCATCGTTCATTTGGCGGTCGGCTGGGGCGTCGCGCAATTAAAGGTTGGTAGCTTTTCACGCTCGGAGCGCATGGCCAAGTGGAACGAATGCTTGCGCATTGAAGAAACACTGGGTGCTCATGCTGGTTTTTCAAACCAACGTTTGTTTGCGTGGTTGGCCCAACCCTGATGCCAGGGCGGGGCAGGTTTCAAACGGTGGCGATTTCTTCTTCGGTCTGCACCACCGGTGTGCGAATCAGGTAGTCGAAGGCACTGAGCGCGGCTTTGGCACCATCACCAGCGGCGATGACGATTTGTTTGAAGGGCACCGTGGTCGCGTCACCAGCGGCAAACACGCCGGGCACATTGGTGTGGCCTTTGGCGTCTACTTCAATCTCGCCAAACTTGCTCAAGTACACCGTGCCTTTCAAAAACTCGGTGTTGGGCACCAAACCGATTTGCACGAACACGCCTTCCAAAGCCAAGCTGTGTTCTTCTTGGCTGATGCGGTCTTTGTAGCGCAAGCCATTCACCTTCTGTCCGTCACCGGTGATTTCCGTGGTTTGGGCATTCACATGGATGCTGACATTCTTCAAGCTCTTGAGCTTGCTGACCAACACCGCATCGGCTTTCAAAGCATCGGCGAATTCCACCAGGTCCACGTGGGCCACGAACCCAGCCAAGTCGATGGCGGCTTCCACACCCGAGTTGCCGCCGCCAATCACGGCCACCTTCTTGCCTTTGAACAAGGGGCCATCGCAGTGCGGGCAATAGGCCACGCCTTTGTTTTTGTACTGTTCTTCGCCCGGCACATTGACATTGCGCCAGCGTGCGCCAGTGGACAACACGACGCTGCGTGACTTCAGCACCGCGCCATTGGCCAGGTGCACTTGCACAAAGCCGCCTTCGCTGGTGGCGGGCACGATTTTCTCGGCGCGTTGCAAGTTCATGATGTCCACCTCATAGTGGCGCACCTGCGCTTCCAACGCGGCTGCGAATCTAGGGCCATCGGTTTCCAACACCGAGATGTAGTTTTCAATGCCCATGGTGTCGTTCACCTGGCCGCCAAACCGCTCGGCGGCCACGCCCACGCGAATGCCTTTGCGCGCCGCATACACGGCAGCGGCCGCACCCGCTGGTCCACCGCCCACGATCAGCACATCGAACGGGTCTTTTTCATTCAATTGGGCGGCATCCCGCTCGGCCGAACGTGTGTCGAGCTTGCCCACGATTTCTTCCAAACTCATGCGGCCTGAGCCAAACACCTGGTCGTTGATGTAGACCATGGGTACAGCCATGACCTGCCGCTCTTCCACTTCAGCTTGGTTCAAGGCACCATCAATGATGGTGGTGGTGATGCGCGGGTTGTAGATGGCCATCAAGGTGGCGGCTTGCACCACGTCGGGGCAGTTGTGGCAGGACAAGGACATGTAAACCTCGAGGTTCATGTCTGTATCCAGCGCTTTGATTTGATCCAACACGCCCTGCTCGACCTTGGGCGGATGACCGCCGGTCCACAACATGGCCAAAACCAAGGATGTGAACTCGTGACCCAATGGAATGGCCGCAAAACGAACACCGTGGCTCTCGCCTTCTTTGGCGATCACAAAAGATGGTGTGCGTTTGTCAGCACCTGCTTCTTGGAAACTCACTTTGTCAGAGAGCGTCGCAATCTCTTGCAGCAGATCACTCATTTCAGCGCTGGCGGCGCTGTCGTCAAGCGTGGCGATCAAACGGATCGGCTGGCGCAGGTTTTGCAAGTAGGCTTGCAATTGGGTTTTCAAGGCAGTGTCGAGCATGGCGTTGTCTCAGTTCAGAAAATTAGATCTTGCCAACCAAGTCCAAGGATGGGGTGATGGTTTTGGCGCCTTCATTCCACTTGGCAGGGCAAACTTGACCGGGGTTGGCGGCGGTGTATTGCGCAGCTTTGAGCTTGCGCAAGGTTTCTTTCACATCGCGGGCGATTTCGTTGGAATGCACTTCAGCAGTTTTGATGACGCCTTCGGGGTTGATGATGAAGGTGCCGCGCAAAGCCATGCCGTCTTCTTCAATGTGCACGCCGAAAGCGCGTGTCAATTGGTGTGTCGGGTCGCCAATCAAGGGGAACTTGGCCTTGCCCACGGCGGGGGACGTTTCATGCCACACCTTGTGAGCGAAATGGCTGTCGGTGGTGACGATGTAAACCTCGGCACCTGCTTTTTGGAATTCAGCGTAATGGTCAGCCGCATCTTCCACTTCGGTGGGGCAGTTGAAGGTGAACGCGGCAGGCATGAAAATCAAAACCGACCACTCGCCTTTAAGGGACTCGTTGGACACCTGCACAAACTTGCCGTTGTGAAAGGCTTGGGTTTTGAAGGGTTGAACTTGGGTGTTGATGATGGACATCTGGTTTCCTTGCGTTGGTTAATAAAAAAACTATCGAATGAGAAAAACTCATTGAAACGAATCATAGTAGGGTTTCGGGTAAACCCTGATTGTTTGTCTCAATCACGGCCATTGGTTGGGCCTAATGCCCCGGCGACTTAGCGCTTGGGGTCAAAGCAGATGGCTTTGTTGCCGGGGATGGTGACGGCTTGGCCAAAAATAAATTCATCTTGAACGATGTTGAACACCGTGCAGTGTTTGCGACCACTTGGGGTGGTGAACACCATGTTGCATTGAAAGTTGCCCGCTGGGTTGCGGCCCCACTGTGCTTTCACAAAGCGAACCGTGTCTGGCGACACCTTGTAACCCCTGGCCACGCCCGGCAGGTCGTGCTTGCCATAGCCCGTGATGCGCTTGCAGTTCTCAGGGGTATTGAACAGCATTTTGGGCAGGGGCAAGCCGGCTTGAACTGTGTTGCCAGCCCAGCACCACCACATGCCTAGAACAACGAGAAAGTACTGCGGTTTGGCTATCATCCAGGTAAGGCTGAGAGGGATTCGCTTGGTGCCCTTGATCAATTTTCATACACCCCCGTGTTGATTGGACCGCTTGAACTGGCTTTTGAGAATTTTTGTCTTGCTGATGGCGGGCTTCATGCTGCTGCTGGTACTGCTGCTGTCATTTTCAGCCCTAGCGTTTAGCCTGCTGCGCTGGTTGTTCACCGGTCAAAAACCGCAAATTGCCGTGATGTTTCAAGCCTATCGCCAATGGCAGCAACAAACCGCCAAGCAGATGTCACGCCGGTCACCCGCTGAAGATGTGATCGAAGCCGAGGTG
>Ga0172372_10011308_pt1 | contig 11355 bp, 6 predicted proteins | sample LakKiv5m_2_FD_114544 | JGI IMG/M metagenome (GOLD analysis project Ga0172372, IMG submission 114544) | Freshwater microbial communities from Kabuno Bay, South-Kivu, Congo - kab_092012_9.5m | ecosystem: Environmental > Aquatic > Freshwater > Lake | place: Democratic Republic of the Congo... | reverse complement strand
ACATCCGCTTTCACTGCGTGTTACTGTTACAGTACATAGAATCTCTGGCGATCTCTGGCTACACGAGGTGCGCGGATCCCCCGTTTAAGCATTTTTCTCCCCCGTATACACACCGGGAATCATCGTTATGGCTAAATTAGTTGTACAAATCCCCCATATTGATGATGATTCCCCCGTTTAGTAACAAAACGGGGGCCCCCCGTATACGCAAATGATGCTTATACGGGTAATTATTCGTCACTTTCCCCCCGTATTTGTCTAAACGGGTAACTCCCCGTTTTGCATTTCCCCGTATTGACAACATAAAAATCCTTTTGAAATTGATTTTCCCCCGTATCCTCCCCCCCCCTGTTAATATTGCCCCCCCTTTTACATGAGTATTCATTTTTACCCGTTTACATTCCCCCGTTTAGCAACGTCCCCGTATAGTCCCCCCCGTATACTAGGGTTATCTTCACTTTTAATTCATTTACCCCCGTTTAGTGCTCCCCGTATATACCGATAGTTTTTGTTCCCCGTTTAAATGTTTGCAATACGGGGAATTATTCGGGAAAAACCATAGAAATATAATCTTAGAAATAATTTAATAAATTATTTTATGAATAATCTTATCAATGACGTAAGTCAAATGTTAAAACCGTAGAAATAATTCAATATATTATCTTACGAATAATCTTACATATGAAGTCAGTTAACCATGTAGTTTTGTCCTTGTTTATATATTTATGTTGAGACGAACGACGTTATGTCGTAAAAGATGCATAACCATCGAGACAGCATTTCATAGCTTAATTAAGGAGTCCTTAAACATACTACAAAAATCAAATTGTTAATATACTATCATGAACGATCATATACAATGTCATTCAATGTTTTTTCATCATTCCATAACAGATTCATACGGTTTGGTTAAAGTTGTCGTTGATGGAAATGTAACTTCATATCATTGCCAATTATGTAACAAAGACTTCAAAGATAATATTCTTAGTAAAGCGAAAAGTCGCTTAGTCGATCACGCAAAGTCTAATCGTCATAAGTCACTACTCACGTATCACAACAATTCTAAAACATCTGCTGTGTCATCTGACTTCGCTGAAAACGAACATAATGTTACAAGCAGTGATAATGTTGATGATTCAATTAACCCGCCCCCTTACGATGATGAAAATTTGGTCATAAACAGTAATGCATTTGACGAGTCATATCGTGTTCAAGTTGTACTAGAAAATCTTTTTCATCAAGATAGTAGTAACTTTGTTTACTATTTTCACCAAATATTGAAAAATGGTTCTGGATTGAAGGCTCTTATTGCATATTCGTTATTGGACAATTACACTTTATATACTCTCATTCACGACAATACTGTCTACTTACATTTCAATATTCTTGCAATGGCATCATTCTTATCTACGCAACAAAGAGACACATTAGCACAGATCTTTTGCAGCATCATTTCATCTGATCTTAGATTATCATCTAGTGTTACTGAGAATCCTGCTAACTCATTTAGTATTCCTTTTCCAATTTCCTCACAAGAAATTCGTACTAAATATATTCGTGGAAACAAATCTTTATGGCATTGTTTACCTTGCCCTGAAGTCATATGTTCATATAATCTACAAGAATCAAAACCAATCAGATATGCGTCGGTTTCTGTCAAGGAATGTATCGCTCATTTTCTCGCTAGTGGTGGTATAATGATGTCCAAAGAAGAATATTGTCCTGCTGCCCTATCAAAGTTGGCATCCATGAATTTAAATATCGATGAACATGTCATTTTTCTCAAAATTTGGTCCGATGGTTTTGAACCGAATCATGTTAAACAGAATCGTGGTAAGGGTCTCTGGACAGTAACTCTTACGATAATAGGAAGAGGCACACAGGATTCTATGATGGTAGAATGCAATAACATATTCCCCATTGCACTATGCTATGCAAGACATAGTTCGACACAGGATCTTATTTTCCACAACATTATTCAAGAAATTAACGACATGTATACTACAGCTAAAACGTTTTACTATGCTCATACCCAATCGATTATTAAAGTTAGAACAAGCATCCTTGTTATTACAATGGACCAACCGGAACGACGTAAAAGGAATTTTATTTTAATGGGAAACAGTAAACCGAGTAACAGATGGGGTTACATCGTAACTGAATACAATGATACTGTCGAAAGCAAACGTTTGCCGTGCTGTGAAGTATGTCTCGAAGCGTTAAAGAAAGATACATGGGACTATAATAGTAATTGCGTGACGAATCCATGTCTTTCTTGCTACAGATGGGATATTGCATTAAATCCACACACCAAGAAGCTAACGCACGAGTACTTAAAAGAATCGGTAGATGAAGTAAACAAGGAATTGGAAAAAGACGAGTCACTGTCCTTATCTCAAATCAAGAAACTATGTATCAAAAAGGGAATGAATGAATCTGCGTCTACTCATATATACGATCATTTTCATAATGCTGAAACAAAGAGAAAGGCTAAAGACCAAATGTTGGATGATCATGTAGATCAAGAGACTCTCAAAAAAGTATGCGATAAGATGATTGGTCCGAAATATCAACTATGGTCTGGATCACCTTTGTGGAACAGTTTAAGCCACAATTTGGAGGATGTAGTAGATTCTCCTATGCATCTCCTATTTTTAGGTGTCGTGAAATCCACGATGTATTACGTGTCTGAGTTTGTGAAATTACGAAAGATATCACACGCTTATGAAACTCTCATGAGGCACAAAATTCGTTGCATTCATGATGTTTACAAACTGGATTGGTTTGTTTTGATCGACTTCAAACACTGTGGTGATACATTAGATACCACAGGATGGCTTGCTGAAAATTATATTGCCTTCTCACGTATCTTTTTATGGTTCGTATCAAGTTTACGGGTAATAAAAGATCAAAGGATATTTTCTAGCATTGATCCTGTACTGAACGATAACATCCAGCAATGGACTAAACAACAATTGCTCGAATTTACGGAAGAAAATAACGTTGTTGTTGTTCGTAATGGCAAAGTCGTAGAAAAAAGGAAACAAGTTAATGTGAAGGAACTACGATCAATAGTTCGTGAATTTAAGAAAACAAAACTTTCTTCGTCTAATGTTGATGAAGCACCATTAGTTCAAGTGGTACCCCCTGCAACATCTACAAGTAATGAATGTACAGTCGAGGATATTATTTTATTAGTCCAATATCTGCACATGCTGATATATTCCATAATGGGAAAAGGGAATATAAATACAAGAAACAATATTGAAAGATATAGTAGGCTATATTTATCACAAATGCATAAGATTACATCCAACATGGGTATAGATGATATACATACAAGACTGTGGAACCTACAAAGTCTATTAAACCTTGGAGTAATGTTTGAACGATATGGTCACATACCGCTTTATTGGGAAGGCGGTATCGGAGGAGAAGGTGGAATAAAGGACATAAAAAGAGAAAAAGCCTATCTACCGTTGAAGAACTGTTTCCCTAAAATGTTGGATTCATTGTATCGAAGACGATCGTTGTCGAGATTACGCGAAGACCTATCATGTAGCACAGCTGCAGCATATCGTAAGGTAGCTCATGTTTACTTTTCCAGGCACGAGATTAAGAAATTGTTAGCGTTACATCATCCTATCAGTGTCATGTGGAACATTAATAACAGATCGCATTATGTTTGTGTGAAATTCGAAAACACAATTGAATATATCCCAATAAAAACAGAAGAAGTGTTATTAGATGACATTGGATTTTGGTTATTAATAGACATGAGAGATTGCGATGATAACGTCCCCAAGATATCACAAAGTGATGTAAACACTAGTACGTGTACAAACGTCCCACAAATACTCTTACCATCCGTTCACCTTCCACACCACTACTACACTGTTGTGTCATCGAATTGGTAACAGTAGCTACGTTAATTGTACTAGCACACAATTACAATTCATAATGTTTCTAATGCTGTGCCTTTATAATATACTTATCAAGTATTTTATGTACGTTTCTTGTCTACAATAAACCCCTTAAGGGTATACGTCTTTCCTCCGACACCTTTACTATGTCCTTTTCGTTGTTTGCTATCTACGTATGTGAACCAACGGAATAGTGAGTTTGTATCATGGCCAGCTGCTCCAAAATGCGCAAATGTGTCTGAGAATATTACAATTGAGTTGGGTTCCAACGTAATGAATTGCACGACAGTTTCCCCACTGAGTTTGTTCACCTCATAGCCAAGTTCACCCTTGTCTATTGCATATAAAGCAGAGAATTCTTTTGGGCCGTACTTGTTATTGTCCTTGGGATAATCAGTATGAAGATTTTGTCTCATAGCACCGGGGATAGTTTCTATGATACATGTACCTGTTGCCGTATGCGATGGAAAGAAATGCATCAAAATATATTTTAATTCGTCAAAAATTGTTGTCGACATATTTGTTGATGTAGATGAAACTTCCAATAGAGGAAATTTAAGACGCACTCCATCTGATTCATTAAATTGTCTTCTTTTTTCATCTCTTTGTAAACCAGCAGACATTTGATTCCATTTGTTTATTGGTAAGCAACTACAGTAATCATGTAGATATCGTAATCCATCGTCAGATAGGCCATGAACAAAGTTATTGATAACCACATAATCACGGATGCCATCTTTTAGCTCTTTAATGCAATCAGAATGCATTATTGTGACGTTTGTAATACTCTGTTTTATTCTGTCAATAGAAACCTTTTCTTTAAAGGTTTCTTCCAGGACAATGTCAAGAGCAGGAGCGAAAAAAAGTTTTTTCACAATGTTTTCGTAGTATACACGTAACGCAATAACACTTCTTTCAAGATACCTAATTTGACACTGTTGATCCGATACTATTCTCCGTAGGTGTTCATTTTCTCTTGCCATGTATTGATATCTATCGTTAGCAGCTTTCAGCTGGATTATCTCTTGTTTCAACTGTTGATATTTTGATTGTCGTGACATCCAAATATATGCATTAATAAGAAAAGGACTTGACAATCGGCAATTTAAATAGAAGAAATGAATGTTTATGTCATAATACAGTATATGGCTTTTTTACCATATGAACGTCGTGAATTCGATTCCAAGTTTTTTTGTAAGATTATCATCATCTCTCTATCATTCGTGCTGCATCATAAAACAAAAATTTCTAAGTTAGCTATAAACATTCAATAATGTTTAATTATTTATGCTAAATCTAGTTAAAAGTTTTTTGTAAACTCTTGTGTAAGATGTTTTGTAAGATTTTTTGTAAGATTATTATTATTCTAGTTACATGTTTTTTGTAAATTCTTGTGTAAGATGTTTTGTAAGATTGTTTGTAAGATTATTATGATTTCATTATCATTCGTCCATTACAAAGACGGCCACGTATGCAGCATATATATCCCATACGCACGCACACGCACTTCTCAAGAATAATGACTGATAATAATCTTCATCCATTTGTAATAAGATACTATCTGAATTATATTTCAAGATTGTTTATAAGATTATTTCCATCCATACTTATCTTTATGTCAGAAGTCAATCAAACATCGGTAACATGCTTCGTGAATGTTACTCATATACCGGCGGGAAAATTAATTTTTACAGCCAACGTTCCGAAAGAAAAAAGTCGCAAAGAAAATAAAGTTCTCAGACAATTTATTTTCAAGAACAATTACATTAGAGAGTATTTAAATACGAACATGCATGCCAAAAAAAGAGACATAGTGAAGGAGCTGTTCGACGAGATTGTGAAACGTGGCCATATTGAGGTTTATTCCTCAACCATAAACTCACCACTGGAACCGAATCTGTTATACGAGTTGGACACCAATGAACTTACGGAGAAGGGAAAAGAACTGTACGAGCTACTTTTTATTTTTATTAGGAATAAAGCTTCATATTGGAAGAGTCAAGAGAATAGGAAAAGGTCGACTGTGAGTACATCTAAAATCTCGAAAAGAAAAATTCAAAATATTGAACGTTCAGAGGATATACATCCATTACAAACGACAACAACTGTCGAGGAAAGTGTAATCACTAAAAAGCCAAGGATTATGAAACAAGTGACCACAATGAAGGACAAACTTAATAATATACCAGAACACGAAGAAGGGGTCATGACCATTGGAACCAACAGTAACACAGTAGCCCGAATGGATATCCACACAGACGATACATCATTTACTAACCTTGAGAATAACAAAAAAAACATGGGAAGAACAATCAAGAAAATGATTAAGAAACAAGTGACTACAATGGAGGACAAACTTAATACTATACCAGAACACGAAGAAGGGGTCTTGACCATTGGAACCAACACTAACACAGTAGCCCGTATGGCTACTGACGCAGGCGATATATCATTCATTAACCTTCAGAATGAATATGATTCTGATACGCCGAGATATTTATTTGAAATGTTATCGGGTTCATACATACGCGAACTACATTGCCCGCCTAGAGTTCATGTTGAGGAAGAATTCAAAAGGTTGATTGTAGCTAGAAGTAACATATGTTATCGTATAGTTCAATGCGAAGACATAAAGTTTGTGCGCTCAACCCATTTGGTGAATCGAAATACCACGATAGGTCAGTCATCCATTGACAAGTTGATAGCTACAAATGATGATGCAAGGTATAACTACATTTCGAACGAAATTATTGATTCTTTTATCATAATCAACGAAAGGTATGTGTTTCAATTCAGTTTCAATCAATAATTTTTTATTGGTTATTATTGACGATTACTTATAATCATGTATTTGAATTAAAGTATTATGCGAAACGAAGCATTACAATTCTTTCCATGTCAATTTATATTAGACGCGATGTCACTCGATAACCAGCGGCTTATCAACAAGTATAGCGATAAGCTACATCGGGAAGGTTTTATAGCAATTCCTGTTCATATGACGAATCCATACAAACATTGGTTCGTAACGTTACTAAAAATTGATGCATCGTCAACGGTTACGATATTCATCTTCGATTCTTCAGATCCCAAACAAGCCAAGAAATTGATCGAAGGAAAAATTATACCGTTTATTGGGCACTGTATGGGCAAAAATAAGAGTTCGACTAGATATGTTTCTCATGTAGTGTCCGTACCTAAGCAAACTAACGGGTACGACTGCGGTGTCTACGCTATGAATGTATTAAAATGCCTGATGACATATTTCGACAACAATGGCATAATTGAGAAGACATCCGTATTCAAAACAGACATTGAACAGATTATTAAAGCTAACGTAACACCTACAACAGCGGGAAGTTTAAGGGAAGAATTGTATACCCTGTATTCAACAGCTATGAGTCGCTTTACCATTGACTTGATTTATCGAGGAATTGTTAACCTTGGACATAGTTGTTGGATAAACGCAACTTTGCAATTCTTATTTACCAAACAATCATGGTTTTCTACAGTTGCATTAGAGAATCGTAAAACAAAACAATTGGACACTGTTTGGAAAACACTACTTCATTTATTTAATCAAAGTGTTGTACAGAAACACACATTATCATCAGAAACAGAGACAGTAATTGGTGGCTGGAATGCTATTGACAAAAAAGAGATCATATCATTTTTAGACGTTCTGAAAAATAAGTATAAAGACAAAAAGAAGATACCGTTTTTAGAAGAGAACAATGACATTACCAATGAAGACTGTGGAGAATTGTTAACTTTGTTGGCTGACGATGAAGGCGAAGTCTATTTTAAGGATGCAATATTTCAAACTGGACGAGAAAAATTGACTTGTAAAACGTGTAACTATTCTATACTCGCTAGTCAAGACAACAAATCTATGAGCTTTATTATCTACATCAACGAAAAGGTGAAAAACATAGGAATGCAGAACTTATTGGATAACGAGTTGGTGGAGATAGACCTTCAGTTCCGATGCAGATACTGTTATCATGTATCTAATTATGGAGGCAAAAAACCAACTGAAGAAGATTTGATGAGGGGAGAGTCAGAGGGAGACAAGAATTATGTCCCAGAGAATTTAATTCCGTATACAACGTACAAGACATCCCAGTTAGTATTTACTTTGATGCCTGTTACGTTGATTATCCAGATTAGTCGGATACAAATGAACTTAACTAGACAAAAAAAAAATGAAGCATCAGTAGATTTCATGGAGAATGGGCGACAAATAACAATTATGGGGAGCCTGTATTCGTTGGTGGCCATTATATATCACACTGGTGGCAAAACTAATGAAGGACATTACACATGTGATTCCTTTCGACCAACAAAGGTTGAGAATCAAGTCATTGGACAGGTATTTAGATGGCATAGCTTTGATGATGATATGGTTACAGTCCAGGCCGAGAATTATTGGGAGAATATTGAACGTGATAAAAGGAAAAAAAATCCGATGATGAAAAAGGCGGTTTTATTAATGTATAATAAAGTTGATGCATAATTTGCTTCTCGTGACATCCAAATATAAGCATTAATAAGGAAACAATTATGTCCATCGACAACGTATACAGAAGAAAGGAAAATCAATATTACACCATGTTTTTTACCACTATAATTCCTCTCTTGCCATGAACGTGATGAATTCAATTCTCGGTTTATAAATGTAGTTTTTTATGCTATGTGTGTTCAATTCCAAGATTATTTGTAAGATTATTTTTATCTTCTCTATCATTCGTGCTGCATCATAAACCAAGATTTTCTAATTTAGCTACAAAAATTAAAGAATGTTAAACTTTTAATGCTAAAATAATTTGTACGAATATAAGTAGGAATATTTGTAAGATTATTTGTGAGATATTTTGTAAAATATCTCACAAGATTATCAGCGACTCTATTTTCTGGCGCGCGCCAGATTTTGTGGTCGATCTACGTACGTTATATACGGTATTGGTAGTACTTTCTTTACGCATACGTTTATACGTAAAGATGTCATTTACACAAACGTGTACATTCTTGATGGCCATCAAATCCAATTTTTTCAATCATTTTTACAAACGATGTAATTCATTATGAGAGGAATTAAAAGCATGAATGCATCTCCCGTTGATTACAAAAATTTAAAGTATGAATGCATCTCCCGTTGAAATTACGAAAATTCCATTAAACTGTCTCTACAACGACGATCAAACGGTAAGAGACTCCACCGATCCATTATACATAAAATTTTTAAACGAATGTGGTAGAGTTGTAGATGGTATCATTGTCAGAATTGCTGTTTCTATGAATCTGTGTCATATACGGGAAGTGAAGAGTAGAGCTGAAACATTCCAACAACGTGTGCAATGTATAAGTCATCAAGATGTTGCCAGGCATTTTACCCAACTGGATGTTGGTATGGACAGAAAAACATTGGAAGATGAAAGAAAAAAATTAGTTGATATTCTACTCACCTACTTCAGGCATGGTTGGGAATTAGAATACGAAAAAGTTGTTCTCAACAGGTTAGGATATGAATATGACAATCACAATCTAAAAGAATTGAACATGAGGAAGGGAGATGTATCAAAATTATTAACAGCAAAACATCGTGATAGAGTGAAGGAAATACTTAGGAAAATTAGGGAGGTACACGGAAAAGGAAAGTTTGACATTACAAGAAAAAGAGGAGTAAATGATGGAGATTATGATAGACGTGCACGTGAAAAGAATGTCATATATATGTTAGATAATCCCTATGAGAGAAAGGTGAGATATAATATGTTTATGCTTTACAAGGCTTGAATAATATGAGTTGAATTTCTTTATTACTCGAATTGATTTAGAAACAGGTAACGAGAAATGAAGAGGTAAAAAATTACTGATGTGCACACTACCAACGAAGTATATTGTTCACTAATTAATTAATTTGAATATACTATTCCACAGGAGATAACAAAAGACAATGCATCGTATTCTGGAGATCTAGAAGCCCGATTACGAAAGATAGAATCAGAATTATATTTGGAAAAGGAAAACAAGGTTATGGAAGAAATTGTTAGAACAAAAAAGAATCAAACGAAAAAAAATGAGCAGCAAAGTGAAATCACTAAAAAGCCAAGGATTAAGAAACAAGTGACTACTACAACGGAGAATATACAACCGGAACATCCAGTTACTACTACAGAAAACAGTAATATTCGTCCTTCGGGACCATGTTGCAGTGAATGTTTATATCCTACGCAATCGTTGTGGGCTCATAAGTGTCCGTTGTGCAAAGTACCTATTCACCCTTTATGCGCAGAGCAATGGGGAATTCCTATCTATCAAGATACGGAATATCTATGTAAAAAATGTCACTTATTGAAAGAAGATAACAACAAAGACGCAGGAACAATCACCAAAAGTACTGTTGGAAACAAAGTTACTGAAAGGATCGTGACCATTGGAAGCAACAGTAACACAGTAGCCCATATGGCTATCAACGCAGACAATAAATCATTCATTAACCTTGAGAATGAATATGACTCTGATAAGTGCAGACAAGATCACAAATTTCTAAACGAAGAGTGCAATAGACAGTGGTGGCAAACGAATAAGTTAGAAATCTGTGGGGATTGTGAAAAGATGTTGAATGGAAAAAAATATTATTTTTGTGAAAACACCAGTTGTAATTTCAAAAAATGTGACAGTTGTTATCTAGAGGGATTAAAAAATGATGGAGGTAAAAGAGCGGCGAGAGATAAGAGAAAGAACTCTAGATTTAATGATTTGTAGAATAGAATACGATCGATATTATTTCTTTTAAATATTGTATTGAAATTATTGGTAGACTAAACGGAAAACGGGGAATATTTATACGGGGAAATGTTAAACGGGGAACTGTGAATAGGGATAATCTCAAAAATAATCGTATAAATAATTTTACAAATAATTTTACAAATTAAATTACATTAGCTATACGGGGTACGACTATATGGGGAATAATTTTATCTTATACGGGGAATACTATACGGGGATCGGTTAGGGTTAGGTATGTGAAACGGGGACAAAAATTTTAATGGGGAAAAAAGTAGTGTGCTGTACAGACTGCTTAAACGGGGAAATTTCAATCTAAAATAGAAAAAAAGATAACAAAACGGGGGGCGGCGGTTCAAGGCGGGGAAAAAAACATACAAATCAGCAAAGTAAAAATGGTGCTTAAACGGGGGATCCGCGCACCTCGTGAAGCGGACAAACTGCGAGCTATTTTATTATTTGAAGCGGATTACAATACGCAGGCCAAGATTATATCTCGTCAGATTATGTCAGCGGCGGAGAAATGGTTAGCCCCTGAACAGTTTGGTAGTCGGAACAACCATAGTGCCATCGTCCAAGCCCTGAATAAAAGATTGTTGTTTGATTATATCCGGGTTAATCATTATCCGTCGTGTTGGGTTTT